>ERZ832973.47-NODE-47-length-148165-cov-24.671508_pt1 | contig 148165 bp, 139 predicted proteins | sample MGYA00519950_ERZ832973 | MGnify/ENA primary metagenome ERZ832973 (study PRJEB31850, sample SAMEA3708734) | human gut metagenome | biome: human gut; feature: human-associated habitat; material: faeces | place: China | collected 2014 ... | reverse complement strand
GTATAAAATTTTCAATGTTCTTTCAATTTAGCCTTGACTTTTTATTTGCAGGCTATGTATGAATGTTTTTGAAAGAGATCCTATACGCTATACCTATCCTATATTGATTTTCATAGAAAACATATATTATTTCCTATCATGTGTCAACCTGGTTTTCTGCACAGGATTACTTTGTTATTTTTTTAACATCCGTATGTATTTTGACACATTTTTCATCATTCGTAAAGTCTTTTCCGACATTTTTTTTACAAAATTTCTCATGTATCAAAAATAGCACAAATGAGTCATGACTAATTACTGTTTTTCTACAATTTCATTACGTTTTTTATAAATAGAATGTGCAGGTACTACTCCACGGACTGCAGATAACGGATATACATTGCTTTCCGGACAGATCACAGTTCCCGGGTTTAACACGGAATTGCATCCTACTTCGACATTATTTCCAAGCATTGCGCCGAATTTCTTTCTTCCGGTAGCAATTTCTTCTTTGCCATCACGTACTACAACCAATGTTTTATCAGACTTGACATTTGAAGTAATGGAACCTGCCCCCATGTGCGCTTTGTATCCAAGAATCGAATCGCCCACATAGTTGTAATGCGGAACCTGTACTTTGTTAAACAGAATGACATTTTTTAATTCTGTAGAATTTCCTACAACCGCACCTTTTCCAACAATAGCTGAGCCGCGGATAAATGCACAATGGCGAACTTCCGCTTCCTCATCAATGATCAGAGGACTTCCAAGAAATGCCGTCGGTGCAACCTTTGCATTTTTAGCTACCCATACATCTTCGCCACGTTTCTCATATTTCTCTGGATCCAGAGTGGCACCCAGTCTTTTGATATAATCAGAAAGTCCGTCCAAAAGTTCCCACGGATACTCTGCTGTTTCCATATATTCTTTTGCGATTGTCTCATTTAAATCGTACATATTTACAATCTTACACTGTTCCATTTTCTGCTTTAATTCCTTTCATACTATGTTTTTCATCAATCTTATTGTGCCACGTTTTCCACTCTTTTTCCAGTCCTTTTTTCCTGAATTATCCGTATTGGTAAAAATTACTGTCTGCAAATCTATAAAAAGAACCCTGACCCGTGCAACATATCTGTCACATAAGTCAGAGTTCCCTTTTACTATATGAAACTGTCTATATTATTCTCCGAAACAGCACATATATCCACACTTTATTTCAGTTTTTCTGTATCCGGATTTGTGATTACTTCTTTCCAGTTCTCCGGATCTTTTTTCTGCATTGCTTTTGCGTAAGCCCAGAACGGAATTCCGAGTACGATATAAACAATCAAAACAATCCATGCATTCCGATCCATCGTTGTAATTGTCACATAAATAACGTACACACAGAAAATAATAGACGCAATACCAAAAAACCACGGAATCCGCAATTTATACGGACGCTCCCATTCCGGATGAGAACGACGCAGTTTCAGGAAGGACAGTGCAACAAGCAGATATACAACTCCGGCTGTCAATCCGTAAATTGTGTAAATATAATTTACCCATGCATCCGGTGCAAATACCGTAAAGTAAATAGATAAAATACCAACGATGATATTGGCCAGAAACGGCTGTCCATGTTTGTTTACTTTTGCCAGCTTTTTCGTAAACTGTGCCTGCTTTGCAGCTCCAAACAGAGTACGGGACGCGCACATCCAGAATCCGGACAATGTAGTCAGACAGGTTCCTGTTCCCATGATAACAATTACAATACCAAGCCAATGCATATCAATCATATCAGCAACACGCGGATCTACGATATCTGTCTGGAGCACCCAGTCCTGCGAAATAATTCCACCGACACCGACAACAGCCATTCCATAGATCAATACTGTAAAACCAAGAGAACCAACAAATGCTTTCCACATTTTCTTTTTCGGGAAGTTTGCTTCCTCGGACAACTGCGGAATCAGATCAAATCCGATAAATTTCATGATCAACAACGCAATGGCTGCTGAAAATCCCTTTCCACCGGACGGAAACAGATTCCCTCTGAAATTAGAGAAACTCCAGGAGCCACTGCAAATAAAGATTACAGATGCTGCCAGTGAAACAATCAATGTTGCCCAAAACAAAATACTCTGCAGTTTTGCGATAAATTTTAATTCTTTATTGGTCAGGAAAAACCATACAACAAGAATGATTGCCGCAACCAGCTTTGTCTGTCCGGAAGTGATCGGATGAAGATATCCGATCATGCTTGCTATACCGTAAGATACAGTAGGCATCGCCATAACATAAAGTAACAGCACAAACCAACAGCAAACCCATCCGGTGTTCCATCCAAATGCATTGGAAACCCAGACATTTTCACCGCCTGCATACGGCAGCATGGTTGTCATCTCTGCATAAATAAAACATAATGGTAACACAAATACTGCACACAGGATCAGTGCTAATAAAGAACCTGTACCGGTCAGACTAAACCAATACTGAATCTCCACCATCCATGCAGCAATCATTCCGCCGGCAGCCAATGCGATCAGCTGCGGCAATTTCAATGTTTTCTTTAATCCCTGTTCCATTTTTTACACTTCTTTCTCTCAACAACTATTCCTAATGAATAATCTTATTTTGTAATCTCTCCCTTCCCCCATATATTTATATCGTCGCATCCCCCAGACACGTTTTTATTTACGGTTTTTCTCAATTACCTCGATGGTCTCATCGGAAGATAATACGTTACAGTAGATCACATTCATGATCTTCAACTCTGCATCATGCAGTTCCTGATCTGCTGCCGCACAACCATCTTCCACACAAATAATTTTGAAATCATTATCTGCCAGATCACGAATCGTACTTGCCACGCACTGATCTGTCACAATACCGCAGACTACAATCGTCTCAATGCCCATGTTCTGCATCAGACGTACATAATTTGTTCCTGTAACAACACTATCTGTTGTCTTATTTACCACGATTTCATTATCCTGTGGAGCAAGCTCGTCGATCATAGCCGCATTTACAGAATTTACCGGAAGCAGCATTCCGTTCCATCCTTCGGATTTCTGTACTGCACAGCGATCTTCACCGTTATCCAGCAAGCAGGCAATTCTTCCATATGTAACATACATATTGTTTGCCCGGAAATAATCCAACATTTTTTTGCAGGCTGGAATTGTCACATTATCCAGTCTGTCATGGAATGGAATCCAACGCTCCCATTCTCCCATTTCCTTAAACTGCAATGCTTCCCCCATATCTCTGCGCACAAATTCATTCTGCATATCAATGATCAGCAATGCTGTTTTTTTCGGATCCAGTTCGATATCCGGAAATTCTGTCATCGTCTGATAGTAAAAGGATAAATACTTTGGATTTGGTTTCATTTTTTCGCCCTCGTTTTTTCTTCAGAATGTTATCTGATTTTTATAGGTAAAAAGCACTTCAGGTAAAACTCCCAAAGTGCTCCTTCGCTTAACGTGTCATATTATACATGCTGTTCTATATAAAAGCAAGTGTTTTTTATGATTTACGTGTATATTTATTCAATTTTATTGCATATTATGCATATTTTTACGAATCGATTTTTGGTTTTATCAGAAAGTAAAGCGGACATTCGCAATCCGCTTTCGCTACTTGCTCATGAACGCAGTCGCTTTGCGACCTGTCGTTCAAATGGAGCATACATCAATCGATGATGATTGTGATATGCCTGCGTCCGTAATGTTCTTTTGTCACAAAGCATTCTTAACGTGATTTTTTATAGAATGGAGCCACCCGTTCAAAAGAATCCTTTATGATATACTGGTTCCGAAGTCCCAGTACACCACTTGTACGACTTTGAATAAAGTGTGTCAGTTTTGTCATATATTCCTCTGGGGTAATTGTACCTTCCGCCACATAATTCAGGCCTTTTTCCCAGCTTGCCGTCAGTTCGGGATTCAGCAATGACTTGATGGATGCCGATACGGTATCATAAATCAGCTCTCCCTGTAAGGTCGGTGTAATAATCTGTGTCTTTTTATTCAGACTCAGGTATTTGTTATTCACCAGTTTCTTCAAAATCTCAGCACGGGTCGCACTGGTGCCGATACCGGAGCCTTTGATCTGCGCACGTAACTCCTCATCTTCAATCAGCTGTCCTGCATTTTCCATTGCAAGGATCATGGAACCGGAATTGTAACGTTTTGGCGGAGAAGTTTCTCCCTCCTTGATAGCATAACTCTTTACCGGAAGTGTCATACCTTTTTTGATTTTTGCGATTTGTTCCAGTAAATGTGCATCGCCGCTTTTTTCATTGGAATCTGCATCATTTTGACTGGTTGTATCTTCTGTCTTTTTCTTCCGGAAGGAATATTCCATCACCTTCAGATACCCAGGATCTGCTAACACCTTAAAGGAAGCAAAAAAACGTTCTGTCTCCATCCCCATTGTCAGACTCACTTTTTTATAAATAGCCGGTTCGTAAAAAATAGCAAGGAAACGACGCACAATCGTCTCATATACTTTCAGTGAAACCGGATTTAAACCTCGCATAGCTCCAAGTCCCTGACCGGTCGGAATAATTGCATAATGGTCTGTGATCATTTTATCGTTGACATAACGTGTCTTCGCAATCTGTTTGTAGCTTTCTTTCTCAAGAATTTCTTCTGCAAATGGACGCACCATATTGATTCCTTTTAATCCGGAAATATTCTTTGAAATCTCCTTCGCCACAGCACTGGAAAGTACACGGGCATCGGTACGCGGATAGGTTACCATCTTTTTCTCATACAGTTCCTGCACTACACGTAAAGTCTCATCGGGACTGATCTTAAACAGTTTTGAACAATCATTCTGAAGTTCTGCCAGATTGTACAGTAAAGGTGGATTTTTCTTTTCCTGTTTGCGCTCCACTGACATGACTGCCGCTTCCTGTGGTTCCAGGCTTTTCATCCAGTTGATCAATTCCTGTGCATCTTTCTTTTCCCGAAAACCGTTTTCCTTATAAAGTTTCGGTGTACCAAAATATTTTGATCCGGGAACTGCGCGCCATTCGCCTTCAATGGTCAGGCCTTCAAATTCCATACTGTTTAACACACGATAAAACGGCGTTTTTACAAACTCACGGATTTCCCGTTCACGTCGCACTACCATGCCGAGCACACAGGTCATAACACGTCCGACGGAAATGACCGTATATTTCTGATTTAGAAAACCAGCCAATGTATTACCATATTTTAGTGTCAGCAATCTTGAAAAATTGATTCCCATCAGATAATCTTCTTTGGCTCGCAGATATGCAGATTCCGATAAATTATCATATTCTGACAAATCTTTTGCTTCATGGATCCCGCGTAAAATTTCTTCTTCCGTCTGAGAATCAATCCATACACGACGGCGGTCTTTGCCCTTCACGCCTGCCATCTGTTCCACCAGACGGTAGATGTATTCTCCTTCCCGTCCGGAGTCAGTACAGACGTAAATGGTATCTACATCCGAACGGTTCAACAAGTTCGATACAATTTTAAACTGCTTACTCACCCCCGGAATCACTTCATATTTAAAGGTTTCCGGAATAAACGGCAAGGTCGCCAGACTCCATTTTTTGAACTTCATATCGTAGGCTTCCGGATAACTCATAGTTACCAGATGTCCTACACACCAGGTAATGACCGCATTTTCTGATTCCTGATAGCCATTGAAAGTACGCATATCTTCTTTCAGTGCCTTGGCAAATTCACGGGCCACACTTGGTTTTTCTGCTATGTATAAAGATTTTCCCATTCAAACTCCTTATTAACGCTTGTTTCTACGAGTAAAGTGGACATTCGCAATAAACGGGGGAATGCTTATCTGCGTTCAAACTGTTCAAGCCGTTCGTAGAAACCATCATAAAAATTCTCCTGCTGTACAGGAGTAAAATAAAACATTTGAAGAAACAGCATATTTTTCTGTTTTGCTTTCTCTTCGTCACAATTTTGCATCGTCTGGCGAAGAGATTTGGTGAGCGCATGCCACTTTACCAAAAATCGCTCATAATCCTTTATTCCATCCACTTCAAGCCACTTACTTACTTTCATCTTTGATTTATTTTTTGCCGGACAGACATCGGACAGCAGAAAATAGCTCAGCTTTTCCCCTTCATAATTTCGTCCAAGAGGAAACAAACGGCAGATTCCCGGTCGAAATCCATGAATACTGCATCTTCCTTCTTCATTTAAAAAAGAACATTTTGGTCCTGCCGCGGATGGTGCCATTTTCAGATTCGGAAGGATCAGACCATCTTCCACATGCAGATCTATCGCGCCTGCAAGCAGTTGTTCAAAACTCTGTCCAAGGTTCCGTTCCAGATGCCAGACATCCATCGGATCCAGCAAAATGGATTCACCCATATCACAACAACAGGCGGAACAGCCAGTGCAGTCATGACAGCCTACTTTTACCATGTCATTGCTGCTATATAACTTTCCATCTGATATATCTTTTAAATATTCTTCCATCTATTTCACCCGTCTTTCAAAAATCCAGTAGTTGCATTATAACAAAAATGCTGATGTTTTCCAAGGGGCAGATTTACAGACAAACATCCCCTGCTCATTGCTTATCGCAATTGAAGCAGAGGACATTCTCATTTTCTTCAACTATTACAACTTTTCTTTACACTCATACACGCAACGGATATCCTTTAAACTGCAACATCTTCCATTTAGATAATCCGGCTGCGTTTCCAGATATATCTTATCATCTTCCTCCAGTGGATACAACCGTAGTATCAATTCCGTTGGAAAATCAAATCGTTTCAGACTGACTTCCCAGACATCACCAATATAATACTGATCCGCAATTTTCTCGCCATTCAGATAAAGTTCTGCCTGATCTGCCTGGAAATCAATCTGAAGGAAGATATTTTCTTTTACTGCATCATATGCTTTGTCATAGGAAATTCGAATCACATATTCCTGATAATCTTTGCCAGTATCGTCAATCGCACATGCTTCTTCCATGGAAAAATCTGTTTTTTCTGCTCTGTCAAAAACATTTTTTTCTTTCCGTATAATGCAGTTATTTACATCTGTATGTGTAAATGACGCGACAGTCTGATTGTCTGCTGCCGCCAGATCATGACTCAGCACGCAAATTGTGGATGCATCACCTTCCACATGTAAGAAATCCGGAATGATATCTGATTTTTTCCACCCATTGTCAATCCACGTTTTAGCATCTTCCACAGTCGCATCCATGATTATCCAGCAGTTTTTCTGTACACGATCACTGCGACAAATTACCTCTATCCCATTTTCTGTTTTCAAAATAGGTAACGCACTGAAAAACAATATATTTGGATATTTTTTCATGCGCCATGCACATTTTGCCCAGGTTCGATCCATACTGATAAGCACTTGGCCAGACAGTTTTTCATCTGCCTCATACTGCATTTTGTCAATTCCATAGAAAAACCATAGTTTCTGGTTGATATTGCATAATGGTGTCTGATTAATCCAACGTAATGTCACGTCATCTGAAAGCGGAAAATTAAACGGATAAAAGAAGTAAGCTCCATTTTTAATATCCTGTTTTGGGAAACTTATTTTTCCATCTGCTGTCTGAACACACAGCATCACATCTTTATGCTCTGCCATCTCATAGCCACGCTGATAATTGTTTACAAACAGATAGCCACGATCACCGCTTCTGCGCGTAATCATGCGAAATGCAGATAAATCTTCTGCATCCTGAAAATCTCCGGTATGAACTGAAGTACTCTCACAGTCATCCCCCGCAAACTGTGGCTGCATATTGCAAAATGTCTCCCCATAATCATGTGCAAACATGGAAAGAAGTTTCAATTCTTTTGCTGTCTCTGAAATCTGACCATATTCCCGGATCGGTGCCTGAAAATCATAGGAAATTTCAGGGACATCGCAAAAAGAACCCACCGCCGTCGATTCCTGTAAGCTACTGAGTTTTCCTTTCGGATTTGTCCCACCGTGATACATATAATAGCCCAACAGGTTACAACCGCTTCCAAGTTTGCATACTGACATCGCTCCGATATCTTCTGCTGCCACCCGTGGTCTGCGATGATGTGTCACCTGCACACCGCCACCAAGTTCTGCGGTCAGATACGGATACGCATCTTTATCAAATGACAATTCCATGCCCGGCGCATAATCACTGCCAATATTTCCATCATTTCGCACCGTTGAAAACAGATAATTCTTGTTTGGCGGAAGCTGTTTTAAAGAAGTATCCCATGGTGCATCACAATAAGCGCCCATAACCGGTGTCAAATCACCAAGTACCGCACCGCCCCATCCGGTTGCTGTCCAATAAGGTGCCTCAAAACCAATCGTTTTTGCCAGTTTTGTTAGTGTCCGCATATGTTGCTCCCCGGCAGCACCACGCAAGCCACCCACATGACCATATTCATTTTCAACCTGAATACCAAGAATGCAATGTGTTCCTTCCACTTCTTTATAAATTTTCTTCCAGAAATGTTCCACCAAAGCCAGGTAATCCGGATCATCGCTGCGCAATTTATATCCTTTTTTCAGCAGCCAGTCCGGAAAACCACCATTTCGTGCCTCTCCATGCGCCCACGGTCCAATACGAAGCCACACATGCATCTGCCATTTCTCGCACAATTCCAAAAAATAATGCAGATTGCGCTGTCCTGTAAAATCAAAGACACCTTCTTCTTCCTCATGATGAATCCAGAAAACATAGGTTGCTATGATATCCATGCCACAGGCTCTCATTTTCCTGATTTCTTCTTCCCATTCCGGTTCCGGGCATCTGGAAAAATGAAACTCCCCCATCATTGGAAAAATTGCTTTTTCATTTTTGATTAATGATACTCCGTTAATACTGTATTTTTCCATTCAAAATTCCTTTTCTCATATTTATTTTCATCAAGATTTGTAAACTGAGTAATTTGTTTTTTACTTTGTTTCTGTGTCTATTATATCATTTTAGTTCCATACCTCCTATTTATTTTTTATCCAAAAAATTGCTTTTCTTTTTTGAAAAATTGCTCCGCAACATATCATCTTGTTTTAACTATTTTGTTTCTGCTATAATTCAGCAATAAACCTGATATGATTTGGAAACGAAAAAAAGCCTTCTGCCATTTAGCAAAAGACTATGTTTCTTATAAGTAAAGCGGACATTTGCAATCCGCTTTCACTACTTGCTCAGGAACGCAGTCGCTTTGTGACCTGTCAGTGGGAGCTTTTAACTCCCACTGACATAAGCATCTCGCTTACCCACCGCTTAGTGCTCTACACACTTGAATCGGGGGAATGCTTATTCTACGTTCATATAAAGTCTTTGTTTTTACATGCCCGTTTTGGCACAAAAAAGTGCCTATTTCAGCAAACATTGAAACAGGCATAAATTATTATCTTCTGTTTTCTGAAAATTGACACTTATTTGTCCAGTCACGGCAAGCAAGCATCGCGATAGAAAACTCCACCGGAGTCAACAGATCCGTCACTGCTTTTTGCAGGCAGATATGTACATCTTCCCGCGCCATCTGCGCTGCCATCGCACCACCCAGCGTCAGATTTGCAAATGTATAAAGCATATCTGCTGGCATACGAAGGATCACATCCTCGCTGTTCAGATATTTTTCTACAATTTTCACACAGGCTTCTGCCTGTGCTGAAAAAAATAGGCTTCTGCCTGTGCAATTTCTGCCAGCTCTTCATCCTCAAATTCATTTAGCGTGTCTGCCAGTCTGCCAGGTTCAAATGCAGTTCCAAGTAATGGCAGAACCGTTCTTTTGCATTTCATGTCATTCCTCCAAGTTATCATAAATTACTTTTTAGTCAAACAAAACTTTCCAGTGTTTCGCTTCATACGCATCAAAACACATTAGTATCTGTTCTTTGGTTGTTTTTTCATTTGCCAGATTTTCCGGTATTTCGTCTTTTGCAAAATATTTTGTCTCTGTCGTTTCAATATTTGAAACAAAAGCCCCGTCAATTACAGAACACTGGATAAAAATCTTGACCACACCATAAACATATATCGGCAAATTATGTTTATTTCGATCCTGAACAGCGATCATACGGTCTGCTTTTACATGTAAACCAGCTTCTTCTAATGTCTCTTTGATCGTATTTTCCGCTACCGATTGGTTAACATCACACCAGCCGCCCGGTAACGACCAGGTTCCGTTTTTTTCATGCACTAATAAGATTTTTCCATCCTCGAAAATTGCTGCTCTGGTATCAATCTTAGGTGTCTGATATCCAGTTTCATTACAGAATAAGTCTTTTACTTTTTCTACTGGAATATCTGTTTTGTAAGATAACATTTCTGCTGAAATTTCCCGTAAACGTTCATAACGCTCCATATCATATACGTCATGTCCATAGGTCATCCCCGCTTGCGCTAGACTTTGGATTTCAATCGCCCAGTCCAACCATTTGTTCTTTTCATCATGTAAATTTAATGCCATATCCTTCTCCTCTTAAGATAGCATATATTAAAATTTTATAGATATTGTAAAATCCAGTTTTTCAATATCATCTGCTGTTTATCATACATCTTTAACTCAAATAATGTTTTCGTTATCTGTTCCCTTGCTGCATTTTCCACAATCGGATTCTGTGCTTCTATCAAAACCTGAATATTATATGCTAACCAGCCCAACATAGCATCGCATCCACATAGGAATATCTCATTCCAATATTCGTACTTTACATCTATCCAGGAACGATATGCATTCATCAATGCATCAAACTTTTCCTTATTACAATTCTGATTTTCATCAACAATCCAATAGTTTAGTACCTGTATCAGTTCCTCATACGGATTTATATAACCAGCAGCTTCCCAGTCAATAATATATGGAACATCGTTTTTCCACATAATATTTTTAGGATCTAAATCTCGATGACTTATTATCTGATTACTTTTCAGTTTTGCGGCATTTTCAACCACATCACAATCCCATTGCTCCAACTGTAAAACATTTTCCTGAAAAAGCGAATACACTTCAACATCTTTTTTCAAGGCAGATAAAAGATACTTCCATTCATATTTACAACGCACTGTATTTTCCGGATGCAATCCTTCCACGCAAATATTTGAAGCATGAATTTTTCCTAATTGCTCCCCGACTTTTGCACAATGAGCAGCTGTTATATCTGGATAAAAAACTGATTTTCCGTCAAACCATTCAAAAATTTCATAATATGCATGATTCACTTCAAAAATCATTTTTCCATCCACAGATTTTACACAAATTGCAGAAATATCATTTTCATTTTTTAATCTATATGCAATACGTTCTGCCTGTTCAAGTTTTTCCAAGGCATCTGGCTTATTCATAACATTAGAATTTAATACTTTTATTGCATATTTCCCTTGATTAGTTTCAACACAATACATTTTATGTAGCAGACCGCCAGTGACAATTTTAGGTTCTTGCTCTAAGCTCCCCAGTTTACATATTACACATATCTTCTTTATGTTTTTCATTTTTTTAATTTTATTTTGACTTATGAATTATTTTATGACCTGAATAAATTGCCATGATCATACAAAATAATGCCGCAATGCTCCACCATTTATGTGCTTTCATCGTTTCATCCCTCCATTTCTTACTCTGCCAGTTCACTCAATGCATGATAAAAGTTCGGATATTCTCTTTTTAACCGAATCAACTTGCCTTCCGGATTGATAAATCCATGTTCTGAATATCCCTGACATACAATTTCTCCCTGCGCATTTGTCATAGTATATTGCAATTTTAATTTTACTTCTTTGAATTCTTCTACTATGACGTCAATGTCAATAACATCTTCAAAGGTTGTGCTTTTTTTATATTTGCAGTTTACTGCTGTAACCGGAGATATAATGCCTATTGACTCCAGTTTTGCATAGTCCCATCCAATCTGTCTGAGAAAATCAATTCTGGCTTCTTCCATCCAACGGATATAATTTGAATGATGTGTAATCCCCATTTTATCTGTTTCATAATACTGCACAATATGTCTGTATTTCTGCATTATAAAGACTCTCCCAATGCTTCTACCTCTGTCAGCTTCGGACAGGTACTCATGCTGCCTTTGCTTTCCATATTTGGAACAGTAATGATTCCGCAGTCCTCCCACTTCACATAAGCAGCTGTTGCACGATACTGTTCGATTGCAGCATCAAATACATGATCTGCACCGGCATCTAACAACAACGCTGTTTTATGAAAATGAAATCCTGCTGTTGCCCCCACATACAAACGATCGATGACTGCTTTTAACTGTGCAGTGATATCGAACCAGTAAATCGGAGATGCAAATACAACCATATCCGCATCTTTCAATTCTGCATACACCTGTGTCATATCGTCTTTCTGTGCACATTCTCCATTATGAGAGAAACAGTACTCACACGCCATACATCCACGGATTTTCATGGTACCAACAGGTAAGTTGACTACTTCATGCCCTTTTTTCTCAGCACCTTTTGTAAATGCCTGCGTCATAATTTCTGTATTTCCACCTTTACGTGGACTTCCGTTTAATACTACGATTTTCATATTTATGTTATCTCCTTTTTCATCAAAAATCTAATCCCAGTTCTCTTCCGGATATTTCATACCCCAGTCTTTCCGAAGTTTTGTCATAATGTCCATGACATCTTTCGTATATTCCAGATGCATTCCATTTGCATTACCGCTGCACACTGCCTGCTCCATATCCAACATTTCATAATACAGTGCATTGCCAGTCTCACCTTCTGTAATTTCTGTCCGTTCCCCGGTTTCGGCGTCCACGATAACTGCTTTATCCGCACGCGGATATTCCATAATTTCTATATATCCTTTTTCGCAGCTGATCATGGCGCGTTTTGGCTGTTTTGAATGCATGGATAATGCTACTGTTGCCATCTGTCCCTGTGAATTCTGCAGCAAAACAGTTGCCTGCTCGTCGGAACCTGTCGGAGATGGTTTCCACTGACTTAATATATTGGTTGGAGTCTCATCCATAAAACTACGGACAATCGAAAGTGCATAGACACCAATATCAAGCATTGCTCCTCCCGCCAGATTCAGATTGAAAAAGCGGTTCTTCATATCATATTCCTTAAAACTGCCAAAATTCATTGTTATGATCTGGACTTTTCCAAGTGCTCCTTCTTTTACGATGTTCCACAATTTTTTATAAATCGGCATATGCCAGATGGTCATCGCTTCTGCCAGAATTAAATTCTTTTCCTGTGCCAGTGCGATCATCTGATCCAGTTCTCTGCTGTTTAATGTAATGGATTTTTCGACAAAAAGATGCTTTCCATGCTGTAATGCTTTTTCCATAAAGGCATAATGTGTGTTATGTGGACTGGTAATATAAATAATATCGACGTTTTCATCCTCAAACATATCATCGATCTGATCATATACTTTACCTACACCATATTTTTCTGCAAAATCTATCGCCTTCTGATGAGTACGGTTTCCAACTGCATACAGGGATTTTCCCATTTTCTGCAGCGCCTGCGCCATTTCATTTGCAATCACACCTGTTCCAAGTACCGCCCAGTTAAGGTTTTCTCTCATCTCTTTTGCCTCCTGAAATTTCTTTGCTTATCTGCCACATATTTTCTCACAGATTCATTATTTTTTCTATGCTTTTTCTGTAAAAACTTGTATGGTTTTGGCATTATATTTCCAGCCATACATTTAGAAGTGTAATTTCAAAAAGGATGAGCCTTCCAATTTCAGCGGAAAACTCATCCTTTTCTTATTATTATGTATTTTTTATCAGCACATAATTATTTTTTTGTAATATATCCCTGTGCTTTCAGAAGTTCTGCACAAAGAACCGCTCCACCTGCAGCACCACGAACCGTATTATGGGAAAGTCCTACGAACTTCCAATCATATACAGAGTCCTCACGCAGACGACCTACATTGATACCCATGCCGTTTTCATAATCAACATCAAGCTGAACCTGCGGACGGTTATCTTCCTGCATGTAGCGGATAAACTGCTTCGGTGCACTCGGAAGATTTAACTCCTGCGGAACGCCGCTGAACTGCTCTAATTTTTCAATGAGCTGCTCTTTTGTCGGGTTCTTGCGGAATTTCACGAAAACTGCTGCTGTATGTCCGTTTAATACCGGAACACGGATACACTGGCAAGTGATAACCGGTGAAGTTGCAGGAACGATCTCGCCTTTCTCCTCATCGATCTCACCCCAGAGACGAAGCGGCTCTTTCTCGGATTTTTCTTCCTCTCCGCCAATATATGGGATAATATTTTCTACCATCTCCGGCCAGTCTTTGAATGTTTTACCGGCTCCGGAAATCGCCTGATAAGTAGTTGCAACAACCTCATACGGCTCAAACTCTTTCCAGGCTGTCAGTACCGGTGCATAGGACTGAATGGAACAGTTTGGCTTTACAGCGATAAATCCGCGTGTTGTACCAAGACGTTTTTTCTGATATTTAATAACGTCCATATGCTGTGGGTTGATCTCCGGAACTACCATCGGTACATCCGGTGTCCAACGGTGTGCACTGTTGTTTGATACAACCGGTGTCTCTGTTTTTGCATATGCTTCCTCAATGGCTTTGATCTCGTCTTTTGACATATCTACGGCACTGAATACAAAATCCACTTCAGAAGCAACTTTGTCTACTTCATTTACGTTCATGACTACAATGTCTTTTACTGCTTCCGGCATCGGAGTTGTCATTTTCCACCGATCGCCAATGGCGTCCTCATATCTCTTTCCGGCTGAACGCGGGCTCGCTGCGATCGTTGTTACTTCAAACCACGGATGGTTTTCCAGCAGAGAGATAAATCTCTGACCTACCATTCCTGTTCCGCCTAATATTCCGACTTTTAATTTCTCACTCATTTTTACATCCTCCATTGCGATCGTTTTTTGATATACATCTCACTTTTTGTCCGTTTACCGCGAACAATTGTCTTTGTCTTGTGCTATCTTATAACAATTCTCAGAAAAATGCAAGTCTTTCTTTTATTTCTTTACTTGGTTTCCTGTAAAATTTCAATATTTTCCAGCCAGTCATGTGCCAGATATTCTTTTTCAATTGCGATTACCTGCATCATGGCTTCTTTACTCGGTGCACCGATGGTCAGACGTTTGTTCACGCAGGTATCCATGGAAATAGCATCATAAATATCCTCTTCAAATACCGGACTGATGGCTTTTAATTCATCCAGAGACATATCATCGATCGCAATGCCTTTGTCGATGCAGTACAGTACAATACGGCCTACGATTCCATGTGCATCACGGAACGGAACACCATGATTTACCAGATAATCAGCAGCATCTGTCGCATTTGTAAATCCATGGCGTGCACTCTTGCTCATAACTTCTTCGTTAAATTTCATTGTAGAAATCATACCGGTAAACAGTGCCAGACAACCTTTAACGGTATCAATGGCATCAAACGTCAGCTCTTTGTCTTCCTGCATGTCTTTATTATAAGCAAGCGGAATGCCTTTCATAGTAGTCAGAATAGACATCAGTGCACCGTACACGCGGCCTGTTTTTCCACGTACCAGTTCAGCAATATCCGGATTCTTTTTCTGCGGCATGATACTGCTGCCGGTGCTGTATGCATCATCGATTTCCACAAATTGATACTCGTTGGAATTCCAGATGATGATTTCCTCGCAGAAACGGCTCAAATGCATCATGATTGTAGATAATGCGGATAAAAATTCAATGACATAATCACGGTCAGATACAGAATCCATGCTGTTTAAGGTCGGACCTTCAAATCCAAGCAGGGATGCCGTATATTCTCTGTCTAACGGGTAGGTGGTTCCTGCTAAAGCACCTGCACCCAGCGGGCAGTAATTCATACGATCGTAAATATCATGCAGACGGCTTCTGTCACGTTTGAACATTTCAAAATAAGCACCAACATGGTGAGCTAATGTAACTGGCTGTGCTTTCTGCAGATGTGTGAATCCAGGCATGATCGTCTCAGTATTCTCTTCCATGATTTTTAACAGTTCCTGTAACAGATCTCGTACAAGTTCATCTGTGTAAAGCACTTCCAGACGTGTATACAGACGCATATCCAATGCAACCTGATCATTTCTGCTTCGTCCGGTGTGAAGTTTTTTACCGGTATCACCCAGACGGTCAATCAGATTTGCCTCCACAAAGCTGTGGATATCCTCATATTCATCTGTAATTTTCAGTTTACCGGATTCTACATCTTTGCAGATCTCATCGAGTGTCCTTACAATATCCTGCATCTCTTCTTTTGTCAGGATTCCCTGCTTTCCAAGCATGCATACATGCGCGATGCTTCCCTGGATATCCTGTTTGTAAAATTTCTGGTCAAAAGAAATTGATGCGTTAAAATTATAAACCAGTTTGTCCGTCTCCTTTGTGAAACGTCCTCCCCATAATTGTGCCATCTCGTTGTTCCTCCTTCAATTCTCTTATCTGCGCACATCTTATCCCTGTCAAGATTCTTCCTGCGCTTTTGCTCTTTTTTCCTGTTCCCGCTGCAACTTTGAATAGACACAGCCGCAATAATCCTGCCGGTACAGACCATAAAGTTCCGACAATTCCACAGACCGCTTATATCCATTTTTCTTCTTAAAGTCAGAATTCAAAAAAGCAGTAGCTCCGTGACAGTATTCTGCTGCCACAGCCTCTCCTACCTCGTTCAACAATGTTGCATTTTTCAGCGGACTAATGGTCAGTGATGTCGTGAAATAATCAAATCCATGTGCCTGCGCCAGTTTTGCTGTTTCTGACAAACGCAGCACAAAGCATTTTTCACAGCGGATACCGCCTTCCGGAACATGCTCTAATCCTTTCACCTCCGCAACAAACCGTTCAGGCTCATAGTTTCCTTCCATGAAAGACACCGGATATTTCACCGGCAATTCCCGGATCAGACGTTTTTCCTCTTCCACACGCTTGTGATATTCCGCTGCATCCGTGATATTCGGATTATAAAAAAATACCGTGATGTGAAAATATTCCGCCAGATATTCCAATACATAGCTGCTACATGGTGCACAGCAGGCATGTAATAACAGACTCGGAACTTTTTGCTCCGTCTGCAGTTTTTGAATTTTCTTTTCCAGTTCTTTTTGGTAATTCTGCTTCATAACTCATTTATTTTATACGATTCCTGCTATTTTTACAATAGCAACCAATGCTATTTTCACATACATTATACTATATCCGTTACAGTTCACTCATCACATGTATGCAAGATAATGCTTAATACTGTTATAAATTTGAAGGAGGACTCTCATGCATTCGTTGTTTGAAATTCAACATTTGTCCTATGCATATCACACGATGCAAGGGGAAACCGCTGCCTTATCAGATATCACCTTTACCGTTAATACAGGAGACTTTGTTGCCATCGTCGGACCCAGCGGATGTGGAAAATCTACCCTCTTAAATCTGCTGGCCGGCATGCTCACACCGGAATCCGGCACACTGCTTTTAAACGGTATTCCACTGACGGCAGACAGCCGATGCCATATCGGATATATGCTGCAGCAGGATTATCTGTTGGAATGGCGCAGCATCTGGAAAAATGTACTACTTGGACTTGAAATCCGTCATGAAGTAACAGAAGAAAGCTGTTCTTATGCAAAACAGCTTTTGAAACAATATGGTCTGGAGAAATTCTCTCATTCTAAGCCAAGTCAGCTTTCCGGCGGCATGCGGCAACGTGCTGCTCTGGTCCGTACTCTCGTATTAAAACCGGATCTGCTGCTCTTAGACGAACCGTTTTCCGCACTGGATTATCAGACACGCCTGTCGGTCAGCAACGACATTGGTTCCATTATCCAAAAAGAAAAGAAAACAGCGATCCTTGTCACACATGATCTGGCGGAAGCCGTCAGTCTGGCAGACCGCATCATCATACTCACGGAACGTCCCGGACGTATTCATCGCATTATACCTGTGGCATTTCCGGAACAGCTGACACCGATGGAGCGCCGGGATCACGCTGATTTCAAAACCTATTTTAATCTTATCTGGAAGGAGCTGCACCATGAAACGACCTGAAACTGCGCAGGAAACCTTCCTGTATCAGCATCAGCAATACAAACGTAAAATACACTTTTTGCGCATTTTTATCTTTATGGTTTTTCTCGTTCTCTGGGAACTGGCAGCAGATCTGTCCTGGATCAATGACTTTATTTTCAGTTCCCCGAAACGGCTTGTCACCTGCTTTGTGCAAATGCTGATGGAAGGAATCATCTGGCAGCATGTCAGCATCACATTGTTGGAAACAATGATCAGTTTTGTGCTGGTCATTCTTTTTACCATTCTGATTGCAGTTTTGCTCTGGGCAAAAAAATCTGTCTCTGATGTATCAGAACCGTATATGGTTGTGCTGAACAGCCTGCCAAAATCTGCCCTGGCGCCACTGCTGATCGTATGGCTGGGCGGCAATTACAAAACCATCATCGTCACCGGAATGTCTGTGGCAATATTTGGTTCCATCCTCAGTCTCTATCAAGGCTTTCTGGGTGTCGATCCAAATCAGATGAAACTGATTGAAACACTGGGTGGGAATCGACGGAATATCCTGACAAAAGTTGTTTTTCCGGCCAATATTCCCAATCTGTTTTCCATCATGAAGGTAGACATCGGACTTTGTCTGGTAGGCGTTGTAATTGGTGAATTTATTTCTTCCCGCCGGGGGCTGGGATATATGATCATTTATGGCAGTCAGATCATGAAACTGGACTGGGTCATTCTTGGAATCGTGATACTCTGTCTGATCGCCATGGGATTGTATCAGTTGATTGTATCTTTAGAGAAATGGTATCTGAAAAGGTATAACCGTTGTCATTATCAGTAGATATATAGGGAACACGAAAACGCTGTATCCGGATTATTCTGTGGATACAGCGTTTCACTGTCTTTTACTGTTTTTCAAATGTTTTACTGTCTTTTACTGCTAATCAATTCTAACTTTTATATTCTCTGGCCAGTCAATAAATAATTAATAATTTTCCATAACATATTCTTCAAAAAGCGGCAATGTAAAATATACATAACCTCTCGTTTCACCGGAAAGAATTCCCTTTTTAATCAGTCTTTTCCGATATGGATTAAACTCATTTGTTTCCATGTGTAAATGTTCCCGAATATCCTTTATTTTTCCACCTTCCACATCTCCAATTCCACGTGCAACCATACGATCTTTCTGTGACAGTTCCGACCAGATTTTGTCATAAACAAATTCACTCAGATATTGCTCATATTCTCCTCTGACAGCGTTGTAATCTCCATGATGATTCCATGTCAGATAGCCAAGAACCTGAAATGCAAAGGGATATCCTTTCGTAAGATCTGCCATCTGTGTCGCCTGATCCACCTCAATTTCAAAAATAGACTTATACTTATTTACAATTGCCTGTTTATTTAATGGTTTTAACTGAATTTTCGGCGCCCGATATAAAAACGTGAGACTCTTCTCGTTTTGTAATTCATCAATGTTCTCATACAACCCAGTTGCCAGCAAAAACACCGGCAGATCCTGTCTGACAAATATCTGAAAGGCACTTGCAAACACATGCATATATTCACTGTTCGTCACTTCATCTATCGTGATCAGCAGGCGTTTTTCGCTCTTTTTCATTTTCTCAAAAATAGCAATAATAGCCGTCTCTGTATCGGTGATTTGAACTGCTCCTTCTATCGATACTCCAAAACCAAAAAATGATAAATCTATCTTTGCGGATTTGATTATTCCTGCACACACCTGATTACTGTTCAGCTTAGATAACATTCCCTGCAACAAATCTGTAACAGGATTCAATTCTATTACTACCCAATCTTCTTTTTTCCGTAATCGATGGGAAATTTCTGTCATCATTACCGTTTTCCCTGAACCACGTACCCCCGTGATAATAAACATCTGTTGGTTGATAGGGTCTGCCGTAAATGCTTCAATAATCTCATTTGTCTGCACCGGGCGCTCAACCGGTTCCAATGGACTTTTTCCAAATGTAAGTGTAAATGGATTTTGCATATGCTCCTCCCACAAATATTTTTACTATTCTTTACTGTTTTCTTTATCTTTTACTGTTCTTTACTCTTTTTCTTACATTTTACTGTTCCTGTCAAGCGCCCATATAAATCTTAATATTTCACTATTTGACCGTAAAATAATTATAAAACTATGGAAACAATCTTTTTATAAACATTTATGTATTCATAAAGAGCATTCAACATTTCATCTACTATATTAGTATCCAACTTGCATCGTTCAACAATATTTTTGACAATATTTTTCTCATCATCATCAAATACACCGTCAGAAACTACAATCCCCAATATTTCAAACAAAATAATCTTTAACTCTTGTTCTGATGAAATGGATACTAATTCATTCAATATCGTTTCCAAATTGTTTTCTGTGTTATATACTGGTGGAATATTCATTTCTATTGCAAAACTCTTCAGCATATTTTTCTCTTCCAATTCCACAATTCCATTCGCCTCAGCAGCTTTAATTGCTAATTGAATAAATAATTTTTTTTGCTTATTATTCAGATTGTTCAGAAACATTTTGCTTACCTCCACTTTTCTTTATCTTATCCTGTAATGCCTTTTTTATCAGATCTTCCCCTTTTGTATAATCTTTTGCCTTTAGCAATGCTTTTTTTTCCTCTGCAATTTTATCACTCGATTTCAAGAAATCTGCCTGTTCCACAATCTCTCTTTTCGCCATTGCTACACTTACACATGCAGATACAACGGCATTTCTTATTTCACGGCCTGAAAAATCATATTTTTCTGCCAATTCCTGTGTATCTACATTTTCAGATAATGGAATATTCAACTGATGTGTTTTCCCATCTGGTAACGGTTTGATATGAACATCCCATATCCTTTTTCGTGTTTCTACATCCGGCTTTTTAAACTCAACGCTAATTAATCTGGTTAGAAATGCCTGATCATAATTAATTACTAAATTTGTTGCGAAAATAACAATTCCTCGAAATTCTTCCAGGCAGATCAACAGCTGGCTTCTCATAGAGTTTATCGCCTGTTCTGAACCTTGCGATACACTCGTCAGTCTCTTTGACAAAAGAGAATCTGCCTCATCAAAGAACAAAACAGCATCATTTTTTTCAGCAGCTAAAAATATTGCCTTGACCATCTTAGGGCCTTCACCGTGATACTTACTTTCCACATCGGCATAACTTACTTTTAATATTTTTTTTCCTAACTTCTGTGCAACAGCTTCCGCAGCCATTGTTTTTCCTGTACCGGATGGTCCATAAAAACTTAACGACGTAGATGGGTGTGGCTGAATTTCATACAATCCCCACTCTTTAAAAACTTTGTTTTCACATTCCAAAACACCAACAGCTTCCTCAATTTTTTCCAAGACATCCTCATTCAAGATAACTCTTTCAAAAGAATAAGATGGTTCAACCGGAATATATTGTTTTGATTTCTGTTCATAATCAAACTCATTGTTATCTTCAGGCTGACTGCTTTTGGGAATTTCATTTTTCTTTAGTTCCCGTATAAATGCCTCTACGTCATACGGACTGTTCATCTTTACCGTTAATGAATCCTTGTCTAAAGGAATCCCAACACCTTCAAAGACCTTTAAAACATCTTTTTTAAATTCTACAATTTTCCTTCCCATGTTCGGCATTGGCTGATCTGAAGACAATATGATTAACACTTTCTCTTTTTCCGGTGTATTCGGCAAAGTTCCTTCTAATAATTTAATATCGGTTTTAGCATCATCTTTTATTTTTGTCAAAGTAATTGCTGCATCTATAAACTTTTCTTTAAATACCTGCAGATCAGATATTTCCTTTAAAGATATTTTTTCAAAAATAATAACCATATTCATCTGCTATCACCCTATAATAACCATGCCATCTTGCTGTTTCATACGATTTCTGAAATTTTCGTTTTCCTCCTCAAATTGAATCCTTTCGTATTCTCCAATTTTCCCGTTCTCATCTACCATAGCAGAGACATATGGTGTTTCTTCACACATCCGTTCAAGCTCATCCATCGAAACTTCTTTTGCTTCCTCTGTCTTATTTTTCAAATAGTCCCCAATAACTTCTCTTGTATCTGCAAAAATCACTTTATGATTTTCTTTGTTTTTCAGTTTTTTTGACACATATTCTTTTAACCATTTTCCACATACTTCGACTACATGTATAATAGTTGCAGTCAGTATTGCCGCCATTAAACCTACTGCAAATATCAGTGCTAATTCCATTACCATTCTTTATCCCTCTTTCTACTATTTTCTAACTTTAATTATGCCATTATTTTCTAACAATAACGCTTGAAAGTTTGAATTAATATTATCAAATTGCACAATACGAATACCCAAAATATTTCCTGTTTTCGTTTCAAAATAGCATTGAATCAGATTTTTATCCGGATCTAAATCATCAGAAAAATGATATCCCAAGCTTTCTATCACTTTCTTATCCGGAATTGCATATATTCTGGTTACATCATCACGCATAGAGTCTTTATGTTCTTTAAACCAGTTATTTAGCATGTTGACATTAACTGTTCCCTCTATGTATTCTATCTTTTCATCCGTATTCCTTACAAATTTCATTGCAAGCTGTTGAATAAGTTCATACAAAATATTTATATCAAAAGAAAGAGCTTTATATTCTCTTGTAAGAATGATCTCATTTGCGTACAAAAGAATCGCTTGGCCTCTTAATTTTACTTCTTCGTATGGAGTCATATTTTTTACCCGGTTTCTTATCACACTTACAATTCCATTCGTGGTGAAGATCAGATCAAAACATCTATCTGTCTGATCTTTTAAAATCATAATGGAGTGATTTTTCAGCGTTGCATACTCTTCAAATGTAGTACTTAAAAAATATCCGTTAAATTCGGGTGTATCACTGAAGTAAACCACAGTCTTATCATTCAACAACTCCATAGCATTCATTTTTTCTTTTACAAACAATGTCATCTCTGATATAAATTTTGCATTCTTTTTCGCAATAATCGCCTGTGTTCCAAACAATTCTGGTCCAAAGGGTTCTTTTTCCTGCTCAAACAGCTCATTTACTCTTTTCGTGCTATTCAAAGCAATCTCCGGATATTTCAGAGCATTTTCATTGCAAAACTCCTTCAAATCGCTTTCCAGATAAGCAACATCATTCATCGTTGCAATGTCCACCTGCCGGGCAGCGTATTCTGAAACCATCTTCAATGCTTTTTTCGTTATCTGTTTCAATGTGATACTTTGTGAATACAAATATGCCTTCATGCTAAAATCACCTTTTGTCATAGCATTCTGTATATCATTCATATCTTCTTTATATTTCAGAAGATTTTCTTTGATACTTTCTTTTACGTCTTGCTGTAAAGCATTATCAGAAAAAGTTCTCGATCTGAATAGGCATGTATACATCTCATTTAAAATCGTGAGAATCTTTAATTCATATTCACTTTCAGCCATTCTCTGCTGATAATACACTTTTTTCGCATTATTGGCATACAAATTACGCACTTGAGCTTTTCTGGCATTCTTAGCCTTAGATGTATCCAGGAAAAAGTCTTCCGGATAGTATTTATCCAATTCAAATACCGAAGTAATACGATTCCATTCGATAGAATATTTCTCCAAATATTCATCAAGAACTGACGCATATTTATACTTTAATACTTCTTTTTGCTTTTTCCCAAACTTCGCTTCCATCAGCTGAATGTCCTCATCAGCCTCTGGCATAGGGAACAAATAGTTTGCATCCACTCTTGTAGCTAATAATTCATAATCAGACCGATTTTTTGTATATACATAAATGCTACTCAATAACTGTGCATTTATAATTTTGTTATAGTCTTCATTCACTAAAATTCTTAATAATTTCTGTGCCGCATTCTGATTCCCTATTTTCAGATACGTCAATGCACATAATTCTATAATATCATTTGAATTTTTAGCACTTCTGACAGCCTCATCCAACAATTTATCTACTTTTTTCAGATCAGGCTTATCGCATTCTAACAGTAAATCGATGTGTTCTAATGCACATGCTGCAGTTAACTGATCCTGACGAAGAATATTATATTTATTAAGATGTTCAAACTTTTCAAAATACTGTATCGCTTTGTTTTTATACTCACTGCGCAAACTGTCGCTTAACTTCAGATTACTTCCAGCAATATAATTAGCCGCATTTCCTATGAAATACCAGAATGGCGGATATGCTTCAAAATCATCTTTTATCGCTTCTAATCTTTCGTACTTACGCACCTCATCCTGATCCATCAGAATCTTATTATACTGTGTGATCTGTCGCTCTGTTAAACGATATCCATCCGGAAAATCATACGTATCTGCTAATCGCCATGCCGTATCAAATAATTCTCTTCGCAAACCATTAAATTGTTCTATTGCTGTTTTCTGAAGTTCCCAGAGCTGGCGATCTTTTTCCATTACATATTGAGATTTATGACGTCTATAATTCATATATCCAATACCGACTTGGGATGCCAATGATATTGCCATTGTTATCGGATTGCCTCCGGCAACGATCATTCCAAAATTCGGTACAGATGCCCAAATTGCATTTTTCATCTTCTGCTGATATTCTTTCTCAATTATTTTCTTTTCGCCATCCTCGATGCGGAAATACGTAATAGTATCTAATAGCTGTTTTAGAATATGAAGTAATGCCTCATCTTTTGGAATCTGTTCCAAATTTAAGTTGTTTAATATTGCTTCATACTCCTGCTCAAGAATATTCAAGTCACTATAATCAATAATCTGTGAGACTGATACCGTACACATATTCAAAGCATATGCTGCCTTAATTTTATCTTCATCAGATATTTCTGTTTGTTCCCCATTCTCTTTCAGATATTCAACGACCATCTTCAGTAATTCTGTTTGTTCCACAATAATTTTTCTCCTTTTAGCATGCATCTTTTAAAATAAATTCAGTTCCCGGCGCCATATCTATCTCATCACCAGTCAAATCAACATTTGTAATTGGTTCATCCCATTCATCCATTACTTCAAAAGAAAACACATTATCCTTCTTCTCTGTATATTTTGCTTTAAATGCTTTTTCAAGTAGTTCATCATCAAGCTGATCCGTGATTTCTTCTTTCGCACTTTCCGCTGTAATTTTCTTATAAACTTCATGAGCCACCGCCCCAATAACCATTCCGGCAACAGCGCCAACTAACACCTTTGCTAATATATCAATCACAACTTTTACCTCTTTTTTCTCTTACTCTGTAACGACAAGCATTCCATCATTTTCAATGAGTCTTGCCTGTAAATTAGATTCAATATCTGTGTAATTAACCAGTCTGACTAAAACCGCTTCGTTTGTATCTTCATCATAAAATAACTGAACAACATTTGTATCCACATCTATGTCTGTTTCTGCCGGATATCCCAACCCACGCATATGTTCTTCTGTTGGAACTAAAACCATCATTTTTGCTTTGGAAATGACTTTCTCTTTATTTTTTCTAAACCAGTCTGTTAATTCTCTTGCCGTTAACAATTCCACATATGTCTGATTTGTTATCAAATCATTTAATTTCTGTTTCTTTTCCTCCTGTCTTTTTAACTTTTCTTCAAAAACGTCTGTTTCCACCTCTTCTGTTTTCTTCTTTTTGAAATAGTGATATCCACAATAACAAACAGCTACTCCAACTGCTACTCCACCTAAACATGCAATAATTTCTTTCATCATTTCTTTTTTCCTTCTTTCTTTTATTTTAATTCAATGTCCATCATGATCGGAATGTGATCAGATACCGTTTTTAAGTATTCTTCAAAATCATCATTGCAATATTTTCTTACAGCATCAATCCTTTTTACCCGCATCTGCACACCTTCAAACTGTTTTTCCTCATAAGAGAAATGGTCATAATCATGAGAATATCCTCTGCTGCCTTCATCTTCTTCAACAATACCATTTTTATTATCAACTGCTTTCAACGTTGTAAACTCATCCTGAACAGTACGTATACTTCGTTCTCCCCACTTTGTAGATTCGATAATATCACTTATCACCGCAGGTTTTGGCAAAGGGCTTTGACCATTTAACTTTCTACTCAAATTTTGCTTTACCCTTAACGCATCTTTCCAGTCTCGGTGTAATTCCACGTTATAATCCCCCAACAGAATTGTATAATGCGGCATATTATTTCCATATACACGATCTGCAATTTGAGGATAGATATCTGTCATAAGAACATCTAGTTCATGATTACGAATGGCTCTGTCCACTGTCGTATCTTTTCCATAGTATGTATGGATACATAGCAGCCTGAATTCAGCCCATGGCCCACCCCCTAATGTCCCAACAGGAGTAAATCTCGCATAATATGGGCGACGCATCATACTTTCCTTATTTATCCTACATATTCTTGGCACAAAAGTTCTTTCCACATGATTAGCGGAAGTGGTTTTTGCCAGTTGTAATCGCTTTGTGTTCCAGACAAATGCATATCCCTCGTTTCGTGTATCTGCAAGCGATGTTTCTGCATCCGCCCATTGAAAATCCCAATTCGGGCCCAGTTCCATTAAAATAGAATTTTTTGCATACCCTTTTGATGTAAACGCTTTTCCTTCACTTAATATTTCCTGCAAAGCTACCACATCAAAATTTTCTTTTCGGATAATGTCCGCTATCTTTTTTAAATCACGTGCATTTTCATTTCCTAATGCTGTCAGGCCAAGATTTCGTAAATTAAATGAACCTATTTTATATCCCATAATCTCTCCTTCCTGTCATCTATAATTATCGTATAATCGCTACCACATCTCCCTGACTTCTCATCCACATCTCAATTCCGGATCCGAATACTTCTGCCGACACGATATACACCCCTTCTTTCTCAGCCAGCACCTGTGCCGTCGGTAGCCGGTCTAACACAGCATCAATATCCGCACCGGAATACCGAAACTTCACTTTTTGAAGTCTGCCTCCATACATAAACTGGATCCGCTTCCGGAATTCGCCTTCTTCAAAGCGATCACTGTATGGCACTGCGAAATGCTCGTTTAATACTTTTATACTTTTTAACCGATCCACCCGATAGATGGTCGGAAAGGTATCATTTGGATTTTGGAATGCCTTTTCTTTGTCAATTCCATCAATATATGCAACCAGATAGAAGTAAAATTCTGAAAAGATTACACCAACCGGTTTTACTTTCCGATTGACTACTTCATGGTTTTTCAGTTTCTGATATTCGATTTCCAGATACTGCTGCGCTTTTACTGCCTGTTCCAGTTTCCAGATGCTGTCCAACAGCGGTTTTCCATGCCTCAGTTCCACATAATGAAATTTCTCATTCCGAATCAGTTCCCTCAAAAGCTTCATATCCGCTTCATTGCTGCACAGATGGATCAGCTTGTGAATAATCGGATACAGTTCCTGTTTTGTGAGTGCCCGGCTCTCCAACAGTATTTTGGCAACGGCCAGAAGTTCTTTTTCCTCCAGCTGTGTCTTTTTCTTCGTCTGAAGTACATACCCCCCCAGAGCCTTTTCAAATATAATTTCCTGAATTTCTCCGGATGTGGAGGCATGTTCCTCCAGAAAGCACTGAATATCTACGATATCACGCTGAATGGTTCGTTCCGCTACCCCGTAACGGATACTCTCTTCCTGCTTATAAATCACTTTTCCTTGTTTCAATCTCGTATATATCGACAGAATACGTCCTGCTTTATCTTCTGAATCTCTTCCCATTTTTTTACTCCTTTTCCTGTTTTTTCTTGATTATATAATTACAGACGGACATATACTGTCATCGACACAATATTTTCTTAATTCTTTAAAGACATCATGTGTCATTTAATTCCATATTCTGTCCTGTAATAAGACAATTTTTTGTGATTTTTAGTATACCATTTATTATGTCCTATTTCAAGACAGGAGGTCTTTGTATGGCACGGATTATTGATACTGATAACAAAAATCTGATTGGAAATAAAGTGAAAATTTTACGAAAAAAGAAGCATATGAGCCAGCAGCAGCTCTCTGATAAACTGGAAACACTGGCCATCTATATCTGTCGCGGTTCCATTTCCAGAATTGAAGACGGCAGTCGGACAGTTACGGATATTGAATTGTACGGTCTGTCTCAGGTGCTTGCAACACCCATAGAAGATTTTTTCAAATAGCCTCAGCATAAAAAACTATTTCAAAACAAAAAAGACGGAACATATTCATCTTTCATATGCTCCGTCTTTTTACATACTGTTTTTTATTCTATTCTACTTTCCTTTTTGTGATAACGTCCAGTTTTTCTCTGACTTTACTTTCCGGTATTTCCTTTTTTTCTTCCCTTGGTGTTTTCAGGAATTTTTTAATTGCGAATATAATTGCCATACCAATAATCGTCAACAGATTTTCCACCGCACTGGTATCCAGCACCACCATATGACGGACGATTACAAACATTACGACTTCCAGGATCGTGTCCACATCCGGTTTACAAAGCATCTTGAAAAACTCAATGCCAATGAGAACATTTAATACATACCCCAGGAAATCCAGAAATGCATGTGCCGATTCCCGGTTCTGTACAAATGCTATAAACGGTTTCCATAACGACAAAATTGCTACAACCACAGCAATTATAATAATGACATTGACCACAAGTTCCAGCAATTCACTGGCATGGTCAATCATTTTTCGAATCTTTGCCCCCATATATCATTACTTTCCTTTCTCTGAATTATCTTATGCCTGATCTTTGTGCTGATTGAACACCACGTCACCAGACTCTTCAAAAATCTCAATCAGATTTCCTGTGTTATCCCGGATAAAAACACCATACGTATCATCTACTTCCGCAACCATCGCGATTTCGACACCCATTTCCTCCAGCTCAGCTTTCGCTTTTTTTCCATCCGGCACGCCAAAGGACATATGCTTGTTTCCATGTGTCATCAGATCCCGATTCGGTACTCTGCGATCTTCCGGTAAGGCATTCGCTCCTGGTGCTTCAAATACTTCCAACAAAAATCCTACTCCTTGCAGATGTGCCACTTTGATGCCTGCTTCTGGAATTTCCGAACGGTTAACCACGGTAAATCCAAACACATCGTGATACCATTTAATCGTTTCTTCAATATCCGCAACACTGATTGCACAGTGATTGATCCCATTGATTTTTACTGCCATTTTTCTCTATTACCTCCATCTGACAATCATTCTTTCAATAATCGTGACGTCCCAAAAGTGCTTTATCCACCCTTGTACGACAGATGCTTCGTCCTTTTGACGATGTAATCAGTATATAGAAAAAATATGCCTCCTGCAAGATGATTTTTTACAAACAAAAAATCCCGGTAAAAACCGGGACTTTCTGATCACAAGCTTCGAAAGGGACTCGAACCCTCGACCTACGCATTACGAGTGCGTCGCTCTACCAACTGAGCCATCGAAGCACGCATGAGATATTATATTAGATTTTTCCCTTTGTTGCAAGACCTTTTTTTCATTTTTTTCACAAATCTGTACAAAATTTCAGTTGTGAAACAATTTTTATTACAGTTCCATGCCAAATACTTGTAAAGCGGACATTCACAATCCGCTTTCGCTACTTGCTCATGAACGCAGCCGCTTTGCGACCTGTGTTCAAATTTAGATTATTTTTCAGATTGCACTTGCTATTCTGCCTAAACTGTGATATGTTATCCAAGTAAAAACTACTATATTCGTCTTATCTTTATACAAATCAATCATGAACTATTCTACATTTCAAACAGTTATCATGGAACGCTTAGAGCGTGATATCCCGGATCCCAAACATATTTCCATTCAACAGGTTACAAAAAATAATGGCATTGTTCTGAACGGACTTTCTATCATGGAAAATGACTGTAATATATCACCAACACTGTATCTGAACTACTATTACGATTCCTATAAACACGGCGTAGCCTTTCAAGATGTGTACCAATCATTATTAAGGGATTATCAGAATCACAGGCCATCCGGAAATATTGATCCCTCTTTTTTCACCGAGTTTTCCAACATCAGAGACAAAATCGCCCTGAAGTTGATTCACTACGAACGTAACAAAATACTACTCAAAGATGTTCCGCATATTCGTTTCCTGGATCTTGCCATCGTCTTCTACTGCCTGATCAGCATGGATATTACACAAGGGTCAGCTACGATACTGATTCATCATTCTCATTTAAAAAACTGGAATATGCAGACCGACGATCTCTTCGAGATTGCGAAAAAAAATACGCAGCAGATTCTTCCGGAAAAACTCTATGACATGAATGATGTTTTGCATGAACTCACCGATAAAAGACAGCATGTATCTGATGACTGCTGCTGTGAGGTACCATACCCGATGTTCGTCCTCACCAATGAAAGTAATCTTTTCGGTGCAGCCTGTATCATCTACCCAAATCTTCTGCAGCATTATGCCGCGGAAGCACAGACGGATTTCTATATTCTTCCAAGCAGTATCCATGAAGTAATCCTTGTGCCAACACTGGAGAATAGTGATTATCAGGAGCTTTCTGAAATGGTTCAGGAGGTCAATGACACACAGCTTCAGGATGATGAAATTTTATCTACGCACGCCTATTATTATTCACGCAAAGAAAATGAAATCACGATGTAACAATGTATATGAATTCACGTTGAACGCACGTGAGACTTGGTGCGTGATTCCGGTCAGCATAAGCTGACCTATTCTCCTCAGAATCACTGCACGTTACACTTCCCCTGATGACTCATACTGCAGCCATCAGGGGAAGCATTATTTCTTTTTATTATTTGTCTTTGTTTTTGCAGCTGGCTTTGCCTTTGGCTTGACCGTTTCTTTCTTCTTTGCCTCTGCTTCTTTTGCCGCAGCTTCCATTCTTTGGAGTTCCGCTTCTCTTTCGGCAGCTTCCGCTTCCAGCATCAATTTGACCCTCAATTCTGCTTCCAGACGTTTCTGTTCCCGCTCTTCCAGTTCTTTTTGCCATTCCAGCTCCTGTGCACGTTCTTTTTCACTGCGTGCATAGAGTCCTTCGTAGATCTCTGCATATTTGCTGGCAGATACCGCCCAGGAATAATCCATCGCCATGCCTCGGTGAATGATACCTTCCCATTCTTCCGGATAGCCAAAATAAATCTTGCAAGCGTAACGAATCATATAAAGCATCTCATGTGCATTATAATTGTGAAAACTGAATCCTGTTCCGGTATGTTCAAACTCATTATATGCTTCTACCGTATCCTTCAGGCCACCGGTTTCACGAACCATCGGTACAGTTCCGTAACGCATACTCATCAGCTGACTCAGTCCGCATGGTTCAAACAAGGACGGCATCAGAAATGCATCACAGCCTGCATAGATACGGTGTGCAAACTCCTCAGAATAACAGATATTCGCAGACACACGCCCCGGATATTTCTGTGCAAAATACCGGAACATATCTTCATAACGCTGTTCTCCTGTCCCAAGAACTACGATCTGAATCCGCTCATCGCCAAGGATTTCATCCATCATATAATCTACAAGATCAAATCCTTTCTGATCGGTCAGACGGGATACCATTCCAAGCAGGAACTTATCCGTATCTTCTTCCAGGCCAGTCTCCTTCTGTAATGCCTGCTTATTTGCTTTTTTATAAGAGGAAACATCACCCGTCAGTTTTTTTGCAATGGCCGGATCTTTTTTCGGATCAAACACATTATAATCCAGACCATTGACAATTCCGGACAGTGCAAACGATTTTGCACGCATCAGACCATCCAGCCCTTCGCCACCTTCGGTGGACTGAATCTCTTTCGCGTATGTTTCACTAACGGTCGTGATATGGTCCGCATATACGATACCGCCTTTCAGAAGATTCGCATTTCCATAGCTTTCCAGCTTGTCTATCGTAAAATAGGAACTGTCCAATCCGGTCACATCTCGAATTGCATCCACATACCAGCGTCCCTGAAATTTCATATTATGAATAGTGTATACCGTACGCATATAGCGATAGAACTCATTCTGCCGGAACTGAGCTTCCAGAAATACCGGAATCAGACCTGTCTGCCAATCATGACAATGAATAATATCCGGCTGGAATCCGATTTCCGGCAAAATAGTCAGGACAGCTTTGGAAAAATAAGCAAATTTCTCCGCATCCTGATAAATCTGTCCATAAGGTGCCGGTCCCGCAAAATAATACTCATTGTCAATGAAATAAAATGTGACACCATCTTCTTTCCGTTCATAAACACCTGCATACTGGGTACGCCAGTTTAACTGCACCTGACATTCAGTCACAAGTTTCATCTCTTCTGTGTATTTACGGTCCATGCACATGTACTTCGGAACCACAACACGTACATCATAGTCATTCTTTGGAAAATATTTCGGCAAAGAACCAACGACATCGGCCAGTCCGCCTGTTTTAATAAACGGTACTGCTTCCGATGATGCAAATAATATTTTTTTCATCCTGTTCCCCCAATCCTTATTGTAGGTAGTATATTTGTAAAATATTATAGCACATTTGCCGAGCCTCACCAACTGCTTTTCTCAGTTTCTTTTCCTGCTTTACGTTAACTATTTTCCAGACGGATTTTGTCTGCTATCAGTGCGATAAACTCTGAATTAGTAGGTTTACCCTTGCCATTATTGATGGTATAACCGAATAAAGCATCAATGGTATCCATTTTTCCACGGTTCCATGACACTTCAATCGCATGTCTGATGGCACGCTCCACACGGCTTGCCGTTGTCTGATACTTTTTGGCAATCGTAGGATACAGAATTTTCGTAATTGAATTTAACATTTCTATATCATTTACAGACATAATAATCGCATCCCTCAAATATTGATATCCTTTGATATGTGCCGGTACACCGATTTCGTGGATGATATCCGTGACACGACTTTCCAGACTTTTCTGCAGTTGCTCCGGATTTTCTCCCGGATTAATCCGACGCATATGAAAAGACTTTCTATTTTCATGATGTCGGACCATTTTTATCCGATTTACGATCATATCTCTGTCAAAAGGCTTCATTATGTAATAGTCCGCGCCAAGTTTGAAGGCATCCTCCGTCACACGCTCCTGACCGATTGCACTGATCATGATAAATGTCGGAAATTTCTTTAACGTTTTATCTTTTTTAACTTTGTCGATCACACCTAAGCCATCTAATTTCGGCATCACAATATCTAATAGAACGACATCCGGCTCCTTTGTTTTTATCATTTTGTACGCTTCCTCACCATTACATGCGGTTCCTACCACCTGTAATTCTTCATCTCGTGCCACAATATCTGACAACAGATGTACCATTAATTCATTATCATCTGCAATTCCGACATTCAGCTTACTCATATTTACCTCCTAGTGATTTATATTTTGCGAACAAATGTATTATAAACACAGGAAATCTTATTTTTTGTCGACTATTGTCTATAAATTTCATTTCGTGTTTATATATAATATGCTATCACAGTAAGACGCAGATTGCAATTTTTTCGTTGTATAAATAAAATATACTGTTGACAAGTAGACGTTCATATGTTTTAATATTCATATGAATAATTAATCATATATTCATCAATATAGACAGGAGGATTTCCCTATGCGTAAATTGGAAGACGAACATAAATTGGAACATCAGAACGAAAAAGAGGCCTGCACCTGCGATTGCTGTGCTCATGACCATGACAATGACTGCTGTAAGCATGAGGAAGAACACGAACACCATCATCATGACCACTGTTGCTGTGATGACGACGATGACGATTGCTGTGACGATGACAACTGTGATTGCGGATGCCATGAACACGATCATAAACACCATGACCATGACGATGAATGTGGCTGCGGACATGAGCATGAACATCATGTAGAACGTGTCCACAGTGGGAACAGTAAAGTTTATATTTTGCAGAACCTTGGCTGTGCTCATTGTGCAGCCAAAATGGAAGATAAGATCAATGAACTTCCCGGTGTTACTGCTGCCACTATTACTTATACTACAAAACAACTGCGCCTCTCCGCCGCTGATCCGGACAAATACCTCCCGGAAGTTCAGAAAATCTGTGCTTCCATCGAGTCAGAAGTAAAAGTTGTTCCAAGAGATATGGTGGAAAGGGAGAAAAAACAGAAACTGGCGGAAGGTCATTCCCACGAGAAAGAAAGCAATGACAAAAAAGACCTCGCCTGCATCATCAGTGGTGCCATACTTTTTGCCATCGGTGTCATTTTAAACCACACTGTTGATAATGCACTTGCTGCTTTTACTATTTTTGCTGTTGCTTATATCATTCTGGGCGGAGAAATTCTGGTGAAAGCTGTTAAAAATATTTCTCACGGACAGATATTTGATGAGAATTTTCTGATGGGTGTTGCAACCCTTGCTGCTTTTGCAATCCGTGATTTTCCGGAAGCTGTCGGTGTTATGCTTTTCTACCGCATCGGTGAATTTTTTGAAGATAAAGCGGTAGAACGCAGCCGTGGTCAGATTATGGATGCCGTTGATATGCGTCCGGAAGTTGTAAATCTCGTATCTGATCAGAATATTACTGTCATTCCGGCAGAAGATGCAAACGTAGATGATATCCTGTTGATCCGCCCAGGTGACAGAGTTCCACTGGACGGTGTGATTATTGAAGGTGAAAGCCGGCTGGATACTTCTCCGATCACCGGTGAACCGGTTCCGGTAAGTGTATCTGTGGGTGATTCCATCACATCCGGCTGTGTCAACACCTCCGGCCAGTTAAAAATGCGTGTGGAAAAGCCGTTATCCGAATCTATGGTTTCCCGTATTCTGGAATCCATGGAAAACGCTGCCGCAAGTAAACCGAAGCTTGATCGTTTTATCACAAGATTTGCAAAGGTATATACCCCTTGCGTCGTAATCGCAGCCGTCATCATTGCTATTCTTCCATCTGTTGTGAGCGGAAACTGGAATTACTGGATCTACACAGCCATTTCCTTTTTGGTAATGAGCTGCCCTTGTGCCCTTGTATTAAGCGTGCCGCTGGCATTCTTCTCAGGTATTGGTGCCGGTTCCAAAAAAGGTATCCTGTTCAAAGGCGGACTGTCCATGGAATCTTTAAGCAAACTTGGTGCTGTTGTCATGGATAAAACCGGAACAATCACAGAAGGTAACTTTAAACTTCAGAAAACTGTATCTTCCGGTTCCCTTTCAGAAGACGAACTGCTTGCACTCTGTGCCGGATGTGAACAGCATTCTACACACCCGATTGCTGTCAGCATCGTCGCATCGGCAAGAGAAAAGGGACTGCACTTTGCAGAGCCGGAAAAACTCTCCGAAATCGCCGGACACGGTATTATCGCAGAAACTTCTTATGGTTCCGTTTTATGCGGAAACCATAAATTGATGGATAAGTATCACATTATCATGCCGGAACTGACAACTGATTCTTATGGTTCCGAGGTATTCCTTGCAGTAAACGGTACGTTTGCCGGATATATGGTTATCTCTGATACGATCAAATCCGATGCTGTATCTGCTATCCGGAAATTAAAAGCACTTGGCCTGCATTCCGTTATGCTCACCGGGGATTCCCAGTCCGGAGCTGACGCAGTCGCTGCTGCTACCGGCATTGACGAAGTACATGCGAAACTGCTACCGGAAGGCAAATTAAATGAGCTTGGAAAAATACGCAATAAATATGGTGCTGTCATGTTTGTCGGTGATGGTATCAATGACGCTCCTGTACTGGCCGGTGCAGATGTCGGTGCCGCCATGGGAACCGGTGCAGATGCTGCCATTGAAGCGGCTGATGTCGTATTTATGACATCTTCCACAGAGGCCATTCCGCAGTCTATCAACATTTCAAACGCAACGAACCGTATTGCAATTCAGAACGTTGTATTTGCACTTGTCATCAAAATTGCTGTTATGATCCTCGGACTGACCGGACATGCAAATATGTGGATGGCTGTATTCGCAGATACCGGTGTAGCCATGATCTGTGTATTAAATTCCATCCGTGCGCTCTATATTAAATAAAAAATAGTCGGTGGTATTCTCCTGCTGCTGAAATCTGATTACATCTTGAAGCAATGCATACATTACATTATCCTGTATCAGATCACTTTCAGCAGTACAGAGAAACCCCCGATAATTATTTGACTTGCTTTTCATTTTACGTTACAATAAAAGTACTATGCAGGGAACCGTTGTGCCACACGATCGGACATTTGGAACAATATTTTTCCTGCAAAGTGCAGCTAGAATTTCGATTTGGAGGATATGATACAATGGGGATAGCAAATATGGATGATTCCAATTATGATGACACTTTATATCAGCTTGCTGATTTATTTAAAGTATTTGGAGATCCGACCAGAATACGAATTTTATCAGTTCTTTCCAAACAGGAATTGTGTGTGCAGGACATTGCAGATGCGCTGTCCATGACACAGAGTGCTATCTCGCATCAGCTTCGGATTCTGAAACAGTCCGCACTGGTTAAATTCCGCCGGGAAGGGAAAACCATTTACTACTCCCTGGCAGACGATCATGTGGCAACCATCATGGCTCAGGGTCTGGAACATGTGTGTGAATGATTATGTATGATGAAAGGGTTATATGAATATGAAAGAAAAAGCATTGCAAAGACGCAACTCATTTTTGCTTGTTCTGGCGGCTTTTATCTGGGGAATTGCATTTGTCGCACAGAGCGAGGGCGGCAAATTCGGACCATATACATTTAACGGCATCCGTTTTTTACTGGGTGCCGCTGTCTTATGTCCGGTACTTCTGATTATGAGCAAAAAGAATCCAGACCACAAAGCGCCATCTCCTAAGAGCAGAAAAGCTCTGATCACCGGCGGCATTGCCTGCGGTATCGTTCTCGGATTTGCAAGTACCCTGCAGCAGCTGGCGCTCTTTTACGGAGCAACTGCTGGAAAAGCAGGATTTTTAACTACCTGTTATATTTTAATTGTACCAATCATTGGTCTGTTTTTGGGAAAAAAATGCGGATGGAACATTTGGATTGGCATTGGACTGGCACTGATCGGTCTTTATCTGCTTTGTATGAAAGGCTCTTTCTCTCTGCAGTTGCCGGATCTGCTTCTCCTGCTGTGCGCCCTTGGATTTTCCTTTCATATCTTGTGTGTGGATCATTTTTCCCCGCTTGTGGATGGCATCAAGCTTTCCTGTGTCCAGTTTCTGGTAGCAGGTATTGTCTCTCTGATTCCTGCATTCTTCATTGATATGCAACACTCATTTGCTAATATTCCATCCACACTTGCCGCCTTTGGTGCACCTGCTGCCCTGATTTCCCTGCTCTATGCCGGAATTCTTTCCTCCGGTGCAGGCTATACACTTCAGGTAGTGGGCCAAAAAGGTATCAATCCGACAATTGCATCTCTGCTGATGAGCCTGGAATCTGTATTTTCCGTGCTGGGAGGCTGGATCATTCTGCATGAGCGCATGAATGGACGGGAGTTGTTCGGTTGTGCCTTAATCTTTGCAGCAGTTATCCTCGCACAAATACCATTGGAAGCTTTCCGCCGGAAATCTTCTACACAATAATTTTACAATTTTGTACTAATAATACTCCCAGGTCCTTTATGCTAAAAGGAACTGGGAGTATATCATTAAGGAGACATGATTCTATGGAAAAAGATACCCGTACTGAATTTGAAAAAATGGAAGCCGGTGAAATGTTCTGGAACAGTGACGCAAAAATCGGCGAACTAAAAAAGCACGCCCGCAGACTTGCCGACCGATTTAATGCAACTACCGAAGATGAAGATCAGCTTCGTCTCTCGCTTTTAAAAGAATTATTCGGCGACTGCGACGATGATATTTTTATCAAACCACCATTTCACTGCGATTATGGTTTTCATATCCATGTCGGCAAAAATTTCTTCGCCAATTTCCAGTGTGTCATGCTGGATGCAGCACCGATCACCATCGGTGATAACTGTCTGATGGGACCACAGACCTGTCTCTACACCGTCAGTCATCCAATGGATTCCAAAACCAGGATAGCAAATTATGTAAGCGGCCAGCCCATCACCATCGGTGACAATGTCTGGTTCGGCGGTAACTGCATCGTCCTTCCGGGTGTGAACATCGGAAATAACGTCGTAGTCGGTGCAGGTTCCGTCGTAACAAAAGACATTCCGGATAACGCCGTAGTCGTCGGTAATCCCGCCAGAATCATCCGGTATACGACATAAAAAATAGAACAAATAAAAAAAGAACTCCAACATAAGACGGTAGGGAAATTTTCGTCGTGGCTACAAGGCTAGCCCGTCCGCGTGAGTGTGTCTGAGTCCACAGCAGTTTTGGCTGTGGGCGAGTTCGCGGGAGCGGGCGGAAATAAGCGGCGCAGTAGCCACAGAAAATTTTCCGTGTCGGTGTTGGAGTTCTTTTTCATTTGTTCTTTTCATATCAAGGTTTCACGATCAAATCTGCTTGTGTCATTTTTTCTGCAATGACATACATATTTGTCACGTCTCCGACTTTCAGTTTATCTGTCAACCCATAATGATTCAGGCATGTTCCACACGTCAGAATTTCTACTCCCTGCGCTTCCAAGGAACGCAGATCTTCCAGAGACGGAGATTCTTCGCAGGAAATTTTTGCACCTCCATTATACAGGAGAATCGTAGCCGGTAATTCTTCCTGCTGGCTCAGGGCATAGATAAATCCTTTCATCAGTATTTCTCCCAGTTCTTCATCCCCGGCACCCATCGTAGCAGAAGCCAATACTACAACCGTATTTTTCTTTCTTGCATCCGGATAACATACGATCTGCTCTTCTTCTGCGGAATCGCCTGTTGTGGCAATAGTGTCAGCATTTCCATCGGAAATAGTCATAGTGACTTCATATTTTCCTTCTCCCAGTTTCTGAGATTTCACACCATAACCTTTCTGATTTGCCATTTTCGTCAGGTTCTGCACAGCAATTTCATTATCAACCAATGTCTGTACCTCACCGCTACCCTTTAACTCTTTGATCGCATTTTTGGTTTTTACAACCGGAATTGGGCAGGTATCGCCCATTGCATCTACTTTGATCATTCTGTTTCCCTCCTGTATAAAAACATTTCTTTTTTTTATATTGATTTGGATGTCATGCAATGCATGACATATTCTTCTGTGCATCTCTGCAAGTCTATACCCAGGCAATAACTCTTACATCTCAACGGTAATCTCTGCAGTTTCTTTTTCTGTTACTTCCCCGACAATAGCCGCAGGAAGTCCAGCATCACATAATTCCTGCAACAATGCCTTCGCATGTCCGGCACTTACCGCAACCAGGAGTCCACCGGAAGTCTGTGGATCATAAAGCACCTCTTCCATGGCAAACGGCACATTCACAAACTTCACAAAATCCTGTACATGATTCCGATTTCTCTGCCCGGCTGCTGTCAACAGAAACTCATCCGCAGCCTCCAGTGCCTCCGGGAACACCGGTACCGAAGAGCCATCGATTCTGCAGCTTAACGTGCCATCCATCATCTCATGCAAATGTCCAAGGAAACTAAATCCCGTCACATCTGTACATGCATGTATCTCATACTTCCTGCAGATTTCTGCCGCATATTTATTTAAGGTAGTCATAGATGCGATTGCCTCCCGCATTGCCTCCTCCGAAGCTTCCTGCACACGGTTTGCCGTACATATAATTCCTACGCCAAGTTTTTTGGTCAGGATCAGCTTGTCCCCTGGTCTACCACCGTTATTCGGATAGATTTTTTTAGGATGCACTACACCGGTTACAGACAGTCCATATTTGACATCCGTATCGTTAATAGAGTGACCGCCGGCCAATGTGCCTCCTGCCTCAATTACTTTCTCAGATCCGCCGCGCATGATTTCACCCAGAATATTCAAATCCATCTGTTCCGGAAAGCAGACAATATTCAAGGCGGTCTTTACTTCACCACCCATGGCATAGATATCACTCAGGGCATTGGTTGCCGCAATTTTACCAAATGTATATGGATCCTCCACCATCGGTGGAAAAAAATCCAATGTCTGTACGATAGCAATATCATCACTGACCTGATACACTGCTGCGTCATCCTTGCTGTCATAACCGATCAGCAGGTTGGGATCCTGTTTTCCTTTCGGCAGACGTTCCAACACACGACTTAAAATGCCGGCACCTAGCTTTGCTGTACATCCACCGCCTTTGCAAAATGTAATTTTTTCTCCCATTCATCCATCCCCCACATCTTTTTTTCTTTGTTATATACCATTATAGCAAATATCACTCAGTTTGAGAAAAAGATTTTTCCTATGAAAGTATTTTCTCTATTGAAAAAAATAATAAATGCGATACAATAGTGCTTGAACTTTTCAAATCAATCATTTTTTAAGGAGAAAACATATGCAATTGGACATGACAAAAGGGCGACCGCTTCCGGTCATCCTTCAATTTACACTTCCGCTTATCATCGGAAATATATTTCAGCAGTTATATAATATGGTGGACACCATCATTGTCGGACGTTATGTGGGGGCAGACGCTCTGGCAGCAGTCGGTTCCACCGGAACAATCATGTTTTTACTCACCGGTTTTTCCCAGGGTATTACTGCCGGATTTGCCATTCTGATTTCTCAGCGATATGGTGCCCACGATGCAGATGGTGTGAAACAGGCAGTTGCTAACGGTACCCTGCTGTCTGTTTTGTTTACGCTATTCCTGACGTGTTCCTGTCTGTTTCTGATGAAACCACTCCTAACGATCATGAACACACCGGATAATATTTTTGCTGACGCTTATAGCTACATAATGATCATTACCGCAGGAATTGTTGCTAACATTTTTTATAACCTGTTGTCAGCCTTTCTACGGGCAGTTGGAAATAGTAAAGTTCCTTTGTTTTTCCTTGTCTTTTCCGCCTGCCTGAATGTGCTTCTGGATCTGTTTTTTATCATTCAGCTGCACATGGGTGTGGCAGGTGCCGCTTGGGCTACCAATCTGGCTCAGGCCATTTCCGCTGTTTTATGTGCCATTTATATCTGGTGTAAGATTCCGGAGCTGAAGCCATACAGAAGTGACTGGAAAATCTCACGCACAGATACGAAAAATCAGTTGGCAGCCGGTATTCCCATGGCATTACAGTTTGCGATCACCTCTTCCGGTACTATGATTATGCAGTCTGCCATCAATCTGTTCGGTTCTACGGCAGTGGCTGCATTTACTGCTACCGGAAAACTACAGAGTCTTCTTATGCAAGGTATGATCGCTATGGGACAGACAATGGCAACATACAGCGGACAAAATTTCGGTTCCGGTGATATCAAAAGGATCAAAGCAGGTGTAAAAACAGCACTTGGCATCGCACTGGTCTATGCTCTTGTGGTGACCGCACTGATGTGTTCTCTGTTAAAACCGGCATTGCACCTGTTTTTCTCCGGAGATGTAGATATGTCAGCCATGCTCCCCTGGGCACAGACTTATGCATACATGTGCTCCATGTTCTTCATCCCGCTGAGCACGATTTTCATTTTCCGAAACACTATGCAGGGATGCGGTTACGGCTTTCTTCCGATGATGGGCGGCGTAGCGGAGCTTCTTGCAAGACTGGTCGTTTCCATCTTTGCCATGAAAATCCTGAATTTCCGTCTGGCTTGCTTTGGCGATCCGGCAGCCTGGATTGCAGCTGCTGTATTTACCGGTATTTCCTACCTCTATGTTATGCGAAAAATCGAACAATCTCATCCTGCTTAAATAATATCATCCCGCATCCACTCCCATATAATTCAAGAATGCCATTGGCATTCTTGAATTTCCTAATGTCCATCTCATTGTTCTATCATAGTTTCAATAAAAATTCCGTATCCTTTACAGGGATCATTTACCAAAACATGGGTTACCGCCCCAATGACTTTTCCATTTTGCAGAATCGGAGCTCCGCTCAGCCCCTGGATAATCCCACCGGTTTTCCGAATCAGATTCGCATCTGTCACTTGAAAACGAATGCCCTTATTTGACTCTCTGGGATTCAGATCCACATCCATGATCTCGATATCAAATAACTCCGGCTGATCATCAATCGTAGCCAGAATCTGTGCCGGTCCGTTCTCAATCTCCTGCTTGAAACCAATCTCCATCGAAGTGGCATCTGCCAGAGAATCCGGCAGATTTTCAATCTGACCAAAAATACCATTTTTTGTGTTTTTCGTAATCTGACCAAGACGATTTGCCTGATTATAATGAATCTGTCCCACCAACTCTCCGGGTTTTCCCTGTTCTCCCCGAATGACACTAAGGATATTTGCCTGATATACAGTGCCATCCAGCACGCTGATCAGATGTTCTACATCCGTATCTGTGATTCCATGTCCCAATGCACCGAATGTTCCTTCCCCGTCAATATAAGTCAGAGTCCCTATTCCGGCCAGATCATCCCTTACCCAGACACCAATTTGAAAGATTTTGCTATCTGTGCAAATCGGTGTCACACTACATTGAAAGGCTTCTCCACCACGCACCACTGTCAACTGCAGCACACTGCCTCCACTTTCTGCTACTGCCCGCTGTAAATCTTCTTTGGCTGTTACCTGCGCTCCATTCACTGCTGTGATGTAATCCCCGGGTTTCAAAATATGTTCGGCCGGACTTTCCACGGATATGCCATTTTGCTCCAGATCACATAGTTCCACCACAAGGATACCTTCCATTTCAATATAAATACCAAAAGGGATTCCACATGGTATTACTTCCATTTCCTCCACAATATGAACTGTCACTTCTTTTACCGGAATCAGACCAAACAACTTGCATTCGACCTCATACCTGCCGCCAGTCATCATCCCGGCAGAAACAGCAATTCCGTCCGTGCTGCGAATCTGACTGGTCACTGGCAGACCTTCCGTAATATTTAGTGACTGGCCATCAGAAACACAGACAGTTCCTGGGATTTCATCCAACATCCACACATAAGCAGACATGAGCCAGATGGTCATGCCTGCCGCAGCAATCCATCTTCTTTTATTTCGATAAGTGCTCAAAAAAATCATTTTTTCACACCCTTCTTTCGTAAAATAGAAAATTTTCGATCAAATAAAAAAGATACCTTTTTTACCAGGTATCTTTCTTCTATCTGTTCATGATCTGTCATGTTCAGTGTTCTTTCTTCTGTTTTTATTATATGGATATTCCGCCATTTCACACAGGGATTATCTTACCGCATCTGCCATTTCTTTCATTTCTTTTGCATTTTGTAGCACAGTATCTGTAATCTTGACACCACCAAGCATCCTGGCAAGTTCCTGAATACTTTCTTCTCTCTCTAACGGCCTGATATTGGAGATTGTACTGTCCGCACTGGAAGTTTTTTCAATTAAAAAATGATGATCTGCCATTGCTGCGATCTGTGGCAGATGAGTGATACAGATAATCTGATGGTTTTTACCGGTCATCTTAATCTTCTCCGCCACCATCTGTGCTGTTCTGCCACTGATTCCGCTGTCAATCTCATCAAAAATCAATGTCTCGATTTCATCATGTTCTGCCAGAACCGTCTTCAGAGCCAGCATAATGCGGGACAACTCACCGCCGGAAGCTACTGCATCCAACGGTTTGAGCGGTTCGCCTGGATTCGTGGAAATCATAAATCGTGTTTCATCCCATCCATTGGCAGTAAAATGATCCAATCTTGAAAATTCCATCTCAAACCGGACATCCAGGAAATTTAAATCCTGTAATGCCGCTGTTGTCTGTGCTGTTAAGTCTTTCGCGTAACTCTTGCGAATCTCTGTCACTTCCTGACACAGTTGATTCAGCTTTGCTTCTGCCTGACTGAGGTTTTCCTGTAGTTGCTGACGATATTCTTCATAATGCTGCAGCTGATCCAGCTTTTCTTCCTTTTCCTGCCGTGCTTCCAGAATCCGTTCAATCGTTTTGCCATATTTTGCCTTCAGATGATTGATCTGATTGAGTCGATCCTCAATCTGCTGAAACGCTTCTTCTGAAAAGTTCAGTTCCGATGCATAACCAGACAGTTCTCTGTTAAAATCGCTGAAGAGATTTTCCACTTCTTCCAACTGACCGGATAATGCCTCCATAGATGCGTCAAACTGTGCCACCATATGCAAAGCCCGCACGGATCTGCCGATCAAATCTGCCGCATTTTCATTTCCTTCGGAACACAATTCCTGACACTCCGCAATGGCTTCCGTGATTTTTCGACCATGAGACATCTTTTTGAAGTCTGCTTCCAGAACTTCATCCTCTCCCGGTTTCAGATCTGCCTGATCAATTTCATCAATTTCATACTGTAAAAAAGAAAGTTCTCTTGCCTGCTGTTTGGCATCCAGTGAAGCTTCCTCCAGTTTCTTTCTGCAGGCAGTATACTCATCATAGACTTCCGCCAGTAATTTCTTCCGTTCTGCCAGCACACGTTTTGCAAAATCATCCAGATATTTCATATGATTCCGCTTGGCCAGCAGGGATTCATGTTCATGCTGGCCATGAATATCGATCAGCAAAGAAGCCACTTTACGCATCACGGATGCAGAAACTGTCTCCGAATTGATCCGGCTGACACTTCTTCCACTGGCATAAATCTTTCTGCTCATAATAATCTCCCCGTTTTCCGGGAAAATATCCAATGCTCGCAGTACCTCTGCCTGTGCTTCGTTTTCAATGGAAAAGATTAATTCCACCAGAGCAAATTCTGCATTCTCCCGCAGCATGGAACGAGATACTTTTCCGCCCAACGCAAGATTAACAGAACCGATGATTATAGATTTACCGGCTCCGGTTTCACCGGATAGAATATTCAGACCTGAACCGAAGGTTACTTCGGATTCCTCAATCAATGCCAGATTTTTAACATGCAGATTTAATAACATTCGTTTTATTTACTCCTTCTACTCTCTCTGCAATGCCCGCAGTCGCTGCATCAGCGCCGCAGTATCTTCTACAGTCCGCACCGCGCACATGATCGTGTCGTCACCGGCGATGCTTCCTACAATTTCATTGCAGTCCATGGCATCCAGTGCAACTGCAACTGCCATGGCCATTCCCGATACGGTCTTTATCACGAGAATATTCTGCGCCATATCCAGGGAAATCACCCCATCCTTGAACACACGGCTGTATTTCTCCTCCAAATCTGTACCTGCATCATACAGCGATGTGTATTTCTGTTTTCCACCTTTGATGGCGACTTTTGTTAATTTTAACTCCCTGATATCACGGGATACGGTTGCCTGTGTTACTTTATAACCGGCTTCATTAAGCCGTACACACAACTCCTCCTGTGTATCTACATCATATTTGCGAATGATCTCCAGAATCTTCGCATGCCTTTTTGCTTTCAACTAGGCACCTCCTAATGAAATTCCTGCATTTTTTTCCGCAGAATCTGTAAAAAGCTCAACTGATTTAACTTCAAAATTTTTGCATGTGCATCCGCTTTCTGAATTCGGATATTGTCTCCCACTTTCATATGCACGAAACGATCTCCGTCAAAGCTTACCTCGGCTTCCTCATCTTCTTCCTGCCGACGTTTAGCCAAAGTGACATCAATCACAGCATCCGAACCAACCACAATGCTCTTTGCCAGTGCACTGTGTGGATTGATCGGTGTAATCAACATCAGATCCGCTTTTGGATCTACGATCGGACCTCCCGCAGACATACTATATCCGGTAGATCCCGTCGGGGTCGAAATGATGATACCATCCGCACTGTAATTAGCCAGATATTCACCATTCACAGATACGATCAGGTTAACAATCTGCGGCAGCCCGGTTCTATGGATAACAATATCATTCAATGCAAATGTTGCTTTTCCGGAACCATCCTTCTGACTGCTCCCCTTGATCAGCATCCGCGTCTCCAGCTCGTAACGATCTTCAAATAAACGGTCAATGGCATCGTATACCGTACTGCGTTCCAGTTCACACAGATACCCCAGTGTTCCCAGATTGACACCGATCAGTGGAATTCCAATGCTTGCCATATCTCTGGCGGCTCGTACCAGTGTACCGTCACCTCCAAGCACAATGATGCACTCCGCATCGATATCCGATGGCTGAAAACGCCGCAGATTACGCTCCCTCCAGCCGGATTTTATACTGACATAATGCATGCATGTACCGCCTTTTGCAATAATGTAATCCGAAATGGCATTGGTCATTGCCAGATTCATATCCTTATGTTCATTGGTAATAATAAAAAACTTCTTCATATTACTTATCAAGCTCTGCATGAGCAGCTTCCACTACTGCTACCGGATCTACGCCTTCCTCCTTTACCGCTGTTTCCTTCTTTTCAATGTGCACCAGATATTCAATATTTCCCTCCGGTCCCTTGATTGGGGAATAAGACAGATGATGTACAGAAAATCCATGCTCCAGAGCAAATGTAACAATGCGTTCCACGACTTCCAGATGTACCGCTTTGTCACGCACAACACCTTTTTTTCCTACCTTTTCGCGCCCTGCTTCAAACTGTGGCTTGATCAGGCAGACCATCTGTCCGCCATCCTTTAGCAGATTGCGTGCCGGTTCCAAGATTTTGGTCAGTGAGATAAAAGATACATCCACAGAAGCAAAATCCAGTGCATCATCAATATCCTCCGGCGTCACATAACGGATATTCGTCTTTTCCATACATACAACTCTTGGATCCTGACGCAGTTTCCATGCAAACTGACCATATCCGACATCCACAGAGTATACTTTGGAAGCACCGTTTTGCAGCATACAGTCCGTAAAACCACCGGTAGATGCCCCTATATCCATGCAGATATCACCGTCCAGATTCAGGTCAAACTCATTCATTGCTTTCTCAAGTTTCAAACCACCACGGCTGACATATTTCAAAGTAGTGCCATGAATCTCAATCGGTACATTCTCATCAAAAGAGGAACCCGCTTTGTCCTCCCGTTGATTGTTTACAAACACATTTCCCTCCATGATCATGGCTTTCGCTTTTTCTCTGGAAGGTGCAAGATTTCGTTTTACAAGTAATATATCCAGTCTTTCTTTCATATCTGTTATCTATTTCCTTCTTTTTCACAGGAAAGTTTCCTTTCCCGTTTCAGCTTTCTATGATTCTTTCATTCTTTTTGCCTTTTATTCTAAAGCTTCTGATAAGTTTCAATAATCTTATCTGTCATACTTGCAGCGTCCAGGCCAATCCGTACATGCAGCTGTGATACAGTCCCATGCTGCACAAACTGATCATCAATACCAAAATGCAACACTTTCACAGTTTCATCCGCTGCACTTAAAAATGCTGCCGCAGCATAGCCGAAACCGCCCCGCAGGATATTTTCTTCCATGGTCACTACGAGCAGATGTCCGCTGGCTGCTTTGCGCAAAGCATCGTAATCCAGCGGTTTTACAAAACGTGCATTGATCAGAGAACAGTCATATCCCCGTTCATGCAGAAGTTCATGTACTTTCAACGCTTCTTCCATCATATTTCCCACCGCAAAGATGGCAATCTGCCGTTCTTCGAAGATCCATTCACTCTGTCCGTAAACAATCGGAGCACGGTGTTCTTTCAGACCATCGTATGCTGTTCCACGGGGATAACGCAGCGCAACCGGTCCTTCCTGTCGGAATGCAAACCGCAGCATGTCTGCCAGTTCCCATTTATTCTTTGGCGCCAGCACCATCATGTTCGGAATCATCCCAAGATACGACAGGTCAAACACACCCTGATGCGTCTCGCCGTCTGCGCCCACCAGACCTGCCCGGTCAACAGCAAAGACCACCGGAAGATTCTGCATACAAATATCATGAACAATCTGGTCAAATCCGCGCTGCAGGAAAGAAGAGTACACTGCAAACACCGGATGCATTCCGGCTGCTGCCAGTCCGGCTGCAAACGTCACTGCATGTCCTTCTGCAATTCCCACATCAAAAAAGCGTGCCGGATATTCCGCCCGAAACCGCTTCAGCCCGGTACCGTCCGCCATAGCTGCTGTGATTGCAACCACCCGGTCATCCTTTGCCGCAATCTTCGTAATAACCGTGGAAAACACATCGGTATAGTTCGGTTTTTCCTTTTTCACCAGTGGCTGTCCACTTGGAATATCAAAAGGTCCTGTACCATGAAACCGATCCGGATGTTCCTCTGCAGGTTGATATCCACGGCCTTTTTCCGTCTGCACATGTACAACCACCGCACCGTTAACTTTTTTTGCCTCCCGCAGAATCCGTACCAGATCCATCAGATTATGTCCATCCACCGGTCCCAGATAAGTGATTCCCATATTTTCAAAAATCATGCCCGGAATCAGCAGCTGTTTCAAACTGCTCTTTGTCTTTCGGATTCTGCGGACCACACGTTCTCCGTAAGGCAGACGCTCCAACGAATTGTGTACGCCGGACTTGAACTCCTGGTATGCTTCCGCAGTTCGCAAAGAGGCCAGATGCTGAGATAATCCTCCTACATTTTCTGAAATAGACATTTTATTATCATTCAGCACAATAATCATGTTGGTCTGAAGTTCTGCCGCATTGTTCAGAGCTTCAAAAGCCGGTCCGCCCGTCAATGCACCATCACCAATAACAGATACCACATGATAGTCCTCTCCCAGAAGATCTCTGGCTCTCGCATATCCAAGACCTGCTGAGATAGAAGTAGAACTGTGTCCGGTGTCAAAAGCATCACAATCACTCTCAGAGCGTTTCGGAAAACCGCTTATGCCATCCAGCTGCCGCAAATGCTCAAATTCCCGCTTTCGTCCTGTCAGGATTTTATGAGTATAAGACTGATGTCCTACATCCCAGATCAGCTTATCCTCCGGAAAATTCAGTACCAGATGCAGCGCCATAGTAAGTTCCACCACACCAAGATTGGAGGCCAGATGACCACCTGTTTTTGAAATATGTTCGATCAGGAACTGTCGGATTTCTCCCGGCAGTTCCTCCAGCTGTGCCTCATTTAAATATTTTATATCATTCGCCTGATTGATTCGATCCAGTACCATTTTTATCCCCTATTTTTTTCTGTGAATTAAATATCTGATCAATTCATTCAGGAATACATTTTCCTCTGAAAGCGATGCCACTCCCTCTAATGCACGCTCAGATATTTTTTCGACATCCTTTTGGGCTTGTGCAAGCCCACGGATCGTCACATAAGTCGTTTTGTGATTTTTCTCATCACTGCCAATAGGTTTTCCAAGTGTCTCCATGTCACTGGTCACATCCAGAATATCATCCTGAATCTGGAAGGCCAGCCCCACATCTTTTGCCACCTGTAAAATCACCTGCTGTTCTTTCTCAGAAGCACCTGCCAGCACTGCGCCGATCAGCATGGAAGCTTCTATAAGTGCACCTGTTTTTAAATCGTAGATAAAATCCAGTTTTTCCCGCTCCAGCGGTTGTCCCTCCGATTCCACATCTACCACCTGACCGCCCAGCATGCCATAGATACCGGCTTTCTGCGCCAGGATCTGAACAGCTCTTGCCACCGCAGGATTACCGACATCCTGCATCAGGCCTTTGCACGCTGTCTCAAAGGCAAAATTCAGCAGTGCGTCTCCTGCAAGGATTCCCATTGCTTCACCATAAACCACATGGGTTGTTTTTCTTCCACGACGATAATCATCATTGTCCATCGCCGGAAGATCATCGTGAATCAGAGAATACGTATGGATCATCTCAATCGCAGCCATAAATGGTTCAATAATATCAGAGCTTCCGTCAAACAGCCTGTAAGTCTCCTGCATCAGCATTGGCCGCAGCCGCTTACCTCCTGCCAGGAAACTGTAATTCATGGCTTCCATAACTGTTTTCTGATATCCGCTCTCTTTCGGCAGATATTTTGTTATGATTGCCTCTACCTGAGTGGTATGCTCTGCAATTTCTTTGTTGATATCCATCATTCGCACCTCTCTATTCAAAGGGAACTTCTGTCCCGTCTTCTGTAATCTGAAGCATCTTCTTTTCTACAGTATCCAGCTTCTGATTGCAACGTTGTATTTTTTTCATTCCCTGTTCATACAGCATAAAAGCATCCTCCAGAGAAAGTTCCGGATTTTCCATGTCCTCAAGAATATTCCCCAGCTGCTCAAACAGTTCTTCTAATGATTCTTTTGATTCCGTCGGTTCCATTGTTTCCATCTCTCTACACTACTCCGTTTTCTTCGGTTCTACAGACTATTGCCGTAATCTTTCCGTCCAGCAGTTGTGCCTGGATCGTATCATCCACCTGCACTTGCATCACGGACTGAATCGGTCTTCCATCCATCCTGCTTAAAAAAGCATACGAGCCCTGCAGCTTTTTCAGCGGCGAACATCCATCCAGCTTGGCTGCATACATTTCCAACTGATGTCGTTTTTTCTGCAAAAATTCCTGCATCTGCCGTTCCAGTTCTTCCTCCAGATCCGTCAGATACTGCCGCTTCTGCAATAGCTGATTTTTTGGATGCAATGCTTTTAACTGCAGCTGATACTCCCGGATTCTGCCTCTGACAAATTCCAGCCGTTGTTTCATCTGGCGGAACATCCTCTGTGCACTCATATCCAGCCGTTCCCGCACCTGTTCATAATCAAAAACCGCCAGTTCCGCTGCTGCAGAAGGCGTCGGTGCACGCAAATCTGCCACATAATCGGCAATTGTGTAATCTGTTTCATGTCCTACAGCTGATATCACCGGAACCGAACATTCAAAAATAGCCCGTGCGACAATTTCTTCATTAAATGCCCACAGGTCCTCCATTGATCCACCGCCTCGTCCGACGATGATCACATCTACATTTTTCTGTTCCATCGCATAAATACCCTGCACGATGGATGCGGCTGCTCCTTCCCCCTGCACAAGTGCAGGATACAGCAACAATTGTACATACGGATTCCTTCGATGGGAAATATTCTGAATGTCGCGGATCGCAGCTCCCGTAGGAGCAGTTACAATACCGACTCGTGACGCATAACGGGGAATGTCACGCTTATACTCCTGCGCAAACATTCCCATCTCCTCAAGTTCTTTCTTCCGCTCCATAAATTTCTGATACAGAATTCCAACACCATCACGGGTCACCTGCTGTGCATACAGCTGATACTGTCCGTCACGCTCATAGATGCGGATTTCTCCCAGCACGACCACACGGTCTCCCACATCCATATGGAAAGCAAGACCTTTGTCCACACTTCCGCGAAACATTACCGCTTTCAGTACACCGGTTTCATCTTTCAGGGTGAAATAAATATGCCCGGAACTGTGATATTTGCAGTTCGAGATTTCTCCGCGAACTGCAATATGCCCCATCATAAAATCCTGTGCAAACATGTTCTGAATATAAGAATTTACCTGTCCGACAGAATAGACATTCCTTCTCATGCCAGTCCGGATAAAATTCCGTTTACAAATGCCGGTCCCTGATCAGAACCATATGCTTTTGCCAGTTCAACTGCTTCATTAATGGAAACAGACACCGGAATATCTTCTTCATATTTAATCTCGTAGGCTGCCAGACGCAGAATGGAAAGCTCTGCTTTTGCCATACGGGTTGTCTTCCAATTTTTAGATGCAGCATTTAAACTGGAATCCAGATCATCCAGATGTTCCACAATGCTGTGTACCTTATTTAAAATATAGTCAGCTTCTTTCTGACGAATTTCTCCAAGTTCTTCCATGTACAGTGCAATCTGTTCATCCAGTTCCTCCGCACTGTGAAATTCTACTCCAAACAGAATTTTAAAAATCTGCTCTCTCTGTTCTCTTCGGCTCATGTTATCCTCCATCTATTATCTCCATCGGGAATCTGTTCCCGCGGCTGCCAAAAGGCAAATCTTTACTCACAAATCGAGTAGGTTGCCCTACTCGACTGCACTCTTCATGTCAACATCTGCGATTCTGACATTTACACCGGATACCTCAAGCCCTGTCATATTCTCAATTGCTGCTTTCACTTTTTCCTGTACGTTGCCGGATACCGCCGGAATTGCATAACCGTAAGCAATGTTAATCGTTACAAATACTTCAATCTTGCCTTCCTCTGTTACTTCCACACGGACACCTTTGGACAGGTTCTTCATTCCAAGACGGCTTACCAGCTCTTTTGTGATATTTCCGCCCATAGAGCATACACCCTCTACCTCAGTGGCAGCAAGACCTGCGATGATCGTGATGACTTCTTCTGCTATCTGCACTTCACCAAGTCCGTCTTCTTTGATTTTTAATCCTTTTCTATCTTCAGCCATGGAAAAACCTCCTATTTAAAATTCATTTTTAGATATTATTTATTAGTATACCAAATTATTTTCCATTTGAAAACTTATTTTTTACGGGATTGATGCAAACACATTACACATGGCCAGAGAAGCAGCCGCGGAAAACAACACACTCTGCAACGGACGTACCACGCCACGTCTGCGCCAGAAAATATTCAGTAAAATCACACCTATTGTCAATAATGCCATTCCTGCTTTCGGCCAGCCATACCATCCTGCAAGATTCACATTCTGATACAGCATGGAAGTACTGACAGATAAAAGCAAACCTGCTACAATCGGACGCATATACGTCTGCAAAACCTGAAAAATCCGCAGATTTTCAAACTGTTCATAGATATATACCACTGCGGAAAATGTACCACCGGAAGCGGCAATACTACAGGCAAATCCACACAATGCCACAAAAATCCCGCACCAGACGCCGCCATCCTGACAACCAAGTATGTATCCCACTCCGGCAAGGATTTTACACAAAATAGAACCCGGCAGTCCATTTGCCACTGAAGCAATCTGAAAATAAAATTCATCATGACTGATCATGCCGGTATTCACAAACATCCCATTCGCTACCGCCAGATAGGCATCGCCGCCGCCAAAAGAAAGAACCGCTGAGATCAGGCCACGGACAGCAAACCGCAGTGTATTACCAAAACAGAGCAGAGCCGGTACAGACAAAAGCATCAGCAATAATGTCCAGCCAAGCTCTTCCTGCACCAGTTTTTTCAATGCCTTCCAGGAAAAAGAAATTTTCCCTTCAATTCCATTGCACAGTCCATAAACTGACAGCACGATCATGGTAAGGCGCAACCCAAACAGCACCTTTGAACTGCTGATCAGATGCATCTGTCCCACACACAGACAATATGCCACTGTGATCACCGTTGAAAGGATAATCCTGCTCCACCGGAACCTGCCGCCGGTAAAAAAGATGATAAAAAACGCCGCACACAGCACATCAATCGTCGCTATATCAAACACAGGCGTCCGATTGATACCAAACAGCTGAAAAACATCTTTTCCTGAAGTCAGCAAAAACACCAGGAACATAAAGACTGTTCCGCTCTTTGCCATTCCTTTTTCCCGACATTCCCGAAAAGTTCCCTTTGCGTACATCAGCAACATATAAATGATATACGCGGTCACACCTGCAGAAGCGAACAGAATCTGTTGCAATATCCGCTCACCGGAACTGTTGATCAGCATCAGAATCAGCACCGTCAGAAAAGTTCCCGGCAGTCCCATCAGAACTGCTGACAAAAGCATTCCCGGTATGCCACACACCTTACGGCCCACACCTGCTGCCACTTCCACCGGCAGTGCTCCCGGCGTAATGTTTGCCACTACCACATCTTTGGTATACTCATCTTTGTCGATCAGCTTCTTTTCATACACCACTTCCGATTCAATCACCGGAACCAATGCGGTTCCACCGCCAAATCCGATGCATCCAATCTTAAACATGGTAAACAACAATTCTTTCATATTCAGATTTTTATCACTGTTTTGTTTCTTCTTCCTCATCTGATTACTTTCTTTTCAATCTATGTTAATACATCATTTGTTTTTATGCAGTTTCGGATTGAATCATGATATTTTATAATTTTATATTGGACAGGAACCCCATTATAACACCACTATAATCATCTTTTTTTATAATTTTATATTGGATATGTTGTCATGTCATCCATATCTAGTTTTAATATATATTGGACAGGATTAACTATTCAAGACGAATATCGTCTTAATAGTCCCTCATCCTGCTCGTTGATCCATACGTAAGTGTTCATATATAACTCTACAATTTTAACCAATCAATTATACACAATTATTTATAAATCGTCTATACGTTTTGTCAAAATAAAAACCTGAAGCACATTCACTTCAGGTTTAAAAATATTGTAATTCTTTTCTACTACCTACAGCCAGAACCTCAACAGTGCCGTACTCTCCGGCATATGCATCTGTCCCACGCTGCAAGCCAGCGTCACCGGCACACTTCCATAGATCCTGCCTCTTGTATTCTGATAAAACTGGCAGGCCTCCAGCGGAATCTTAACCTTTCCGTTTTTGATCTTCGCCACTCTCATCATTCCACCTTGTTCGTATTTCAGGGAAGCCAGATGCCCCTGCATCATCCTTCCGTCAATCCTTGAATGTGCCTGCATCTCCCGGATGGTAAGCTCCAGCCAGTTTCCTCTGGTGTGGCGTGCCACCACTGCCATCGACTCAAATCCCTGGTCTGCCATCGACAGATACCATGTTTTTTCCTGATACACCTGAAACAGAGCAATCCGCACGTCAAAACGTCCCTGGTCCAGACAACCGATGATGTCAATGGATTTTTCGCCTATGCCAAGCTGCGGAACAGATGTGTTTTCCCTGCTGTCGATCACCGCCTGCAGATTCTGTACGTTTAACCCGTTTACCAGAACTGCAATGCTTCGCTGACGCTGCTCCAGATCTTTGATTCCCTGTCTTTTCAGTGAAAAATCCAATCCCTGGAGCATCTGCTTATAGTTATTCATGATCGTTTCCATCGACAATGTCAATTTCAGATCTCCGGTAAGCAGTCCATCCTCATAACACCATTTTTAAAAAGCGGATCACCGTTGTCCGGTCTGTATCAAACTTTTTTGGGAACCTCAAGGATCTTGTCTCTGGAAAGCCTATTGATGTTTAGCCGCTCCAGTTCCCCAAACCGGAATATTCAATTTTCCAAAATATCTTTAGATTTTATTATTAATGCGCCATTAAGAAGATGCAAATTTTGAATTACTAAATTTTCCAGTTTTTTCGTTTATCATAAATTCATGCCTCAAAAAATATTATTACTCCTTATTCTATATCTATTTTATCTTCTCTACTAATTCACTCACATTTTTATAATTTAAAAGTTCTGCTTGAAAATATTTTTGTAGTAGTTTCCCTACCCCTTTGGGGAAATATAGAAAAGTATCAATCACCATTTTTGTTTCTGCTGAAAATTTTACTGCTACAATATCTTGAATCTCTTTAGATTCAACACTTTGAATTGACATAGTACCTACACCTTTTATCCCTTTAGGACTAAATTCGCCAAAAATGATTTTAAATAATCCTAACTCTTTTAGCAAACGTAATACTACTTTATTCTGTGCAGAAAGATCCTCCAGACACTCAAATTTTTTTCCATTTGCCTGTACATGATTATGATGACTCCCCATTGTTGCAATTACAAAATTTACACAACTAATTTCTCCATTTCTTTTTTTCTTCTTAAGCTCATCAATTGCTTTATCTTTTATGGGAATAATCTCGTCAACACTAACAAATTTACACAATTTCGAATACTTATGATTTTCGCAATCACAACTTATTTCAAATGTATCACCAATACTTTTTCCTTTTGTCTTATATCCAGTTATAATTCGCCAATCAATATCAATTATTTTCGAATAACAAGGAATCAGTAACACATTTAATAGTTCATAGTAATTATCATCTTCTACCAATTCTTCATCATTTTTTACCTGAAATTCCTGATTACCTTCACATTCATCAATATCGATACTCTCAATGAATTGCAATAAAATATTCTTAAACGAATTATTTATTTGCAATATCAGCCCTTTTAACTCTTTGTCTTGGATTTTATTCATATCTATTGGAAATGGGCGAATTATTCTTTTTTCCATTCTTTCTATCATTCCCTGATAAATTGCAAAAGAAACTTGCTCATTTTTTCCCGAATGAGAGGCAATTTTAATCACTTTTGTGAAAAAACTTATATTATTACGAATTTCTCTTTCATCCGAAAGTTCAAACATATAAGGATCAATCAATACACTCATGACAATCCCTTTCTTTCTAATGCTGCCTCTAGTATCGAATTTAACAATTCCTGTGTCTCATCTCTGAAATCATCTGGATAATCAATATTTCCAAAACCTGAAATATTAGCAAAATTAACTTTTGTTCCACCTGCATTCTGGAAAAAATTAACAGCTGTTGCATATGATGGAAAATTTTCCTTAACAATATGATACCTTAATCGCAATAAAAAATACTCGCTATGTGTCTCAAGAATAATTTTTCTACCATGCTTACAAAATTCAGTAAACATATCCGCCAATCGACTTTGTGAATAAGGATGCAAATGAAGTTCTGGCTGTTCAAAAAGTAAAATCTCATTTGGTTCCGATAATAACACCGAAATTAATACTGGCAATACTTGGCTTGTGCCAATGCCTACATTCATAATATCTGATTTAACTTGTTCCATATTCTCTATTGATACACTAAAACCAAAAGAATTCTTTTTATCTACATTAACTGCACTTGCAACATTCAGATGTATCATCCATTCAGCTAATGCCTCTGACAATGTACAGTTTTCTGTTCTATCCGGCAAAATATAATCTCGCTGCTTTTTATTTTCATGTAATAGTACAGAGGCAAAATAGGAACCTGTTGGTCCAACATATTTAGGTATTGTTTCAAACCCAATATTATATAATCCCTTAGGGGTCTCACGAATTGGACCAACAAAAAATATTTTTAATAAAATATTTTGCAAAAAATCTTTATAAAAATCTAAAGCTAATTTCAACTGTGTAAAATAATCTTCCTTATTGCTATCTCTATCAAACATCTGAAACGGATCTCTACCCAGTTCGTATTTTCCCTGAAAATTCTCAACACAATAATCTCGTTTTTCATATTCACATATATATTTTTCATATTTCGAAATAAGCATTTCAATATGTTTTTCCTTATCCACACTTGATAATGCTAATTCAAGTATCTTTATACGTAAATCTTTTGGAAGTATTCTTGAAACAGCCTCATATCTCGGAACCTGTAATTCTCCAAATGTATCAATCAAGGTGCTTAATCGTTTTGCTATTTTCTGTTCTTTTACTGTAATGGAACTAAACCCTTTTCTATCATCACTTTCTTGAACTCTGTCCATCAACCTAAAATAAAATCTTTCAATTTCATTAATACAAATCGGTTCATTGTTTTGCACAGTAGTTGTCTTTTTAGGCAAAAATGTTTTTGATACGTCATTCAATAGCTCTGCTACTGTATTATTCAGCTCAAGATCGTAGTGAATTACATATTTTTTCATTACCAAATTATATATTTTTGCACTAAAAGGATTTCTCTTTCCATTAATATACATATTATAAAGATTATCAGTTGATCTTTTGAAGGATAATTCCAAATTTTCATACATAATATCTAAACGCATTAGCTTTGCTGAAATTCCATCTTCTGCTCGCTCAAAACGCCATAATATTTTAAATTCATCATCCTCAACTATATTCTCAGATTTTTCTGTTTCTCCTAAAACAACTGCTAAAGTAAAATAATCTTTTTTAGGGTCTGAAATCACATCATCAAAATCACCTAAAGCAACATACTTACCTGATAATAATAATTCTTCATCTGGACTATTGCATTCTATTGTCTGTTTCATAATTAAAAGTGCTTGTAAGGCTGTGCTTTTACCACTACTATTAGCACCTAACAATACTGATAAATCAGAAAAATGTATATATTGTTTTTCAGTGTACGACTTAAAATTATCGATTTCTATACCTTTTAATATTATTGCCATATCTTCTCCTTATACAAAATTCAGTCAACTAAAAAGTTGACTGAAAATATGCTCGTATACTACTATTTGAAATCTTGCATCCTTGCTCATATGCTTCTCTCCAAGGTGTTTGCTTATGAGTTAACTCCACTAATGCATATGCTGTCATTTTCCCATACTCGCTCCATATAGCTTTCAAAGTATCTGCCACGTTTTCATCCGTAAGTTCTGAACATCCTTCTGACTCTGGTATTTCTGACCTTCCATACTTTTTAAAAAACTCATATACTTCCTCATTGACTGGACCATACTGCCATGCACTAAACACTTCTGGGAAAGCAGCCACATTGTCCCACACAAAACTCCATCCTTGAGCCAAATATAATAATTTCTGTAACTTTAGAGGTGTAAGAGAATGCCTTCTTTTCCCATATGATAAAAATATTAAATAACGTGCACCATCTAATACATTAACCACTGAACTCCCTCCATCTACGCTAACCACACTAATAACATTAAAAAATTAAATGATTATACATATATTTTTCCAAATGTCAAGTCTTTTATTTGTTACAGTATAACAAACATATATATTTTTTTCAATTACCTCTTGACATTTTTCTAAATCTATATTGTTTTATTAAATCTCCCCTTATAAATAATTCTTTATATCATAAATAAAAATAAATATACCCCTGTATACTACAATCCTCCCCCCACAAACATTGCTTTTAATCTTTTTTCCTTTAGTATATGCATACCTCAACTCATTAGATTCATTTTTAAGTGGATTTTGTAAATCAATCATTAAGATATTATATCGATTCTTTTTTCATTACTGAACGTAGTTTAAAGAAATGTGTATTAAACATATCACATAATTTTTTTGTGTCAATTCATATATAATAAATGGCAGACAATGTCAAGTACCACAAATTATTCCTTAACAGACAAAGACCTGTAATAAAATCGACTGCTATTTTGATCAGGGATTTCTGCAGTTCCTGCAGTTGAGATACGGAAAGAAATTGTGACATGTCTTGGATGACGTTAAAAATAATGTTTTGCATTCGATTACCTCCATGTTTTTTATTAATATGGAAGAAATCTTATTATAGGTAAATATAAACATGTTATTTAGATAATTATGAAATATAGCACATTTACAAGAGATTATTGTACATCAAAATACTATCAATAGGTGGTTTTTCTTTCTGATTGTATCCTCGATCAGTTGCTCTTTTTGCGAAGAGCATCCACAATACTCTGTAATGCATGCTTTTCCGTCCTGGAAAGTCCTGTTACATCCAGATGGTTATCATCTACTTTTGCAATTCCAAGCAGGTAATCTGCCGATACCTCATATAGCTGAGCAAATTTTACAAGCATCTCTGGTGACGGTGTACGGTTATTACGTTCATAAAATGATACTACAGATTTTGTAACACCAATCTTGTCAGCAACCTGTTCCTGCGTCCATCCATTCTTTTTTCGAAGTTCCTTTATTCTTTCCCCAATTCTGTACTCTGTTACCATTTTTATATCCTCATCAAAGTCAACTATTTTTTTACAAAATCTACTATTTTAATATTTTATTGTAATTATTTTACCAATCATTTATACTGATGAAGTATCATGTTAGTTGACTTTGTATTAATGTGGTTGACTTTTTAAGAAAGGATGAGCTAAACTATGTATAATGAAAATGATTTAATTAATATCGGACGATTAATCATGGCTATAGAGCTTTTGAGAGACGGTCATGCCACCCGGGATTCCATAGCCATGGAACTTGATATCAAGCCGGATATTCTCACCCCGTATATGGGAAATTTCGGCCAGTATAAACCAATGGACTTAGCAAAAGAATTTTTGCCATACTTGAAAAATTAATTTTTTTATCAGGAGGAAATGAATATAGATGTGAAATCAGAAAAACCAGACTCATATTATGAACCACCAGATCCCTATAAAAATGCACCTAGCTGCCATGTCAATCTTCTTGATCTTTCCAGATATGCAAAAAAACATGGTGTCGCAATAAAGGATCTCTCTGAAGAAGATATTAAAAAATTCAAAATATAAAATGTCATAATCTAACAAACGCTTAAAGGGGTGAGTACCAATATGAGCAGTAAAGCAGCCGACGCTATTGAGGCAAGAGGATTGGAAAAAGCAACGATGAAATATACTGTTTCCGTAGTAAATAACATGGTAAAGAAATTCAATATTTCTTTAAGTGAAGCATGTGAACTAGCCAATATCTCAGTTGACGATTACAAAAAATATTCAGACAAATAATTTTACATCTGATCCAAGGCAGCGCTTCGGCGCTGTCTTTTAACGTCAAAGTGCCACAAAATCTATACTTAATAATTTTGCGGCACCTGTTTTATAATATTTTTTCTATCTGATCCAGTATTTCCGGAAATACTCGCTTCATATTTTTCTTCCAGATTTCTTTCAGCACATCGGTCAAACAATCGTTGTCTATATGAAAAGAATATTGACTGTTTCTCGTCGCAATGGAAAGGTTATCTGCTGTTTTCTGAATATCACCATAGGACGTTTTTAGATATGCTCCAAGTGGTTCCGGCGGGAAAAAGCATATCCAGCTATTCCCTGCTTGATCTGCCGAAGCAGCTTCGCATATTGCTATTACGCCTGGTTTTCCAATATAGGAATATCGCCAATCATTATATGTATTCCCTTCACCATCGGATGCGGTATCAAGTATTCCAATGTATGCCTGTTTGATTATCATATATTCTGTCTCCCGTTTTCATCGTATCTTAGACCCAAAATACAGTTCAGCATTTCTTATCAAATACTCAATCTCCATATCCGAAAACAGCGAATCATCCATTTTGAAGTGATAACGACTATTTTTTGTTGTAACTATAATTTCGTCCCCATTAATATCAACAACGCCGCGAGCTGTCCTAAGATATTTTCCAGATGGACGAGCAGTAAAGAAAAACACATATCCTTTTCCAGGTGCTGTATCTGATGCATAATATAAAAATAATCCATCTTTTCCAACATATTCACTACGCCAGTCACTGCTAGAATAAGGTTTCCCATATCTATTGTCATATATCTGTAACACTGTTCCTGTGTATGCATTCTTTAATATCATACTTATCATCTCTCCTGTTTTTACCTTCTACATCGATACATCTTTATATCTGCCGGCTACTCTGAATGCCAGAGATATTTCAGTATTTTTCGTTTTCTCATAGAGCTCTTCGCTTTCATCACCGAGCATAATCTCCCGATAATACATATCCCGTACATTGTTACTTCTTTTTGCATTTTTCAAACGTATATATCGGTGGTCCGGATTTGTAGTCGTAAAAGCCAAGAACTGCTTGTCTACCGTTTCAAGCACTCTCAAATTGTAAGAAGTAAATATAAGCTGGCCTTTTCCTCTTTCTGAAATGAGCCGGAGTAATTCACCGAACAAATATTCAAAAATATTGGTATCCAGATTATCTATGGCAACAGTGATTGCTGCCTGATTATGAACAGCAATTAACATAGGCAATACAGATATGATCTTTTTGATTCCTTCAGATTCATATTTTAAGGAAATCTCTTTGCTGTTTTTGCAGCTCATCAACTGAATTTCATATCCTATCGTCCCATTTTTCATCAACTGAGTGCCAAGTTCTTTGATACTTATGGTTAATCCTGGAATGAGCTGTTGCAGCACTATATTCATGTTTTCTATTGTTTTCGATACATACATGAACTCTTCTTTTGGCAGAATGACGTTTTCTTCCACTGGAATCATAATTGTCCCAACTGCTCCATTTTCTACTCCGCTACATTGAACTGAACTTGGTTGAGTATTAATACTGATGAATCCAGATGTATCTGCATTGATAACAAATAAAGCATATTTACCGAAGTCTGCTAACTGATATATGACTTTTTTATAATATTCATACTGGACTTTATCCTTTGCATTCTTGCTATTTTTCTCTATGATTTCAAATAATTGATCAGAAAAAATAAATGACCTTGATTCTATATTTGTCAGTTTTCTGGCAACCATCAAATCTACATCTACGTCTTTTGTATTTCCAGTCAAAAGCTGCTTCTTTTCTATTGGAACAAATGTACTTGAATTGCAGGTATTTATTAACTCTTCAATTTTCGTATTTTTACCTGATAAAATCAAATATTTGAGGATTTCATCAAAGATGCGGATTCTGTAACTTCCATCTGATGGATCTTGCTCTTTTCCTAATGAGAATTCATAAAAAGCCTCTATTTTCTTATTCTCAAATTGTATCAGGAACTCGAATGTTAGATGTGCATATTCAGCATCTACGCTTATATAATCCACATATCTGTTTGGAACACTTTTTCCGCTAAGCACATACTTTAATATTTCCAGCGCATCAATCAGTACCGTTTTTCCAGATCCATTTTGTCCAAAAAGGCCTAGCATATTGGCATTGCTGTTTTCCTGATCATTGGTAAAAGAGATTTCTCCGGATGAGACATTCTTCAAATTTGTAATACGGATTCCCATGATCCGAACAAGTGCATTATCCATCAAAATCCTCCGTTTCATCCTAATTCCATATATCAATACCGTCTCTACTTATATTTTTATAATATAGCATCGGATTTTTCTCCCATGCATTACCTACTACAATTCTCAGATCAACTTCTGGTGCATCTACATCAATGGGTGTTACCATGCCCTTCAGTTTGACAAGTTCAGTCCGAAGATTTTCGGTAATATTTTCTGATACTTCAAGCAACAGATCCACATCACTTGAGAATGTTTGCTGCAACCTTGCACAGCTTCCGAACAATAGCAACTTGGTCACATATGGAGCAACAGGAAATCCTTTTATCTGTTTTAAGGCATATTGTATAGCATAGTTGCTTCTTTTTACAACTGCTGAATTTTTGTTATTTATTTTCCTCGACTGTACCTGCACTTTCACTTCTCCTGTTTTTATAAGAAATCAGCCTTTCCTATGGTATCAGGAAAGACTGAGATTCATCTACATAACCAGTAAAAATTTAACTTTAAAAGCCTTTGTTCTATTAATTAACCAACACTTTCTCTTATGTTGATTCATATAATAGCACATTCGTTCGGATCATTCAATATTTCAAAATTCTTCTAATAAAAACTACCATATAATTCTTGCGGCGAAATACTTGGCATGATAGTATAAAAATAGAGAAGAATATGCTTCATCCATATCAGATTTTTATCCCTGAAGAAGAGGATGCAAAAATACAGGAGGTGTATAACTATGATTGGACAGATGAATTTATCTAACGCTCATCCATATAGCCGCGATGAAATCCCCAAATTCAACATCGACTATAGAGGTCTGATTAAGTACGCACGCTCTATTGGAAAGTCAGTTGTTGAGCTGTCAGATAAGGAAAAAGAAAAATTTATTATTGGCAACACTATGAATGACGTTCGAAAGGCATCAATTAAACTGCCGAAGTAAACAGCATTCACAGGGATTTATTTTATAACCCCAATTAGGCTTTTCATTCACTTGATGACAATGGCGGAAGTTTGATTTCACCCGAATGAAAAGAATCACTTGCAGTTTTGCGACAGCAGGTCTGATAGTTACGGCTCTGGAATGAGAAGCCATTGAATATTATGTAGATGAAAGATGGCGTAACGCAGCAAATGTTATTGAAGGAGGTAAATGGAACATGAGTGGAGCGGCCGATGCTATTGAAGCTAGAGGAGAAGCCAGAGGAATCGCAAAAGGACGATTGAGCAAAGGAGTCGAAGTAGTAGAAAATATGATCCAGAAATTCCATATCTCATTGGAAGATGCATGTGAAACCGCAAATATTTCTGTTGACGACTACAAAAAGTATACAGCTAAATATCGTAATTACAAATCCTAAGTAAAAAGAATTCTTGACATATAAGAAGACTGTTCATCTCAAAGAACAGTCTTTTTTTGTTGTTATGTAAAACGCACATTTTCGATCAAAAAAGATGCTTGCTTCAAAATAAAGAAATATGCCTTATTATACCTGAATTGTTCATAGCTTTGCAGCGAACAATTCAGGTAAAGTTATTTCATTTTTTGTATTCTAGTAATCTCGTACGTGCCAACTCTGGGAAATTCAATGGTTTAGAATCCATATCTACAGACATTTTCTTATGCGCTATCAGATATTTGACCATATCAATATCCGATATCACATCCTTGATGTCCCAATAATCCATTACAGCTTCTATATTGCCAACTTTTATACGATTCATATCTTCTTTAAAAACTATTTCAAACGGTATACCATGCAGATTCCAATATGCCATCTCAATACGTTGAATCTCAACTGTACGGTCATTTTGTAAAACTTCTCTACCGGTTTTGACAGAATAGGCTTTATAAGTCTTCGTTCCATCTTCCTCTTGATATGTCACAAGAAAATCGGTGGTCATAGATGTCTTTCTATCATGAGGGTGTTTATAGCCAAGATGATCCGCTATTTTCAGCGTATCATCCAGTTCAAGCGGATACTGTTCCCTAATATCGATAACAGAATCATCCCATCTGAGCAAATAATAGGTATAGACTTCAGCCTGAGACAACAGGTGCATCTGACGCCCAGTTATTTTATCTTTAAGTATTCTTCCCGTTCCTGTACTTGGTACTTCACGTGTTTTAATATACGGTTTATAAGATGCTCCCTCGCCTTTTCCGCGTCTTTGCTTCTGTTTTGTTTTTTCTGACACTCTATTTTTCATATCACTCCATATATTCTATCAAGCCATTCATTTAACAATTTCTTACTTTCACATAGATCTTCATACTGCTTAAAAGCGCTTCTTGGTATTCCGCATAAGTATTCACGAAGAGCAGCCACATCCATCTCTACATCGATATGCTCGGAAGAATAAAAAGCTCTCCTATATGTAGTGGTGTAATCAATCACACATAAGACTTTGTAATTATTTTCAGTAATGGGAACTATTGGGCTGCGCAATGTAATCTTATGTCCAAACATTTCCTGATCGGAACGTTCTCTTTTGCTATGTAAATTTCTTTTACTTCGCCAAAGTACCGTCGCGTTTGAAACTATACTATATTCATCAGGCTTATCAATAAGTCCCAAGTGATAAGTAAAGTTTTTACCAAACCAATAGCCTATTCTTATATCGTTATGAACACGATATTTGTAATTGATAATATCCTCATCCATAACATCTGCGTCTGTTTTTACAAATAAGCCTCTATAAACATTTTTAATCTTTCCAGTACGTGAGTAAGCCCAAAGCAATTCATCATAGCAACCAACAGCAGCTGCGTTAAATATGGCATCTTTCTTAAAATGAGATATTCTTTTCTCCAATTCCGGATATGTATATATCAAGTCAAGACATATTTTAAACGTTACCACGTTCTTTACTAAATCCAAATATTTATCAAATGCAGATTTATCTATGTCAGACAAATATTCTCTTAATGCTGGCAATAAAGTTTTTAAATTGATATACTTATACGGATAAAAATAAGTTTTATTCATCCTTCCTATTCCGTATTCGGAAATAAAGTCTATAACGCATAGGATTTTATAATTTTCGTCTGTAATTTCGGCTAAAGGCTTTCTAAGTCTAATGCTGCATTCTCCAATACATCTTTCCTCTGCTTCGCGATAATGATATGGATTGCCAGAAAATGCAGACGAAGTAATATGCATTTTTTCAGGCTTTTCACAGACACCGAGAAAATACATAAAACTTTCACCGTACCAATATCCCACCAATATATTGTGATGTTTTATATATTTATATTCAACAATATCGCTGATGGTAACATCATTGTCAGGGAAAGTATATAAACGTTTATATATCTTTTTCAGCTTACCAACTTTTACCAAATCTAACATTTCTGCATCTGTAGCATTAAGATCATCTGGATGAAATAATTCATTTGCACTGAATTCGTTTTTTATACGGGCAAATAAACCATGTTCATAAATCAGATCCAACCACGAATCCAATTTTTTCTCGTCTTTGCACTGACCAACATACATAGCAAGTTGTTCACGAGTAATGTCCCCAATATAGCTGCGCAAAGCTGTTATTTCACATTCTTTATTGATATGCTTCATGTCACGAAAGCAGTTCCTATTTGTGGTCAAATAATCAATCACAGCCAATATTTTGTAATTATCGTCTGTTATTTTTGTTATAGGTTTACGCAGCTCTACAGGCTGCCCTAATACTATATAATTACACCTTTCTGACGCATGCATTTTATTGGATGTAATATATACTGTTTTAGGTTTAGCAATTAGTCCTAATTCATATGCGAAACTCGGTCCAAACCAATAACCAAAACGCTTTCCATACTTTTCAAAATATTTGTATTTAATGACACCGATTGCAGTTACATTATTTTCTGGAAATGTATACAACCGGGACATAACTTCTTTAATCTTGCCGCTATGAGCTAATATCCCTAATCCGGCATTATCTATATCTATATCATTGTTACTAAAAAAATCTGTTTGTGAAAAATGGTTCTGTATATATTCCCATGTAATATCGGCATTTTGTCCAAACACACCATTCCTGTTTTTTTGTTTTCTATTTTTTTGCAATGAATATTCTGCAATATCAACAGATCTTTTATGCTGTACTGGTAATATGCGAGAGGGTTGTACTCTATTGAGTTCCTGCATAATAACAGGTTTCAACAAAGAGTATTCGTCACCTGTTATGGTATTTTTTATGATAAGATATTGATTTATTCCTTGATCTGTAATTTCATATTCACCGTTTGTCAGATCATGTACATACTTTGCAAATCCTTCATATGACGTTTTGACTGCACAGTGTTTACACCTTATGCCTTGTCGAAAATGTGATGGTATATATCTTTCGATAGTTCCGCATTGATTGTGCCGAATATATGTGTATCCGCTATCCCCGTTATATGGTCCAATAAAGGTATATTCATCGCCCACTATTTCCGCTAACTCCTTTATAAAAGATGCTTCTGATGATTTCTTGGTTGAACGCGGGGTAATTTTAACATCCACCCCAATTTTATTTTGCAAACACGCACGACAAAAGGGGGCGGTTATAAAACTGTAGTAACCGACATCAAATATATTTTTACATACTTGATGCTTAATTTTGATATGTTGGTTAACGCCATTAAATTCGATAAGTTTAAAACCTTTTATAACTTCAATTTCTTTTTTGACATCATCAATATCTTTTTTTCTTTCGCATGTGCATCTGGTATTTCCCAAAACAAATTTTGATATACTAAAATCATGCTGCTCTCCACATTTTTTATGCCGGAGAATAGCCCTAGTACCAGAGATGTTAATAATTTCATACTGATTCCGACACGCTTCAGAAATATGTACGGCAATATTTCTATTCTTATCCACGCTTTTGCAGCAGGGGCATTTCCATCCTTTATCAAACAGTTCCTGTGTGACAACGAATTGCTCACCACACCTATGATGTAATCTGAATAAACCATCATTATATTCAAAGATATCGTATCCCTTTGGAGCAAATGTTTTATTATATTTAATATATTGCTTGAAATTATCCGGTGTTTTAAACAGCACAAACAACAACTTAAGCATGGTTTCACAGGTCTCGCTGTTTACTATAGTTTTTTTAGCACCTTTTAATATGCGTTCTGTATTTGCAGGCATAAAATCTTTCAAACCTATATTACATAAATACATATAATAATTCGTATATCCGCCAGTAGCAATATTGTATCCAAGTTCTGTAATCCTTTCCCTAATAGCATCTATTGTCTGTTTATGGTTACAATCTATTACTGCTTCCAGCATACTATGTGCAAATTCCGCGTATTCTAAATCAATATCTGAAGCGGTTACCTGAATAGTATTTGTCATTTGCCCTTTTTTTGCTATATGCAAGTTACAGCGATGTTTATAACACGCGCTTACACCAGGCATATTGTGACTCCTTCTAAACCAGGTAAAACCTTTATTTTTCATATCATCTTGCACACAAACAGGACAGTATTTTACATCCTGTACAAATCTTTTAGGAATAATCTCAATATCGTCCGTATTATCGCGAAACACATATAATATGATTGCATCAGTATTGCTGATTACAGGTCGAATCCCCGGAAACAACGACGTTTCCATAAAAAATCTGATAGCGTTGGTATCATCTCCAAAACATCTTTTAAAATTTACCAAAGTATTAAATCCATCGTCGCGGATATTCCTTTTTTGTTTTGGATTGATTATACTATTAGGCCAAATATATGCTTGCATAAACAAAATAGGATCCTTAAATCCATTGGCTGTAGCCATGCGTCTGAAATATGAACTCATAAGCTCGTCATGTTCTATTGGCGGAATATTGATAATATATGGCATGACAACATCTCCTATATCGTATGTTTGCTAACTTTTTCTTTCTGGTTATTTTCCAACAGTTCTGCTCGTGATTTATCAATATCTGCTTTAGGCAATACCTTAACCGTTTGTTTAGCATCCTGAAGCTTTAGCAGTGTCTTTGTAACAATATCTACAAGCCTAACCTCTACTGCATTTTCCCCCTCCATAGCGGCCACAAATGCTCTTTCTATCTTTGCGCGGGAATAGTCTTTTGTCTGTTCCTGTATGCTCCTAATCACATTTTCCTGCAAAAGTTCGTATGTTTTGAAAGTCGGATTAGACATCAATTCATCATAACGTTGCTCAAGTTCCTGCTGTTCAACACTTTCGTCAAAGCTGTTAAGCCTGCGGACTTCTTCTTCAGTAAGGATATCATTACGCCTTATAGGATTTTTTTCCATAAGACTAATTTCGCGAAGCCCCTTATAATATTTATCAGCTATTGAGGCAATATAATCCGGTGTAACCTTTTCCCTTTTTGTCCTCAGATAATCTTTCTGTATCTGTTTATATATTTCGATCAGATCTGAAATCACTCCATCTGTAGCCTCAAAAAGAGCATTTACCAAGGCATCGTCATAATATACCCAGTCTGGTCTCCACTGGAACATTGTAAGGTTATTAACGATTTTTTCAAACTGCTTCTTTTTGGTACAATATTTAGCCGCCTCTATAAGTACACCTGTTCTTCTTGCAGTACGACGTTTTGAAAAAATATCTGTATATGCATCCATAGTTCCTACGACTGATATAGCAACTCCAGTTTCATTCGATAGTTGCATAAACATCTCAAATGACGTTTCTTTTGTGGACTTGGTATCCAAAAGCTCTATCTCATCCAGTATGATCATTCCGACTGCAAATCTTTCTACCAGATTACGCAAAGTAGCATACTTAGCGCCAAGATCTCTACCTTTAGTGAGCAGTGTTTCATATATAGGATTCAGGTTTCCAAGAGCTCTGTCAAAAGCTCGCCCAATGGTTCTGTACAAAAGATTAAAATTACTGTTCTGTGGACAATGGATATGCATATATACAATCTGAACTGTTCGCTGCCATGTATCTGGTTCATGAATGATAACCTGAGGATAATTCTCAAGTAACATATTGATTCCTGTAGACTTTCCACATCCACTTGTTCCAAGGAGCGTAAAACCAAGCGCAGGATCACTAAAATTTCGGCTTACAATGCAATTATGACTCACCATATCTTTATTTTCCATGGTATACTTCAGATTTACATCAGGATCTTCCATAATTTCACGTTTTTTATAAGAGCGTACCAACGCTCTGTGGAATTCAAGTTCAACCATGGCGTGAAAAGGCAATGCCACGCGAAAATCATCAAGTGCTTCAACAGTATCGCAGCGTTCATATTCGTCCATAGAAGATAATGTTTCTTCATCCGGCACATCTATGACTCTGTTATAAAAACAGAGTACTTCTTCTATACTCCTACCCTTGGGTAAAGCTTCGATGTATGGATTGCCTTGATACTGATAGCTTTTAATATATTTGGCCGTTACCCTTTTCTCTTTTTTCAGGTCGTAATACCGATCATATTGACGTTCACCCTTTTTAAGTCCAGATTCATACTTATACTTAAAGGACATAAGCATACCTCCTATATATCATCATCATCAAATATAGCTTTAGAGTTTGCACGCATTTGATCCATTATATCTTCTTTGGATTGAGGAAGATTGGCTATCTGCTGTTGTTTTTCATCTGTATTTTCAGTTTTTTTCCGTTCTAACATTGCATTGCTTTCTTTATCAAGGCCGAATCTGTTTGCCACACTGAGCTCCTTAGACACACGAGCCTTTTCAAGTTCGCGATTTACTGAAAGATTTGCGCCATCAGATTTTATTGTACTGTTTGCAGCTTTTTCCTCAATAATAGCTTTATTCCTTTTACGTAAAACAACTCTGTTTTCTCTATTATATTCTTTGGATATTGCCCTTGTCCGTTCATATTCTTTTTCAAGAGCAAGAAAATGATTTTTACTCATGCCATAATATTCTCGGTATCTAACATCAAATGGATCTAAGGCTGCTATTTCCAGCTTACCATCCCGAAGATAGTAGATATGTCCCATATCACGCGGGTCAGTTCGTATATCCATGCGTTTTTCTTTAAACTGTTGATGAAACATAATCTCATTTAGGGTTTCATCTTCTGAATTAAAATATCTCATTCCCTGGTATTTAATTCCCAGTTTTGACACAGTTGCCTTTTCTGGAGTCAGAACCTTATATATAAATTCATCCCGCGCTGGAAGTTGCATAGGATTTGAAAAGTTTTCACAACCGTATTTCCAGATATTCGCCGGCGTGAGTATAAGTTTTTGACGTTTCATACCAGGGCTTGGCTGATACTGTTCAAGCACATGTGTGTTATGATAAAGGATATGATTCAGTACAAGTGCTCTGACATCATTGATATCCAGACATGACTGTTCATGGTGCTTTGAGTTATAAACCTTGCGTATCAGACCTTTAGTTGCAAGAAGATCTACCAACTGCCTATTTACATTTTTGAAGAAATTCTCAACTAAAGGTTTTAACGATCCGCTTCTTGGTGTTACATGTTCAAGATCAATATCAAGTTCACCAGCAATTCTTGTAACCTCATCACTGATAAAATCTGATCCCCTGTCCATTTTTATAACAGCAGGACGAATACCTGTTGGCCATATATCATTTATAGAATATCCTTCTTTAAAATCAATGTTGGTTTGGCAATATTTGCGTAATAATTCTTCTTTATCTTCAATCAGATTAAAGAAACAATTAGTACATCCGACGATGCTGTTGTTATCGAGAGCGATGGAAAAAGCGAGTATGATCTGGCTAAACACGTCAATCATGATATACAGGATTGGTCTACCCACGCATATCTCGGGATATTCTTCGGACACAATAGATACATCCATTTCCTGAGCATCCATTTCAACTTTATGTGCAGGGCCCCTGATACCGTCCATAACCGTACCAATATGTACTCTACTATCATTGCGCACTACACCGACGGTTTTCTTAGCTTCTTTTCTTGCTTGTTCAGTAGTATTTTTTCTAATGTAGTAATAAAATTGAGTATATGTAGGCCTGTCCTTTCGAAGCCTTTCAGTATATACTCCGTTATCATTTACACACTCCATGTAACAGTCACCACACATGTCATCATATGCATTCTGTATGCTCTTTACTTCATGCGACATAAAGCGTTTTAAGTATTTTTCAAAATTCTTTATGTCTTCAGCTGTTATGCGCTTTCCTTTATTAATTGTGACATCTTTGGGTTTACGCCCGGGTTTATTTTTATACGAATATTCATTAGGGACTTTATGCAAATAACGTTGATCCATTAAGGACGAGGCTTTGAAGCCGCTCTGGAGATATGTTCTGATTGTATTCCAGACTTGCGACTTTTTGAATTGTGAACGGCTAATAAAATTGTTGATAACAGGCTTTGATTTTCTACCAATCAACCCCATATAAGTCGGTCCATATTCTGACACTACAAGTTCAACTAATTCCTTCTTTTCATTATATGCGTTGCGATATTTTTCAGGAATACCACTTTCATCAAATACCGTATTCTCCTCAGGAATTATTTCGAACAGATTATTGCGAAGATTCAATCCGACTTTTTTTGTTGTAGGATACTCAATCTCTATCTTATTGGAATTAATTTTGCATAAAGCAATATACCCGTTACCTATATATATAACACGATATGAGTCTCGTGTGCGGACATCTAACAGGACATCGCCTACTGAAATGATGATATCGCTCATATTACTGCCATCCTTTCACAAATATCTTTGATTTAATTATACAGCCACCATAAAATCCTGTCCACTATAAAATTATAAAAAACAGGGGTTTTCATTAAAAGTAACTGAAAGCCCCTGTTTATCTTGTTTTGTTAGAAAAAAAGAAAATCCTGTCCAATATATATTATAAAATTATTTAAGCATTTAAAATAACTTGTCCACTATAAAATTATTATATCCACTGTAAAATTATAAAATTTTAAATCATCTGTAAAAACTCAGTTTCACTGAGCACAGGAATACCAAGATCCTGTGCCTTTGTCAGTTTACTGCCGGCATTTTCACCTGCCAGCACATAACTTGTTTTCTTAGAGACGCTTCCGGACGCCTTTCCACCATTTTTCTCAATCAGCTCCTGTGCTTCTTTTCGCCCCAGGGTTGGCAGTGTACCGGTCACGACAATGGTCATACCTGCTAATGCATCTCCGGTTTCTTCTGTCTCGGACATATGCATATTGACGCCTGCCTGCTGCAGCCGTGCAATGATGTCCTGATTTTTCGCGCTGGCAAAATATTTTAGAATACATTCTGCACTGACTTCTCCGATATCATTTACAGCAAGCAATTCTTCTTTTCCGGCTTTCTGCAATGCTTCAATACTCCCAAATTGGCGCATGATCGACTTTGCTGCTGCTTTTCCCACATTCTGGATGCCAAAACCGGTAAGCAGACGAAACGGTTCATTATTTTTGCTGTTTTCAATAGCATCTAACAATTTATCGGTATTTTTTTCTTTTCCAATGATTCCCTGCTCGATCAGTTCCTCACGATGTTTTTTCAATGAATAAATATCTGCGATATCCTGCAGAAAACCTCTGCGCACCAGTTCTTCGATATAAACTGTTCCAAATCCCTTGATATCCATGGCATCTCTTCCGACAAAGTTGATGATATGCCGTTCTAACTGTGCCGGACAATCCGGGGATACACAACGAATATCGGCAGTGTCTTTTTCACTTACAGTTTTCGCTCCACAGACCGGACAGGTATCCGGTATCTGAAAACGCTGCCAGTGCTCCGGTCGTTTTTCTCTGCGTACTTCCTTGATTTTCGGAATAATCTCACCGGATTTGTATACCACGATCGTATCTCCGATTCCAATATCCAGATCATTGATAAAATCCTGGTTGTGCAAAGTAGCACGGGATACGGATGTCCCGCACAGACGCACCGGTTCAAAAATCGCTGTCGGTGTAATTCTTCCGGTTCTTCCAACGGAAAGTTCGATATCCAGAAGTTTTGTTTCCTTCTCCTCCGGTGGGTATTTGTATGCGATCGCCCAGCGTGGTACTTTGGATGTCGCCCCCAGAATCTCACGGTCTGCAATCGAATTGATCTTTACGACCGCACCATCAATATCATACGCCAGATTTCCTCTGTTCTCACCAATCTTGCAGATGGCATCCCAGACCTCATCTGCAGTATGACAGACCCGATAATCATTAATAACCGGAACCCCCTGCTTTTTCAGATATTCATACCCTTCCACATGGGTTTTAAACACCCGTCCACGGACTTCCTGCACATTAAAAATAAACATAGACAAATTGCGCTGTTTTGTAATGCTGCTGTCCAACTGACGCAGCGTACCTGCCGCACAGTTTCGCGGATTTGCAAATGTCTTTTTCCCAAGCATCTCCTGTGTTTCGTTTACTTTTTCAAAATCCGCATTCTTCATATAGACTTCTCCACGGATTTCAATATAAGGCAGCGGATCTTTCATCTTCTTCTTTACATCATGGATTACTTTGGCATTGGCTGTTACATCTTCTCCCTGGATGATGCCGTCTCCTCTGGTCACCGCGAGTTTTAATGTTCCATCCTCATAGCGAAGCGCCATGGAAAGCCCGTCAATCTTATATTCCACCACAAATTCTGGATGCTCCAGCTGTTGCTGCATTTCTTCCACAAAAGCGTAGACTTCCTCTTTGGAAAACACATCCTGCAGACTCAGCATCGGTACATTATGCCGCACCAGCACGCCTGCGGTTCGCTTTGCCGTTCCACCAACCTTCTGTGTCGGTGAATCCGGTGTCACAAATTCCGGATGCTCCTTTTCTAATTTTTTCAATTGCTGCATCAGCATATCATATTCATAATCTGTAATCTCCGGATCATCCATATTATAATACCGGTTGCTGTGATATTCGATTTTCCTGCGCAGTTCATCCATCTGCGTCTGCACCTGTTCCATTCTCAGCTCCATCTATCTCTTACCCTCGCTTCTCTTATGCTGTCCTTTCGGTGCACTGTACGACCGTGCAGTCAGCTTTTTCAATTTCTGCATCTCCTCTGCAGTCAATTCCCGGTAAGTACCCGGTGCAAGATCTCCCAGCAGAACATTCATCACTCTGGTACGAACCAGACGTGTCACCCGATATCCACAAGTCTCACACATTCTGCGGATTTGCCTGTTATACCCCTGGGTCAATATAATACGAAAGGTTCGGTCATTCACTTTTGTTACTGTGCATGGTCTTGTATGTACATCCAGTTCTTTCAGATACAGGCCACCAGACATCTGCCGTAAAAACTCCGGTGTGATCTTCTGTTCTACCGTCACTACATATTCTTTTTCATGATAATTTCCGGCCCGCATCATTTTATTCACCAAATCCCCCTGATTCGTCAGCAGGATCAGCCCCTCGGAGTCTTTATCCAGGCGTCCAACCGGGTAAATCCGTTTCGGATAGTTGATAAAATCAATAATATTCTGTTTTTCCCGTTTTTCTGCCGTACAGACGATGCCCACCGGCTTATGAAAGGCAATCATAATTTCTTCTGTCTCCGGATGTACTTCTTTCCCGCAGAAAATAACCTTCATCCCCGGCAACACCCGGTCTCCGTTCACGGCCTGACGGCCATCGATCCACACATTTCCGTTCTCAATCTCACGATCTGCCGCGCGCCGGGAACATATCCCGGCTTCGCTCAGATACTTGTTAATACGGATTCCTTCCTGTTGTTCTCTCTTCATTATATCCATCTGCATTTCTCTTTCTCACTGATTTACTGATTCTGTATTCAACCGGTTCTACTGCTTCCTCTTCTTAATTTCTGCATCCTTTTCGTATGCTATGATTCTTCCGGAAATCTGCAGTAAGTATACATTTTTCTCAGATTATCTGATTCAAAATCCACCATTTCCTTTGCCAGCTCTGTGGCGTAAATCCCAGCATTCCGATACTTGTGAATAGCATTTTTGAGTTCCTTTACACCACGTTCATTTCCTTTTCCGATGAGATCCGCCACATCCTCGGTTCTGTTCTGTAATGCCTGTTTCATACGGATTGCAGTTACCAGCATAGCTGTGGCAATTGGCTTTGGTTCCGACGGCTCACTGCCGTTTTCCCGCAGACGCATCCCGGCCTTTCGGGCAAACTGTTCCATTTTGTCTGCCTGTACATTCAGTTCATAGGCAAACTCTTCATCATACACATCTTTGAGCACCTGGTTAATTGCCGCTACACCCATACCGGAATTCCGGCAGATTTCCTGTAAAAGATAGTTTTCGTCTTTCTGTGTCATGACAGATACCTCCTCTTTTTGATTTAGTATTGTCCTGCGGCACAAAAACTATGCAGTTTTCATCAGATTCTCACCTGGTTAACTCTTTTTATCAATTTTAATTTAGAATAAACACACATTGAAAGCGGATTGCGAATACCTATTTTATATACATATCAAAAGGGAACAGTTGACCTGTCCCCTCTCTCTGCTTTTTTACTTACTGCTGTTGGGTGGTAATGTACTCACTCTTGACATATCCAACGATATCACCGGTCTTTACTTTAATCCAGCCATTTGCTGTCACCGCCAGCTGGCGCAGTTCAGACCCCTGGAATGCAGATGCCAGTACTGCAGACTGTTCATTTGGCTCCTGTCTGATATTCATGGTCTCCGTCGCATAGACCCACGCTTTTTGCTCAACTTCTGTGGTGTCTGCCACCTGTGTCTGATCTGGCTGTGTTACTTCCGGCTGTTGTACCGGCTGATCTGTAACCGTGGTATCCGGCTGCTGTATCTGCTGTGCTGCCTGATCCTGCTGGGCAACCTGATTTGCTGCTTCCTGTGCTTTCTGCTCTGCCAGCTGTTGCTGCTGTATCTCCCACTCACTGACTGCATTCGGAATCGTTACTTCCAACAGATTTTGCAGATTTGCATCGGCATTTACCGCATCTTCATAACGAGTCTGCACGTTTGCCTGCAAAGCAATGATATCCGCCCCATTCTGGAAATCAGAAATCAGCTGACGGATCGTATCGTCAATCGGGTTCTCCTGATAACTCATATTAAATGGGCTGTATACATTATCAATATAATACTTGCCCTGCTCGTTAGTCTTTACGTAAAAGCAGTCAAGACCCGGAGCTGCAGTATCCACATTTTTGTATTTCAGATCAAATGCTACTATCACAATAAAAGAACTGTCATCTGCACCAGTCTTGGTATAACAGGTAATGTTATTGTATTTTTCAATATACTGACTGTACATGGAGATATAGCTTTTCTCCATGTCGGAAATTGGATTTGCAAACTCCAGCATCTCACCGGTATTTCCGGATGCATAAGATGCATAATAATTTTCCATCAGCGTGTTGATCTCAGCATCCTGATCGGTTTCATATTCCTGTTCGGACAGTGCCTGGTTCTTATTCGCTGCTGCTTTTTTCGCTTTCATATTCTTAACACCTATGGCAGCTGCACTGACACCTACTACCACAACAAGACATCCAATGCCTACGAAAGCAATATTCCGACGCATAAAGGCAACAGATTTCTCCTTTTTCGCCTCTCTGGCATCCACACTTCTGCGCAGTGTCTTTTTCTTTGACACAAATTCATGGGAAATCGGTTTTCCTTCAGCCATCCGGGACTTATCCTTTACACTCTCTTCCGAAATAAATTCCAGTTCCTCCAGAATGTCCGATTTTTCCTTTTCTTTTCTATGATGATGTAACCGGTTTTCAAACATATGTTTCTGTGTATGATCTGTTTTTTTCTTTTTATCTTTTCTATCTTCCATTTTACTACTCTTCTTTCCGTTGCTTACAATATCCGGAATCTCATAAATATCATCGTCTGTATGATCTACTTTTTTAATATAATTTTCATTATTGTTCACAGAACTTTTTTTCTTATCAAAATCTGACATTTTTTACCTCCGATATTTCGCCTAACATCATACCACAGGGAAAAAACTACGTCTAGGCATTTTCCGAAAAGTTTATGAAATAGTCATAGAATATTTCAGATTTAACAAAAAATGTTTTGATTTTTTTCAGGTTATGTGTTATGATGTTTTCTGTTGAGTCAATCAACCAGTTAAGCAACCGTAGTCTAACGGATAGAACACAGGACTCCGACTCCTGCAATGTGGGTTCGATTCCCGCCGGTTGCATTTTCCCCCGGTTTCATACCGGGGGATTTTTTATCTGATTATACCTTTGGAAATGGAGATTTTCATGTTAAAACAACAACAAGGCTATGTGTTAAGCAAAATCGGTCCTCACACCTATCTATTACCTTACGGACAGAGCATTGCCGATCAGAAACACGGCATAATAATAAACGAAACCGGTGAATTTCTGTGGAAGATGCAGCCATTGGAAAGGTTTGCAGATCATGCCTCGATAAATGTACTGCCACACAGCATGCGCCTGTCTCCTGATTCTCCGCATAATATTCCGCAAAGCTGTGCGGATACCAAGTTTCCCCTGGATCACTTTCCGATTGGAAACTCCGATTTTCACAGCCGTATGTTTCAATGATACATTTTGCACCCGGCTCCAGATAAACACACTGAGTACAAATGTCAAGGCAATCAGTGTGACCCTGTTCGATATATGGAGAAGCTGCAGCAAAAACACCAAATTTATAATATAGAAATTGCCAAAAGTAAAACAAAACAGAAACTGTTCTGCCACTTTACGTCCCTGCAATACCCTGCAAAACATCACTGCAGGAAGCAGAAGCGTTAATGCTGAATAGCAGAGCATTATGCCGCTAAATTGTAAAATTGTGAGCAGTTCCATTGACATATTTCTTACTCTCTTTCCTGTTACATAAAAATCCGGATCAATTCCAGTGTCTTCTGATCGATCATCACATCCGACGCCCGCAATTCTTTCATCGTTGCAAAAAATCGTTCTCTATCTCCGGTGGTAAAATACAGACTTAGTCTTCCGGTGTAGCTTACCAGTGTTTCCGGATACAGTTCCGTACAGCGCTCACACCATACTTCACACTGTCGATACAACTTCTGCTCCAGCAACCGTGCCTCTATCATTCCATAGTATGTGCTGCTGAGTTTTGTATGATCGGCCTGCCAGATCAGTTCACAGACCTCTTCCATTTTCCGTACCATGGCGGTCTGTTCCATTCCTGTAAATACATGCTGTTCCAGGATCCGATTCATATAATCCAATAATTCCAATGCTTTACGGATCCGCACTTCCTTCGCCTCTCCTGTACTCTGACATTCCCGGATTTTTTTATCCACATGCACACGGAACTCATTCAACACATCCTGTAAGACAGAAGCCACATAATGCGACGTTTCTGAATCTTCACTGTTCAGAGCTTCTGCGATCACAGAAAGTGATTCCCTGTAATCCCGCTGCAAAACGTTCATCATATAGGTACGTAAATTTTTCTGGTCTGTAACCGAAAGTGCCTCCTCCATTGAAACCAGGTTCCGTTCCACATCTTCATCGGGTTTCCGGACGGTTTTTACCCGCTCCTTACTGAATACAACATCTGCCAGATCAACTTCTTTCCTAAAGAATATCCGGCAGATCCAATAAGAAAAAAACAGAAATGCCGGACCGATCACCGGACATAACAGCATTACAACTGCTTTCATCCACCGTCCCTGTATATTTTCTGTTTTCCGGATATATCCCAAAAACAGATATATTGCCGTAATTACTGTATTGACCAGCAGCAACATTATAATCAACCTGATATGTCTGTCCATCATTCTATCTCCACAGCCACGACCGGATATCCTTTTTTCTCAAATCGCTGCTCCACAAATACCGCATCCGTTCTTCCGGTATTTGTCAACAGAACATATAATTTCCCATCCGCACGCATTCCCATATAATCTGTACTTCGCAGCAATCCTCTCATATCACTGCAGATTTTTTCATATCTTTCCGGCTGTTCCGAAACACACAACAGGGTATACTGTGTCAGATTGCGTCCCTGCGCGCGTTCATATGCCCTGACAAGCGATTCAAAAGCTTCCGGCTCCAGGATCTCACTGCCTTCCCGATAACGTGCTTCTTCCAGTGCCTTTATATACCGCTGTGCACGGAGAACCGCATTCTGGATCAGATAACTGACAACCGTCAGAAAATTTGCTTCTCCCAGTGTCATATGCTCCCAGCTTAATCCCCATACCATAATGATCAGCCGGATCTCTTCTTCCTCGTAAATAGCAGTTGCCATAAGCGGATACTCCTCAGCCATCGCTTTGTTAATATATACTCTCCGCTCTGCAAGTTCCTGATAAATATCCGGCATCTCCCGGTAACGAATAGAATTTCCAAGACTTCTTGCTCTTTTTGAACTTGCTGAAAATAAGCGGGCATACTCCTGGTTTGCGATACTGTATATAGCCACATCCTCCGTATGCAACAGTTCTTTCATCATTTCCACCGCATCAAAAAGTACCTCCTCCGGCATCTGCTGTTCCAGTCTGGATGTAATCTGGTAAATCTTTCCGATACTGTCCTGATGTCCGATCAGCTGTTGCTCCATAGCAGCCTTAATCCGAACATTTGTTGCATTGATCTCCTGCAAATCTGCAATTTGTCCGGTCAGATGTTCTTCCATCTCCAGGCTTTCCCTTCGGATCATCCGGATCTGATCCCGCATATACCCGACGATCAATCCGAGGATAAATAACTGTGCTATCCACACATATGTATTATAATCCAGCACTACTTCAAATCCTGTTCTTTGATACATCTGCCGGAACAGATATCCCGCAACTGCGCAGACAGCCGAAAAAGTTGCCTGCTGCTGTCCATAAATAATCGCAAAAACCAGTACATACAGCAGATACGGATCCAGATTCGTAAAATACGCACTGTCAGTCATCCTGTTATTCAACATAAAGAACGGAATGAAACATAACAAGTTTTCCACAAATGGAACTATAACCTGAAACACCCATTTCCATTTCTTCCAGAGAATTTTCCACCATGAATCCCGACTCTCCTGATACTTTTCAAACCGTTCTTCATGTTTTCTCATATAATCAATGGTCTGGCCAATAATTTCATCCAGTTCAAAAATTGTATGCATTCCAAATTCTTCTTGAAACCGCTTTCCACTGAGAATACAGCGCTTGTCATACTTTGAAACTGTCACAATGCTTAATCCGTTGTTCAGACATTTCTGAATCCGTCCTGCCAGTTCCACCTCACTGATCACACAGTCTGATGACAGATGATACAGATAAAATTTATGTTCCCTGCTCTTTACGATCTGAAAAATAAATTCCACGGCATCCTGCTCATAGAGCATGGCAAATTCATGATTGCTGTCTGCGCTGATACATCCGTCCCGCATACTTTCCAGGCACATCCGGGCACACACACTGTGAATCTCCGGTGCGCTTTCCGGAATGCAGAACAAATGATCCAGACGCAGGATCAAAAGATCTAATTTCCAGTTTTTTCTGTAATTGTTACATATTTCTTCTGCCTGGATCAGCGTCGTTCCGCGATATCCCGTTGTCTCTGGTGGAATATCCTCAGTCAGTGCATTTTCATGATAGCCTTCATATACTTCATGAGAAGATAAAAAAATAAATTTACCCATCCGGATCGTAGAATATGCCACCAGCACATTCATAAGATCCGATGTGAAACGTACGGTCTCCCGTTCCTCGGACATCCAGCGGTAATTCGGATCAAAAGCCCCGGTATAGATTGTTATATCCGGACGAACACTTTCCATAATCTCTTGCAGATTTTCACTGCTGTAGGCAAAATTGTACCGTTCAAATACCGGTTCATATTTCTGTTTTTTATACCGGTCTCCTGTCAGCAGAAATATTCGGTGTCCTTCTTTTTTTAATTTCACAATCAAACTGTTGATCAGGCTTCCAGATCCGCCTATCAGTAATACATTCATATACCAGTAAACCTTTCCCGGGTTTTATGTTCACATTTCGCCGGCCGCCGCCAGAATTTCCATTGCAATCTGCTCCGGTGTTTTTCCATCTGTTGACACGCTGATGTCACAGGCTCCCGCATACAGTGCCCTACGCTTTTCCATCAGGGATGCAATATACTCCACATTCATATGACCGTTAAGCAGCGGTCGGTCTGTGTTGTTCTTTACCCGTTGGTATACTGTCTCCGGTGTTGCTGTCAGCAACACGATCCTGCCGCTCTCCTTCATCATCTGTGTATTTTCCTGCCGCAGTACCGCACCGCCACCGCAGGATACGATTGCCGGAGCAGACTTTGCAATCTCACATACGGCATCCGTCTCCCGGTCTCTGAAATAAGTCTCACCGTATTTTTCAAACATTTCATTGATAGACAAGGCATTTTTCTCTACGATCCATGCATCCATATCGATTTCTTTGGCCCCTGTCAGTTCCCGTAACTTATGCGAAATCGTTGTTTTACCGGTTCCCATAAAACCAATCAGATAAATATGTTGTTTCATCACAATTCTCCTCGTATCTCGATGTTTTTATCTCAGTCTGAGTTGAGACTCCCACTTCTGCAAGTGGTGAGTAATAACAAATCTTTCTCAGTGGGAGTTCAATCTCCGACTGAGATAAACGCTCCGCGAGGATGTGCAGTGATTCTGAGAAGAATATGTCAGCTTTCGCTGACCAGAATCACGCACCAAGTCTCACGTGCGTTCAACTTGAATTATTCCAGTCCCTTGTGGATTATCTGCAGAATATGTTCCAGCTGACCAGCCGGAATCTGTCCCGGTGCAGAAATCTCCCCAACAGCGCCAAAAGTGATGCAGGATCCGAAGATTTCTCCGGCCATACGACTGACTACTCCAAGAGCACCCATAGACATGGTAACAACCGGAAGCGTCGGATATTTCTGCCTGATGTCATTGGTCAGTTTCAATAAACGTACCACATCATCTGCATTTTTCGGCATTACTGCTAGTTTTGCCACATCAGCTCCACCCTGCTGCATCTGTTCCATCAGCATCCGCAGAATCCGGTCATCCGGAGTTTCGTCAAAATCATGATGGGAAGCAATGACACGCACACCCATCCGCTGAAACCGGCGGATTTCTTTTTCCGGTTTTGTGGCCTCAAAAAACTCCAGATCTATAAGATCCGCACAACCACTTTTCGCTGCCAGTTCATTCAGCTTCAGGATTTTCCACTCTTCCATCCTGCGGCTTCCGCCCTGTTGTTTTGTCCGAAAAGTGAAAAGGAAAATGGTATGCTCCAGTACCGGACGTATTACCTGCAGCACTTCACTCACCGCATGGAAATCATCGACTTCTTCAAAACAATCCACACGCCACTCGATCATTTGCACCTTTTGTTCCGCCAGAAACCGGATATTTGTAATGACTTCTTCCTTTTTTAGAGCCACCACCGGCACACAGATCACCGGCTGACCATCTCCAATTCGTATTCCTTTTATTTCAAATGCATTTTGCATAATGTTCCTCCGTTCCATTATTTACGCTTAACATTTTCATTGTAACATGTTTTTTCGTAATGATAAACCTTAAAAGATTGAAAATATTGACTTTTTTTCTAAAACACCCTATCATAAGGACATATAAAACCGTTCATATTTACCAAATACCCATCATTATTATTGAAAAGCTTGAAAAATATGAGATACAAAAAGGCAGGGAAAAGATTATGGAAATTACCGGAAAAACAACATTGACCGGACTCATCGGAAGTCCGGTAGCGCACAGCATCTCCCCACAGATGCACAATGAAGCATTTCGTCAGCTGGGACTGGATTATGTCTATCTGGCATTTGATCTTGCCGGCAGTGATCTGGGTACCGCAGTACGCGGTCTCAGAGATATCGGTGCAAAAGGCTTCAACGTAACTATGCCGTACAAAGTACACGTGTTAGAATACATGGATGAGCTGACACCAGCCGCCAAAATTGCACAGGCATGCAATACTGTCATTATTAAAGATGGCAGGCTGACCGGTCATACTACAGATGGTATTGGATTTATGTCTTCCGTATCAGATGCCGGACATGACATCATTGGGAAAAAAATGACAGTGCTCGGATGCGGCGGTGCTGCCACTGCAATCTGTACTCAGGCAGCTCTGGATGGTGTATCAGACATCGATATCTTTCAGCTGAAACTCCCGGAAGAATTTGACCGTGCACTGGCATTCGCAGACCGCGTCCGCGAACATACCTCCTGCAATATTCACATTTATGATTTTGCAGACACTGAACAGATGCGCAAGAGCGTTTCCGAAAGTGCCATTCTGACCAATGCTACCAACGTAGGTATGGCGCCACATGACGATCAGTGCCCGATCCCGGACGCATCCATGCTGTTCCCGGGACTGATTGTATGCGATATCATCTACAATCCACGCAAGACAAAATTGTATCAGATGGCCGAAGCTGCCGGATGTTCCGTATTTAACGGACTGTATATGCTTCTGTTCCAGGGTGCAGCTTCCTTTGAATGTTGGACCGGACAAAAAATGCCGGTCGACATCATCCGTCAGAAATTTTTCAGCCATCAATAAAGGAGTAACATCATGAGTTTTTCTTATTTAAAACAATTACCGACACCGGAAGAGATTAAGCAGACCTACCCGTTAAATGATACCTGCAAAAAAATCAAATGTGAAAGAGATGAAGAAATCAGCCGCGTACTGCGTGGTGAATCAGATAAATTTCTTGTCATCATCGGACCATGCTCCGCAGACAAAGAAGAGCCGGTTATGGATTATATCCACCGCCTGGCAAGAGTAAACGAGCAGACGAAAGACAAGCTGATCCTGATTCCACGTATCTACACGAACAAACCACGAACCACCGGAGAAGGCTATAAAGGAATTGCTACCCAGCCGGATCCGGAGGCAAAGCCGGATATGATTGCCGGACTCATCGCAGTCCGCAGTCTGCATCTGCGTGCCATTGAAGAAACCGGTCTGTCCGCTGCAGATGAAATGCTTTACCCGGAAAACTGGGACTACATCAACGATCTGCTCTCCTACGTGGCTATCGGTGCCCGTTCCGTAGAAGATCAGCAGCATCGTCTGACTGTCAGCGGATTTGATGTGGCCAGCGGCATGAAAAACCCTACCAGTGGTGATTTTTCTGTTATGTTAAATTCTGTATATGCTGCCCAGCATCCTCACCATTTCGTACATCGCGGATGGGAGGTAGACACTACCGGCAATCCACTGGCTCATGTTATCCTGCGTGGTGCAGTCAACAAACGCGGGGTTGCCATCCCCAACTACCACTACGAAGATCTGATTCGCCTGAATGAAATGTACGAAAAAATGGATCTGGTAAACCCGGCATGTATTGTGGATGCAAACCATTCCAATTCCAACAAAAAATACAAGGAACAGATTCGTATCGTCAAGGAAGTAATGCACAACCGCAAAGAATCTGCGATCATCAATAAACTGGTCAAAGGCGTAATGATTGAAAGTTATATTTGTCCGGGAAATCAGAAAATTGGTGAGCACATTTATGGAAAATCTATTACTGACCCATGTCTTGGATGGGAAGAATCCGAACAGCTCCTGTATGCAATTGCTGATTCTGTCCGTTAGCATTCAGGTCAAACCCATTTGACCCGGAATGTTTGATCTATTCAGTGTATACTGACATAAGCATCCCCCTTCCCCCCGCTTAGTGCTCTACACACTTGAAGCATGGGAGGAAGGGGGATGCTTATTCTGCAATCAAATTGATACCAGCTGATTTTATTTTATCGGTAATTGCATTGAAAAAGTTGCAACCCACGGGTTCACAACCAATTCCAGCCAAATTCCCATCGTATAAATACCAGTGTTACACAATAGCAAAAATACAAACACCGCCAATGTCTTTCCATTCCGGTTCCTGTGCATAACGACTGCATTTCTCCGTTCTTTCCGCAGTTTCTGCCATGCTACCAGTAAGAGGAGTAGTCCAAAATATGCCACACTATAGACAAGTATCTGCGGAAAACAAAATCCCAGAACCTGTCCGATACCTGCCAGTCCGTTTCTGTTCCAGAATGCACCTGTCACCATACCGCCGGACACCCCCAGCCATCCATACCAACCTGCGAACACCCACCGTCCCCAGGATATGAAGAGGAAAATCTGCAGTACAATCCAAGGAATCCCCCGCAGGATTAAAACCTGCCCCAAAAAGCGTTCCCTCTGTTCTCCATCTGCCAGAATCTGTTGCCAGTCTGTCTCCCCTGCAGATCCAATCCACCAGGCTGTATCCTGCCATATAAAATTGCTCAAAATGCTTCCAAAAAAGAAACAACCAAGAAAAAGTGCGATACCGATCTGCAGCATCGTTATTTTCCCTGGTTGTTGTACAGTCTCTGTTATCATTTACAATCCCGCTGCTTTGCTTTTTTTCTAATCTATGCAGTATTTTCCATAATATGCCATAATTGCAGCGGCAGTTTTTGAATCCTGAATCTTCTGAGTCAGAACCATATCTTTTAATTCATCGATTGTAAAACACTCCACTTCCACAAATTCATCTTCATCCAGATGCTGCTGCGTCGGTGTCAGTTCTGTTGCCAGATATACATCGATGGTCTCATTACAAAAAGCAACTGTCGTGGATACCGTTATCAGAAGTTCCATCTTTGCTGCTCTATATCCGGTCTCTTCTTCCAGCTCACGGGCAGCGCATACAGATGTCGGTTCCTCCGTACTATCTCTGGAACCGGCCGGAATCTCCAGTGTCTCCCGATCTAATGCGTTCCGGTACTGACGCACCATCAGGATCCGTCCATCTTCTAACACCGGAAGTACCGCTGCCGCACCTTTGCGGTGTGCAACGTAATCCCAATGTGCAATCTTTCCGGTTGGCGACTGCATCACATCATCATATACATCCACAATAGAACCTTTATATTTTAACACACGGTCAATTCGTTTCATCTCGTCCATTTATTTAATATTCTCCCACTAGGCGGTATCTTCTTTCCGGATCTATACCTATATGATCCGAAAACATTTTACGGATACCGGATTTATATATTCTTATAACTTTATCGATTATCAACTTTTTCCGGATACAGATCATGGTTTGTCAGACGGTTCCATGCTACCTCTTCCCACTTTGTACCTGCTTTTCCGTAATTGCAATATGGATCAATGGAAATTCCACCTCTCGGTGTGAATTTTCCCCATACTTCAATATATTTCGGATCCATCAATTTAATCAGATCTTTCATGATAACATTGACACAATCCTCATGAAAATCTCCATGATTACGGAAGCTGAACAGATACAGCTTCAATGATTTGCTCTCTACCATCCGTTCTCCCGGTACATAGGAAATAGTAATCGTTGCAAAATCCGGTTGCCCTGTGATCGGACATAAACTGGTAAATTCCGGGCAGTTAAATTTCACAAAATAATCATTTCCCGGATGTTTGTTCACAAATGTCTCCAGCACTTCCGGTGCATAATCATCCGGATATCGGACATTCTGATTTCCCAGCAGGGATACTCCTGCTGTCTCTTCTCTGCTTCTTCCTGTCATCGTTCCTTCTCTCCTTTTTCTATCGGTCTTTTGCAGATAGCGACAGTTCTTTCTGTTTTTCCATCTGGCTGTACATCTCTGCAAATCTGCACTCCGTTCCAGTCAACTAATCAAGTGCCGGATCTTTTACGCCATTTTTTTCAAAAGCAGCTGCCCGGTCAATACAGGTACCGCATTTTCCACATGGCTTCTCGCCGCCTTCGTAACAACTCCAGGTCAGTTCGTAAGGAACATTCAGCTCCAGACCTTTTTTCACCACATCTGCCTTTGTCCAATTTACAAAAGGTGCTTCAATGGTCACCTGGTTACCACTTCCAAGATAAATAGCATCTTTCATTGCCTGATTAAAAGCATCCGAGCAATCCGGATAAGCACTTCCTGCCGCATCGTCACTGTGTGCACCATAAAAAATCACGTTGCAGTCTTTAGACAGCGCAATACTTGCTGCAGAAGATAAAAACAGACCATTTCGGAAAGGCACATAAGTTGATACCGGTTTTCCGTCTGTCTTAGTCAGCTGCTCTGCATACGCTTCCTCCGGAATTTCTTCTGTAGAATGACTCAGCAAGGAACAGTTACTGTACTGGAAGATAGCTCCCAGATCCAGATATAAATGCTCCACACCATAATGCTGTGCAATTTTTTTCGATGCTTCAATCTCTTTTTCATGCTTTTGCCCATAAGAAACAGACAGTGCAATTACATTTTCTTTGCCATACCGTTCAATTGCAAGACCGAGGCAAGTGGTGGAATCCACACCGCCGCTGAATAATACTAATGCTTTTTCTGCCATTTTTCTTTCTCACTCCTTATTAATGTTTCGAAATATCTGATATTCCAATCGTAAAGCGGACATTCGCAATACGCTTATCGGTTCAGACGCATCTGAAGCTGCAAATCTGTCTGAAACCGTCCGCGCAATGTCGTCGTATATGTCTTTGCTGCCGTTTTTTTAATTCCGCGGGCAGTCATGCAGCTATGACAGCCTTCAATCAATACCGCTACATCATCGGAACCGGTGATTTCCTGCATAATCTCTGCAATGTCCGTACCAATGCGTTCCTGCAGCTGCAAACGTTTGGACACCATATCTGCAATGCGGGCAATTTTACTCAGACCAATAACTTTTCCATTTGGTACATATGCCACCGTTACTTTCATATCATACATCAATGCCATATGATGCTCACAGTAACTAAAAATATCGATATCCTTTACAATCACGAAATCACTGTTTTCAGAAGAAAAGGTTAGATCCTCCTCAAATGTCTTGTCAAACATCTGTGCAATCTCGTGATTGGTATAATTCATGCCTTCAAATACTTCCTCATACATGCGTGCTACACGATCCGGTGTATCTTTCAGACCTTCTCGGTCCGGATCATCTCCCAGTGCGATCAGAAGCCCACGGATGTGTTCCCGCACTGCATCTTTATCTATTGCCATTGTATCTCCCTCTCTTTCCTACACACCACGCATTTCGCTGTCCCAGATGATCTTATGCATCTGTAGCTGCATATTCACATCGTTCAGGCGGTTGTCTTTCATAAAGTTTACAATATTTTCCAGTTCAATCTGTCCATAGACCGGACTCAGATATACATGACATTTTTCTGTCAGATCGTATTCCCGGATCACATCCCTTGCCCGGCACAGATCTTCATAATCTTTCACCACAAATTTCACTGTATCCTGCGCACGAAGCACTGCAAAATTTTCTGGCAGCATATATTTTTCCATGCCGCTACCCGGCAACTTGTAATCCATGGTAAAAGACGGTCCGTTCGGAATCTCTGCAAACGGCTGCAATGGTACACTTCCATTTGTTTCAATCTCAACCCGCAGGTTCTCCTCCTTTGCCATTGCTTCCAATAATTCTCCTATCTCTTCCTGAAGCAGTGGTTCTCCTCCTGTGATAGTTACATTCTTTATCTCCATACTACGAAGCAATTCCAGAATCTCCTCTGTGGAAGTCCAGTGAAATTTTGCGTCCGCCTCATTTGCCCATTTTGTATCACAGTATGTACAGTTCAAATTACATCCCTGCATCCGGACAAACACTGCCAGCTGTCCGGCACGGGTGCCTTCCCCGTTGATACTGCTGAATATTTCTACTACTTTATAATTTGTCATATGATTTCTATATTACCTCTACCCTTTTTCAACTTTTGTTGCTCGCTGTCTATAAAACGTATTCAAGAATGCCCTCAGCATTCTTGTTGCTCACCACCTGCATAGGTAGGAGTCATCTCACATCTGATATACGGCACAGTTATTTGGAGTCTCATACACGGCTATTTCCTGTACGGCATATCCTTTTAATGTCATTTTCTCATAAAAGAATTTTGCAAAATTCTCTGCTGTTGGCCGAAACGGCACTTCGATCAGGCGGAACTGTTCATCCTTCAACGCCTGAATGGTCAGCGACTTTAAAGTGCCGCTCTCGTAAATCAAAGCATGGTCGTAAAAATCTGCAAGTTCCTTCAGATCTCTGCGAATGTCACCAAAATCCGTAACCATTCCCCGCAGCTGTCCTTCTTCATGTAATTTATCTGCTTTTGCTTCCATCACGATCCGCCAGCGATGCCCGTGCAGATTACTGCATTTTCCATCGTAACCGGCAAGGAAATGCGCGGAATCAAAACTTTCTTCTATTCTGATCTTATACATATTGTCTGTTCCTTTCAAAAAAAGAACCGTGATACTGTTACATACCACGGCTCAGATCATAGTTCATAGATATTCTATCTAATCTAGCCCTGGTTTTATTTTACGACAGGATGGTACAAACGAACTGTCTATGCTTTTTTCAGGAATGCTGAAAAACATTCTCATTGTAAAATACGCGTCATGAAACACATGACATATGATTCTAAATTTACGCTTCTTCCTTCTCTTCACGTACAAGATCCAGCACTGCAGAAATTTCATTTCCGGCTGCCGGTGCAGTCTGCAGTTCCTCACGTTTTCCGTTCTCACCAAATCCGCACAGAACATTCTCTTCGCCCTGCGGTCTTTGCTCGATGGTAAAATAATGCATTTCATCATTCTTCGGATTCCATACGATATACATAGAAGCAGCCATATGCGGAGCAAGATTCTGCTTCGGAAGCTCAATACTTGCCACACAGGTCTCCTCATCAATATCCAGAATCATGATATCGAAATCCTTCTCGGAATACGGAAAAGGAATTTTGTCCCCGTACGGCTGACGGTATAACGCCGCCATAAACCGGCCCTGCTGTTCTTCGAGTTTCTTCATAAACTCTGCTTTTTCTTTATGTACAGCCCCCGGAATAATTCCCCACTCGCATGTTCTGCGGGCAAATAATTCGAACTGGGCACGACTCATTTTAATATCTTTTTCCTGGCCCTGCACACCTGGCTTTGCCTGCGGCTGCGTCTGTGCTGCCTTCACCTGTTTCATCGCATCAATAAATTTCGGATGCAGGATCATCTTGTCCGTATCCGGATTCAGGATAATACCTTTCAGATTCAACTGCGGTGCAGAACCGATACGAAGCAGTTCATCAATGGTCACATTCAGAATTGCCGGATATTGGGCATTTGTTTTCATCTGTTCTATGGATGTATATGCCGGTGCAAAGTGCTCCCCATTCTGATTCTGTACAATGATTGGAAGCATACGCGGTGCTATCTTGGTATCGACTTTTTCGCCACGTTTTGCCTTTTCAATCACTTGTTTTTTTACATCAGGTGGAAAATCTGCCGGCACAAGAAATCTGGCATCACGCATAACTGCCATTAAATTTGCCATTGTCTGGTTTGTTTTATCTGCCAGAAAGGCTTTCATCGCTTCCTCAACAGCCTCATTTTTTAATTCCTGAATACCTGTTTTATTTTCTTTTTCCATTGTTCTTACCCTCTCAACTCTCCATCATCCCACAGATCATAAACTGGTTCAGATTGTAATCTTTGCTGTTTTCCCGGATACGAATGATATTTTCTCCGACAAACATGATTTTTGCCCGAAAGAATCCCGGACTGGCTTCAAACAGCCTGGTCTGGTGTATATGAATATCGCACCGCTTATCAAGAAAATAAGTAAACGGATTCACTCCGTCTTCCCAATCACGAACTACCAGTTCCTGTTCCTTCTTCAGCTTCCGTTCATTCATTTTGATCTCCACGATATGTTTGACATATGCCTTTGCTACCAGCCCCTTTTTATCCCGGAACTGAAACAGAATATAATCCTTGCCGGAAGAAATAATTCCGACACGGGCATATCCCACATCCTGACCCACCAGTGTGATCGTACACCATTTACCATGCATCGATGTACAGTCAAAATATTTTCCAGGTTCACGCACAAGCTTATTCGCCGCCATGAGTAACCTCCAACTTTCCTCAATTTTCTCTTAGCATAAACGGACGTTCCCTGCTCTGCAAATAGTGTACAGTCACAGGTATTCTTATGATCACATCCGCATCACAGGTATTCTTCACCGATTACTGAAACTTGAAATTTTTTAACAAATCTCCCATAGAAGTTCCAATTTCTTCAGTTTCCGGAATTTCTACCTGAACTTCTTCCTCTTCTTCTTTTTCCTGAAGAAGTGCCTTCATGCTCAGGCTGATTTTTCCATCTTTGTTTCCGATGACTTTCACCTGTACTTCCTGTCCCTCTTTCAGAACAACAGACGGATGCTTAATACGATCCAGAGAAATCTGGGAAATATGCACCAGACCGGATACGCCGTCTCCGAGATCTACAAATGCACCATAATCTTTGATGGTCTCAACTTTTCCTGTGAGTACTTCACCTTCTTTAATCTCTGCTACTTTGAGTTTTTTCTGTGCATCGCGCTCTTCCTTTAAAATCTCTCTTGCAGATAATACAAGCTTGTCATTCTCTGCATCTGCAGTAATAATGCGTACTTTCAGTTCTCTTCCGAGCCACGGATTCAGATCATCCACATGGCTCAGACTCAGGCGGGATGCCGGAATAAATCCGCGTATTCCTTCTACCAGAGCAATCACACCTTTATTTACAATACCGGATACTGTTACATCCAGTGTTGCCTGCTCTGCATACAGTTCTTTGATTTTCTCCCATGCAAGCAGCGTATCAGTATCCTTCTCTCCGTCTCCCATCACTTTATAGGATTCTTCCAGTTCTTTTTCAAAGTCTTTCATAGATTCTGCCATTGTTTTTTCTTCCTTTCTGTCAGCCACCGCTGTCATTCCCCAGTCTTTCACTTCTTGTATCTTATCAACTATTTTAATTTGTGTGTCAAAATATCTACCCTTGTGCAAGCGCATGTGGACTTAGGTCTTTTGACACGGTAATCCTATTTTAAAATTGCAAATCTCGAATAATATTTAAAAATTGCTTTTCCTTTAATTTCATCTTTCCGAACAAAACTGTATTGCTCCGCCTCTTCCGGTGTGGATGCAAGCCCTTTCTTAATGGCTTCATTTGCCCATAACCGACCATCTTCCGAGTCATTTCGATTGTCTCCCAGGACAAAATAACAGCCTTCCGGCACTTCAAAAGTATATCCGTCATTCTCCCAGATCCAGGTTTCTTTCAGATAATCCTCCTCCAGAGGTTTTTCTGATCCGTCAATATAAATATGCCCATCACGGATTTCTACTGTCTCACCGGGAAGTCCGATCACACGCTTAATATAAATTTGTTTTTCATCCACAGGATACTCAAATAAAATAATATCTCCACGTTGTGGTTCGTCAAACCAGTATGCAAACCGGAATCCAATGAGCCGGTCATGTGTCATGATCGTATTCTCCATAGATCCGGATGGAACCTTTGCATTGATAATGATAAAATGTGTCAGCACAAATACAACTACAATCACAGTTGCAAACATCCGCACCCAACTGAATACTTCTTTTCTTGCATTTCGTTTTTGTTCATCTTCCAAACGTCTTCTCTCTGTCTGTCGCTCTTTTGCCATCTGCTATTCCTGCCATTCCATATTTTATTATTCTGCCTTCCGGCATTCCCTGCTATTCAAACCTGATATCAAGTTCCACCGGGCAATGATCTGATCCCAGAATATCCGTATGAATCTTCGCATCCTGAAGCAAATCTTTTAATGCCTCCGATACAATAAAATAATCGATTCTCCATCCGGCATTCTTTTCCCTTGCCTTAAACCGGTAAGACCACCAAGAATAAATTCCTGTCTGCTCCGGATAAAAATACCGATAGGTATCAATCATACCACTTGCCAGTACATTGGAAAATTTTGCGCGTTCTTCATCCGTAAATCCTGCATTTTTCCGGTTGGTTTTCGGATTTTTCAAATCGATTTCCTGATGAGCCACATTCAGATCTCCGGCATAGATCACCGGTTTCGTTTCCCCCAGCGATTTCAGATAAGCGAGAAAGTCATCTTCCCATTTCATGCGGTAATCAAGACGTGCCAGTTCACTCTGAGAATTCGGCGTATAAACTGTCACGAAGAAAAATTTTTCATATTCCAGTGTGATCACACGACCTTCACGGTCATGTTCTTCCATACCGATGCCATAACGCACAGATAACGGTGTCTTCTTTGTAAATACCGCCGTTCCGGAATAACCTTTCTTCTCTGCATAGTTCCAATATTGTTCGTAACCCTCCAGTTCCAGCTGAATCTGTCCTTCCTGGAGTTTCGTTTCCTGAACACAAAAAATATCTGCGTCTGCTTCATGAAAGAAATCCAGAAATCCTTTCTGTACACAGGCACGCAGGCCATTTACATTCCATGAAATTAATTTCATTTTAAACTTCCTTTTATTTTTCTCCAAATGACTCGTTTAGAAAGATTCCGAGAGTACATTCTTATGAGATTTTTCATATATCCTATAAATTGACGCATTTCACGTAATTTCACACTGAATTAGTATAGCATATTCAAGAGCAGACAGCAAGATAACATTTTTACGGAAACTTATTGCGGTTCCTGTCTTTTCGCTGCTTTTTTTCTCAATTTTGAAAACCAGATCATCGGTTCCGGATGTTCCGGACGGTCACACAGACTTTTTTCCATCCAAACCATATTATACCATCGGTCAAACTTATAGGCACACCGATGAAATTCTCCCACCATCCGATAACCCATACGTGTATGAAATGCCACACTGTCTTTTGTCAGATACTTATCTGGTTCCTGATCCGGATATGCGATACAGGCATTTGCACAAACAATATTCTGATTCTTCAACCATTCTTCCAGTGCATCATACAGTAATTCACCAATGCCCTGTCTTTTCACATCCATCCTGACATAAATTGAAGTTTCCACCGCCCAGTCATAAGCAGATCGATCATGCAGCGGGCCTGCATAAGCATATCCGATAATTCTTCCATCCTGCTCTGCAGCCAGATACGGATATTTTGCCAAGGTACGCTCCATTCGCTGCGTAAAATCTGTCAACGTCGGTACTTCATATTCAAAAGTGACTGCTGTCTCTCGGATATAAGGTGCATAAATGTCCAGGATTTCTTTTGCATCTGCCGGTGTAGCGATTCGAATCCTGATCACAGAACCAGTTGCTTCATCTTCTGACATCACAGTTTTTGCCACCAGGGCTGCCTCACTATTTCCCAGTGTCTTTGTTTCATCGGTTTTCTCATAGGCAAAACGTGGAGAACCATCATCTGTATAAATAATTCCACGTTTTTCAAACCCGTTTTTCAAAATCAGATGTTGCATCACTTCATTGTCTTCATGGGTATCAATCCGCAGATGTGTAATCTTCCCACTGGAAAAATCCAGTGCCTGCTCCAGAATACCATGCGCCCCCGGTGCCGAAGCTACCCGATGAAGTGTACCATAGAGACTCTCATCTTTCCAGCTTCCCTGTTCAATCCGCTGATAAGTAGGGTCTTCCCCGATAATCAGAGCAAATACTCCCAGGATCTTATCCTTTGCATCATTTTCAATTACATATAGCTGCTGCTGCCTGATATCATTTCTCAATACTTCCTCCCGGGGGGAAGTACTGCCCCACTGCGTGGGATTTCCATTTTCTGCCATAAATTTTCTGGCATAAGCATAAATCATCAAAATCTCTTTGAAATCCTGGTTTTGTGCCAGTCGAATCACATTAAAAACCTTCTTTCTATTTCTCCGGATATAATTTTCCGTGATAATAACCATCTGCTGCATACAATGCTGCTACCGGATTGTGCCCAAGCACGCGATCCTTTACTACCAAAGTAGTTGTCAGTCCTTCTGAATATTTGTAAAATAGACTGTCATGCCCCACACAAAGCCCCATTACGATATTCAAATCTGTATGCTCCGCATTCAATATCTTTGCCTGTAAAATCGGATTGCACATGTTCACACCGGTATTTTCACAGGTTTCCGGTATACCGACTTCTGTTTTGCGCACGATGCCTGCCTTACAGGCCACTCCATAGACTTCAAAGCCATGATAACGTAAGATATCCGTCAGTTTTCGTGTCTCACGGATCAGCCCCACACAGGTAGCTATTCCAATTTTCTTTGCTCCGATGCGCTTTGCAAACTCAATGGTCTCCTCCACGCGACACATCTGACAATAATAATCACTCTCCACACCCGCTGCTGCCACAGTGACTTTTTTATTTTCTTCGTCATCATATAGACGGATCACTTCCCCCAGCAATCTCTCATCCATATCGGTAGTCAGACAAAATTCAGGATAAAACCGATCCATTTTATTACAATTTGTTACGCCACAATCCACACAACTGTGAACAGTTTCACTTTCACGATTATACTCACCCATTTTTTTCCTCCAGAATCATACTTTATACACTTTTATACATGATTTTATCACTATTTCTTGCAAAAATGCAAGTTTACTTTCTGTCTGGAAACTACTGCTGTTGGGTGATATACTGAAAATATCAAGAAAAATGAGTTCAAAAGTTTCTACATACACATAACTGTTTTATAATACTTGAGATTTAAGGAGAAGACTTATATGTTAGCAATCGTATTATCCGATAATATCGCCGATGGAGATTTTCAAGGTGAATGGGGATTGAGTATTTATATTGAGTATAATGGAAAAAACTTCCTGCTTGATACTGGTGCATCTAATTTGTTTGTACAAAATGCAAATAAACTTGGAAAATCAATCAAAGCTGTAGATTATGCTATACTGTCGCATGCGCATTATGACCATTCAGATTCAATGGCAACATTTTTTAATTTAAACAACCACGCCCCATTCTTTTTACGGAAAGGCTGTAAAGAAAACTGTTATTCAAAGAAATGGATATTTCACAAATATATTGGATTACCTAAACACATTTTAACGGATTTCCATGACAGAATAACCTATGTGGAGGAGGACTATGAAATTATACCGGGAGTTTATCTGATTCCTCACAAAACCCCCAATCTCAAATTGATTGGCAAGCGCGAACGTATGTACCGCCGGGAACATCATCAATGGATATATGACAACTTTTCACATGAACAGAGTCTTGTTTTTCGAACAGAAAAGGGATTGGTCATCTTTAACAGCTGCTGTCATGGCGGCATAGGCAATATTATTCATGAAGTTGCAAAAACATTTCCGGCAGAACGAGTGTATGGTATTATTGGCGGATTTCATTTGTTTAACAAATCTGATGAAGAAATCGATGCCGTCATACGGCAAATAAAAGATGCCGGTATTAAATATGTCTGCACCGGGCATTGTACAGGGGGGCATGCTTATAAAATTCTCAAAAGTAATCTTGGCGACATGATACATCAATTGAAGGTTGGTATGCAGATTGAACTATAATTTCCAAAAATACTTTCTATTCTAGTATATACATTTTCAATCAAGCAAAGGGCAAATCGGAGTCACATCCGATTTGCTTTCCCCGATTCTGAAAATAAAGTCATATTCAAAATTTCCCACCTCCAACTGTTTTTCTTATATATTAATTCCCCATAATTCTTATGATCTGGATGGAACAATATACAGATAAGCGTCTGCGTGAATTACAGCAAGATGTGATCCGCAATCGCTGGCACACTATTGAACTGGAAAAAGCTGTTGAATATATCAATGATATGCAGCAGGATTAAAACATTTTCTTTTCAAATGTATTTAATCATTTTTCATTTGAACATTTGTTCTCTTTCTGCTATACTTACATTGTATAATTGAACAGGAAGTAGGATGTGATTTTCCGATTATCAGATGCCCTCTAGTTTCAAAAGGAGGGTGATGCCCTATGAACACAATGGAAGTTCTCACTTTATTGCTAGTAATTTTCGCGGCTCTGGCTTACATAGACAATCATAATGATAAAAAGAAATAAACATCCTCTACCGCCCAAAGTTTAGGATGCTTATTTCTTAATATACATTTTCAATTAAACAGAGGGCAAATCGGAGTCACATCCGATTACCTTTCTAAGTGGATTATACACAAGGGTGCTTGGTTTTTCAAGTACCCTTTTTCATCATTTACCATATTAGCTTTCCCTATATGATGCCAACTCAGCATCATAATCAATAAAACTTTTGCCCTAAAACTGGATAAAAGTGTTTGCCCTGTGATAAATTAATTCTCATTCATCTTCGCAAGTTTTGCTGCCTGATCTGCTGCTATCAATGCATCGATAATCTCCTGAATGTCACCATTCATAATAGACTCCAGACGATACAGCGTCAGCTTGATACGATGATCAGTTACACGTCCCTGTGGGAAGTTATAGGTACGAATCTTTTCAGAGCGATCTCCGGTTCCTACCTGGCTTCGTCTTGCCTCTGCCTCAGCATCGTGTGCTTTCTGACATTCCATATCATACAATTTTGCACGCAGTACCTTTAATGCTTTGTCCTTATTCTTCAACTGGGACTTTTCATCCTGACAGGAGATTACAATGCCTGTCGGAATATGGGTCAGACGAACGGCAGAGTCCGTTGTATTGACACACTGTCCACCGTTTCCTGATGCACGGAATACATCAAATTTACAGTCATTCATGTCAATCTGTACGTCTACCTCTTCTGCCTCCGGCATAATAGCAACCGTAATCGTAGATGTGTGGATACGTCCACCGGACTCAGTCTCCGGTACACGCTGTACACGATGTACACCACTCTCATATTTCAAAAGAGAATATGCACCCTGACCGGTTACCATAAAGCTGACATACTTCATACCGCCGATACCGATTTCCTCCACATCCATGGTTTCAACTTTCCAGCGTTTGCTCTCTGCATAATGAACATACATACGGTAAACTTCTGCTGCAAACAATGCTGCCTCATCTCCACCGGCACCTGCACGTATCTCCACAATAACGTTCTTGTCATCGTTCGGATCTTTCGGAAGCAACAGAATTTTTAATTTCTGTTCTAATTCTTCTACTTTTTCTTTGGACTCAGCCAGTTCTTCTTTGGCAAGTTCACGCAGTTCCTCATCGCTCTCCTCCTGCAACATGGCAAGACTGTCCTCGATGTTCTGCTTGTTTTCTTTATATTCTTTGTATGCTTCTACGATGGGAGCCAAATCTGCCTGCTCTTTCATCAGTTTCTGGAAACGTTTCGGATCATTTGCCACATCGGGCTCGCTCAGCATACTGAGCAGTTCTTCAAAACGTACCAGTGTGTCTTCCAGTCTGTCAAACATAGTTTATCTCCTTCCTCTCACAACCCGGTCAAGTCCCGCCAGATCGCGAATCACTTCTATCTCATCAAATCCATTTTCTCTCATATAGCTGCTGACGGCTTCGCCTTGATCATGCCCGATCTCATACAACAGATATCCGCCCGGTTTCAGATATGCCACACTCTCCTCTGTAATCCTGCGGTAAAAATACAGACCGTCCTCTTTTCCGTCCAGTGCTTTTATCGGTTCGTGATCACGTACCTCAGGCATCAGTGTCTCAATGACTTTGCTTGGAATATAAGGCGGATTTGACACGATCATATCATAGCTGCCACTGATTTCTTCAAACAGATCACTGTGTACAAATTCCACCGGCACCTGATTCTCTTTTGCGTTCTTCTGTGCAACCTTCAACGCATCCTCTGAAATATCCGCTGCTGTCACCTGTGTGTTTGAACAGAAAGACTGAATACTGATTCCAATACAGCCGGAACCGGTACACAGATCCAGAACCGCTGCTTCCGGCATTTCTTTTTGTATCACCCGAATCGCTTCTTCCACCAGCACCTCAGTATCCTGTCGTGGAATCAACACATGCTCATTTACACAAAAGGGTAATCCCATGAATTCCTGTTCACCGGTCAGATACTGCAACGGCATACGTCCGCAACGCTGTCTGGTCAATGCAAAATAGACCTGCTCCTGCACCGGATCCATAGCCTCCTGTTCATGCAGCAGATAAAAACTGCGGCTGATCCCGCACACAGCTTCCATCAGGAACCAGCTCTCTGCCGCCTCATTTTCCACACCGGCTGCCGCCAGCTGCTTTGCCGCCTGCATTCTTGCTTCCCGGTATGTCATTGCTTCATCTCCTGCACTTTCTGTCCGTTGCCTTCTGGACTTACAGCAGCATTGATTTCCTCTGAAATGCCTTCTTCCGCACGGATTTCTGCAATGTACGCTCTCCAGTCAAATACTGCTTCCACAGAAGCGATACCGACCTCTATCATCTCATCATCCGGTTCCTTTGTCGTCAATCCCTGCATCCACAATCCTGGTTTGCTGATCAGATTGATCACCGGATTGTCACTGCGTCCCGCTACACGCAGCAACTCATAGGACACACCTGCAATCACCGGAACCAGCGCCAGACGCAGTACCAGACGTAATACATGGGAGTCCACACGGATAAACAGGAACAACACCACACTTAAAATCACCACAAACATCAGAAAGCTTGTTCCACAACGCTTATGCTCTTTGGAGCTTCTCCGTACATTCTCCACATTCAGTTCCATACCGTGTTCTATGCAGTTAATGCATTTGTGTTCTGCACCATGATACATGAACACCCGCTGAATCTCTTTCATTTTTGAGATTACTACTATATATCCGATAAAAATTGCCAGACGCAGGATGCCTTCCAACACCGCGACAATCATATCGCTCGCAATAAATCGGGAACAAAATACCGACAGGTAATATGGCAAAATCATAAAAATCGCAATGGCCAGAATCACAGACAGTGCCACCGTTCCGCCCATCATTGCATTTTCTTTTGCCTTCATTTTCTCCGGGCTGTCCTTTTGCTTCTCTTTTTCAGATTCATCCTCATCTTCAAAAAAAGAGGCTGAATACATCAAGGTAGACATTCCAAGCACCAGTGAATCAATAAAACTCAATACACCGCGTACCAGTGGAATCTTCTGCCATATCTCTCCCGGAACAATTCCCTTATATTCCTTTGTCATGACTTCAATCTCATGATCCGGCTTACGGACTGCCACCGCATACCGGTTTTTGTTCTTCATCATGACACCTTCCATGACGGCCTGACCGCCAATTCCAGAATAACGCATAGAATTTCCTCGATTTCCTATTAACAAAACAGGTTGAGATTTTGCAACCTCAACCTGATTTTCACACATATCTTACTATTATTTTAAGCCGTATTTCTTGTTGAACTTATCAATACGTCCACGTGCCTGAGCTGCTTTCTGCTGTCCTGTATAGAATGGATGGCATTTAGAACAAATCTCTACGTGAATATCGCTCTTTGTAGAACCTGTTACGAATGTGTTTCCGCAGTTACAGGTTACTGTTGCCTGATAATAATCCGGATGGATTCCTTCTCTCATTAATTTCACCTCGCATACCAAATTTCTTTGTAATTCTACTCTCGTCTATGAAAAACAATAAACTTGTTAATCTTTTGTACCGACACACTCTCGGTACACAGCTTCTAGATTGTATCATACAGCATTATCTAATGCAAGTATTTTTTAGAAAATTTTACGTTTTTTGACAAGATCCACAAATTCTTTATTATTCTTCGTATGAACAAACATATTCAAAATATTTTCTACGGCCTCATCTGCTTTCATACCATTGAACGCTTTCCGCATAATATAGACTGCTTCCTGCTCATCCTGATCCAGCAGCAGATCTTCACGTCTCGTTCCGGATTTTACAATATCAATAGCAGGAAAGATACGCTTCTCCGACAGACGCCGATCCAGAATCAGTTCCATGTTACCGGTTCCTTTAAACTCCTCGTATACCATATCATCCATCTTACTTCCGGTCTCTACCAGTGCTGTTGCAAGAATGGTCAGACTTCCTCCTTCACGCATGTTGCGAGCCGCACCAAAGAACCGTTTTGGCATATGAAGTGCTGCAGGATCCAGACCACCGGATAAGGTACGTCCACTTGGTGGAACTACCAGGTTATATGCTCTTGCCAGACGAGTAATGCTGTCCAACAGGATCATAACATCTTTTCCGTGCTCTACCAGACGTTTTGCACGCTCGATTACCATCTCAGACACCCGTTTGTGATGTTCCGGCAATTCATCAAACGTGGAATAAATGACTTCTACATTATCGCCCTCAATCGCCTCTTTAATATCTGTAACTTCCTCCGGACGTTCATCAATAAGTAAAATGATCATATGCATATCCGGATTATTATGTTTTACCGCATTCGCCACTTTTTTCATCAATGTGGTTTTTCCCGCCTTTGGCTGAGCTACGATCATACCACGCTGTCCTTTTCCCACCGGAGAAATCAGATCCATGATTCGCATAGCTGTTTCTTTCGGGGTTGTTTCAAGACGCAGACGCTCATTCGGGAAAATCGGGGTCAGATCCTCGAAAGCCTTTCTTCTGCTGGCCTCATACGGCGGATATCCGTTGACTGTGCTGATATACAACAAAGCACTAAATTTTTCACCCTGGGATTTGATCCGTTTATTACCACAGACAATATCGCCTGTTTTCAGATTGAAACGACGAATCTGAGAAGGAGCCACATATACATCATTGTCACCCGGCAGATAATTCTCACAACGAATAAATCCGTATCCGTCCGGCATAACTTCCAGAATACCATTTCCCTGCTCTCCGCTGTCCAAAGATGCCTCATCCTTACGGATTTCAGGCAGTTCTTCTTCCGACTGTTTTTCCGGATCATTCGTACTTCTGGTATCATTCACAGTTCTGCGCTCCGGACGTTCTCTGCGCTCATAAATACGTTTTCTGCTCTCATGCTCCGATTTTTCAGATTTGTGTTCTGTCTGCGTATGCTTTACACTCTCTGAATGCTTGTCTGCTTCCGATTTTTTTTCAGCATCATGTTCTGCTTCCCCGGCATGCGCCTTCTGTGCTTCCTTCTCATCTTCCTGCAGCATGCGTTCCACAAGTGCTGCTTTTTTCAGAGTTGAAATTCCCTTCAGTCCTCTGCTTTTTGCAAGTTCTTTTAAGACTGCCAGGGACAGGCTTTCGTATTTTTCTCTCATTTATAACCTCCGCCAAAGATATTTTGTCACGTTTATAAAATACTAAACTGTTAAAAATCGAACTGTTGCTATTTTTCCACGGTTCTTTCTATTGTGATGACCACAAGATCATCTGTTCTGTTTATCATTTCATAGTTTCATTGGATTTTCTTGTCAGAATCGACACGAATACTTGTCAGAACCGTATTATACACTAAAATCCTTTAAATAGGAAGTATTTTTTTGAATTCCTTGATTTGTGTTTTTTTTGATGGTATGATAGGCAGGAAAAATGATTACAAAGGAGCCACGAACATGGATTTAAAAGAAAAAGCATTAGCATTACATAAACAGTGGAACGGAAAGCTTTCCACGGAAGCAAAATCTCCGGTAAAATCCCGGGAAGATTTATCAATCGCATACACTCCGGGCGTTGCAGAGCCATGTAAAGTCATTGCAGAGGATCCTTCTGCTGCCTACACCTACACGATGAAAGCAAATACCGTCGCTGTTATCTCTGACGGAAGTGCCGTTCTTGGTCTCGGTAACATCGGTGCTCTGGCTGCTATGCCGGTTATGGAAGGAAAATGCGTACTCTTCAAAGAATTCGCAGATGTCAATGCAATTCCTATCGTACTGGACACACAGGACACAGAAGAAATTATCCGCACAGTTGCAAATATCGCACCTACCTTTGGCGGCATCAACCTGGAAGATATCTCTGCACCGAGATGTTTTGAAATTGAAGAACGTTTAAAATCCATGCTGAACATTCCAGTATTTCATGATGATCAGCACGGAACTGCCATCGTTGTACTGGCTGGTATCATCAACGCCCTGCGCGTTACCGGCAAACAGAAAGAAACTTGCCGCGTCGTTGTAAACGGTGCAGGTTCTGCCGGTATAGCCATCACAAAATTACTGCTTACTTATGGATTCAAACATGTGACTATGTGTGACAAGTTCGGCATCATCGGAAAAGATTATCCGGATCTGAACTGGATGCAGCAGAAAATGACAGAAGTAACAAACCTGGAAAAACAGACCGGTACACTGGCAGACGCTCTCCGCGGTGCTGATATCTTTGTCGGTGTATCTGCTCCGAATATTGTCTCCGCAGAAATGGTCGCTTCCATGAACAAAGATGCGATTCTCTTTGCCATGGCGAATCCGGTTCCAGAAATCATGCCGGATGTAGCGAAAGCTGCAGGTGCAAAAGTAGTCGGAACCGGTCGCAGCGATTTCCCGAACCAGGTAAATAACGTTATTGCTTTTCCTGGCATCTTCAAAGGTGCTCTGGAAGGACATGCACGTCAGATCACAGAAGCAATGAAACTTGCCGCTGCCAAAGCAATTGCAGATCTTGTCAGCGATGAAGAATTAAACGAAGATTTCATCATGCCTGAGCCATTTGATCCACGTGTATCTGATGTAGTCAGCCAGGCTGTAAAATCTCACATTGAAGCTTAGGATATATGAATCAGAATCATTTTTATTCACTGGACACCTATCTGAAAGAAACTTTTGGTGAAAAAGTATATCGTATTTCATTGAATGGTGGTATGACCTGCCCGAACCGTGACGGCACCAAGGGAACCCGCGGCTGTATCTTCTGCAGCCGCGGTGGCTCCGGTGATTTTGCTGAAAATCATCTACTCTCTGTAAGTGAACAGATTGCATCCGGTCAAAAGAAACTGGCAGCTAAAACAAAATGCCGCAAATTTATCGCCTATTTTCAGGCGTATACAAACACCTATGCCCCTGTCTCTTATCTGCGCCCGCTTTTTCTGGAAGCGATCCGGCATCCGGACATTGTTGTACTATCCATCGCCACAAGACCGGACTGTATCAATGATGAAATCCTCACACTGTTGTCCGAATTGAACCAGATCAAACCGGTGTGGATAGAATTCGGGCTCCAGACAATCCATGAGAAAACGGCAGATTTTATCCGCAGAGAATTTTCACTGGCATGTTATGAAACGGCAGTGACAGCCTTACACACCTGTCAAATTCCGGTGATCACCCATGTCATTCTCGGACTCCCCGGTGAGACAAAGCAGGATATGCTGGATACGGTAAACTATGTGGCACATTCTACGGTATCCGGTGTCAAGTTGCAGCTGCTTCATGTACTGTCTGATACTGATCTGGCAGATTATTATGAACAGCATCCATTTCCACTCTTTACGCTGGAAGAATACTGTGATTTTATCGCAGACTGTCTGGAACTGCTTCCCCCTTCCATGGTGGTACACCGCATTACCGGGGACGGTCCCCGCGCCCTGCTGCTGGCTCCCCGCTGGAGCACGGATAAAAAACGAGTGCTGAATACCATCCGTAAGCGTCTGCAAGAACGAAAGACCTATCAGGGAAGTAAATTTCAATCCTGATACTATGCTGTTGACATTCTTACTACAAGATATGCAGGAGAATATAGAAAGAAGGCATTGAACCATGACAGAATTAGACACCATGTACCGCGTTATGATCCTGTATATGCTGAACCTGGTCGAATATCCGCTGACTAACACACAAATCACAAATTTTGTTCTGGAAAAAGAATATACAAATTATTTCACGGTACAAGAAGCGATCACCAGTCTTCTGCAGACAGATCTGATCACTGCCGAATCCACCCATAACAATACCCGCTATCACCTGACAGACTACGGCCGACAAACCCTGGATTTTTTCCACACAAAAATATCCGATGCCATCAAAGAAGATATCCGTACTTATTTTCAAGCTCATCATTTTGATCTGCGACAGGAAACGGCAATTTTTGCCGATTACTATAAAGCAGCTAATCATGGATATGCTGTCCGTTGTCGAATTCAGAATCAACGCACTGACCTGGTAGATCTGACAATTCATGTACAGAACCGTGATCAGGCAGAGGCTGTCTGCCGTAACTGGAAACGGTCAAATTTTGATGTATATGAAATGCTAATGGACACTCTGATCCGATAAAAAGAAAAGAACAGGATATAGCAACTGGCTCATCCGATTGCTATATCCTATTCTTCTTTTTTATTTAATATTTTTCATTCAGAATTTCTATTTCTTTTTCACACTATAACCGAAAGAGCCGATCTTCTCTCCCAGCTTAAAATATTCACCATGAGAATAAGCCGTCAGACCGATATCATTCAAATGAAATTTTCCTTTCTCATCCATATATTTCGGATCGACTGATACTGCCGTCACCTCCGCCAGAAACATATCGTGTGAGCCAAGTTCCAACACCTGCTTTACTTTACATTCCAGACTTACCGGGCTTTCTGAAATACCAGGTGCGGAAATCGTCTTTGACTTACTCGGTGTCAGATTCATTTCTTTAAACTTATCTACATCCTTTCCGGACTTCACACCACAGTAATCGGTTGCAAAAGTCAGATCATTTGTAGTAAGATTGATGACGAATTCTCCAGTTTCTCTGATAATATCATAAGAATAACGCTCTTTCCTAACAGAAATAGACACCATCGCCGGATCAGAACAGATTGTTCCAGTCCAGGCAACCGTAATAATATTCGGACGCTCTCCCGGTCTCTGACAGCTGATCATCACTGCCGGCACCGGATAAAGCATGTTTCCTGCTTTCCAATACTCTCTTTCCATCGCTTTCTTATCCTTTCTCACTTTATGATTGCAGGCTCTACTGTTCCTGCATCGCTGACATAAACATCGGAATCAGCTGCTTCTTTCTGGATACAACACCTTTCAAGACATGATAATCGCCTTCTTTATGAACATGGTATGCTTTTTCTACTAAGTCATCTGCCTTTTCACCCGCACAGATGAGATAAGTTGTCTCTTCAATAATATTTGTCAGCATCACAAATACCATCTCGATTTTTCGTTCTACCAGAACGTCCCGCAAATATGGCAGTAATTTGTCACGCACCTGCTCCAGTTCTTCCTGGGTCATGGCACTGAGCTGACCGACACCAAACTCCACACCATCCTGGCTGAAAGTTTTGAAATCCTGATAGAAAATTTCTTCCGGTGTTTTGCTTCCGAAATCACTGCCGGCCTGGAACATTGCTTTTGCGTGCTCCTCGATATTGATATCAGCGATCTGTGCCAGTTCTTCTGCAACAGCCTTATCAAGCGGTGTGCAGGTCGGAGAACGGTACATCAGTGTGTCAGACAGAATTGCCGAACAGAGTAATCCTGCTACTTTTTTATCAATGGCAACCTTCTGCTCCTGATACATCTGATAGATGATTGTTGCTGTACATCCCAGTGGCTGATTCCGGAAAAATACCGGTGACATCGTCTCAAGACTTCCAATCCGGTGGTGATCAATGATCTCCAGAATATCCGCTCCACCAATGCCATCTACTGCCTGTGTCTTTTCATTATGATCCACCAGAATCAACTGTTTTTTCTTCATATTCAACAGGTTTCGTCTGGAAATCATGCCGATGTATTTACCATCCTCGTCCAGTACCGGAAAATCACGATGTTTTTCCTTGGACATGATCTCGCGTACCTCGTCAATATACTCTTCTGTTTCAAAAGTGACCAGCTGCTCCTGGCGCATAAAGAATTTGATTGGCATGCTCTGGTTGATCAGACGGGCTGCTGTATAAGTATCGTAATCCGTGGTGATCAGTACGCAATGCTTCTCCTCTGCCATTTTTACAATCGTTTTCGGAACCTGCGGGCTGCCGGCGATCACAATACAGCTTGCATTGGATTCCAGTGCACAGATCTGAGCATCATAACGGTTTCCCATGATAACCAGATCATCATCCTCCAGAAACTGTTCCATTGTTTCCGGATTTGCAGAGCCAACCACTACTTTTCCTTTCATAAAGTATGCATGCTCATTGCCACACAGCATAGTTCCGTCCAGTGTATCCACAATATTCTGATACTGTGTCTTGGCACGGGACAAAATACTGTTATCATATACATCCATATAAGAAGTTGCAATATCACCTGTAATGATCAGACCCTCAAGATTATTCTCCTTATCCGTCACCGGAAGCGTTACAACATTCTGCTCCTTCATCATTTCCCAGGCACGTTTCAGAGAAATTTTGCCGCTGACACCCGGGGTCTTTCGAATCTCGATATCCTTTACCTGTGCCCCAACGTCTGTGATCAATCCAGGAGATTTTACCCCAAATGTATCCAGCACATATTTTGTCTCTTCATTCAGTTCACCGGCACGTTTTGCCTCGTATCGATTCCCGTCCGTCTGATTTTTCAGATTTGCATAAGCGATGGCAGCACAGATAGAATCTGTATCCGGATTCTTATGACCTACCACCCAGACTTTCTTTTTTTCGTTTATACTCATATCTGGTTTCTACTCCTGTACCCTTTATTGCTTAACGTGTAAGTACCCAGCAACATACGTCACTGGGTATTACATTATATTACCACTTCAGTTTTTATTTGGCAACAGTGGATTGTGCTTCCTGTGCAATTGCATTTCGATGAGTACGAACCATCATTGCGATTTTGAATAACATCGCATCTTCAAAAGTCCGTATATCCAGACCAAGTTTCTTTTCGATACGCTCAAGACGATACACCAGCGTATTACGATGAATAAAGAGCTGTCTAGCCGTCTCAGATATGTTTAGATTGTTGTCAAACAGCTGATTGATCGTCGCCAGAGTCTCCTCGTCCAGTTCCACCTCTGCATGCTCTCCCAGTACTTCTTCTAAGAAAAGATCACAAAGTTCCGGGGGGAGCTGTTGAATAATCCGTCCAAGTCCAAGATGACGGTAATAAAATACCCGTCCTTCGTCATAAAATACCGTTCCAATCTGTAACGCCGTACATGCCTGCTGATACCGGCTACGGAAATCCAGAAAGCTATCTGCCGGATCCGAATAGCCCACCCAGGCATTGATCATGGCTTCTGTCTGAAGATTATCTATAATGCAGCGTGCATATTGTTCTGCCTTCATCTCCATGCCCTGAACATTTTTGATCAGCACGACACAGTCTTCTTCCACATCCACCAGATAATCTACATTATACAGGACAAACAGATTTTTCAATGTTTCCATAACAATCTCATCCTGTTCTGTCGCCAGACGTATCACATATAACAAATACGATCCGCTTTTCAGTCGGACTGCCTGATTTTCTTCCCGTATCTGCCGTTCAGAATAATCGCCATGCAACATGCGGCGCAGAAAATTAGCCTCATTTACCGGCTCTTGTGCAGACAGGTACAAATTTCGAATCTGGCAGGCTGCCATCCGTCCAATGACATAGGAAGAGTCCTCACTTCCATTTTTATTGACCAGTAAAATGTGTTCCGTTTTCTCATTAATCTCGATTTTCAGGAAAATCCAGTCCTGGATCGTCTGGCTTTCTGCCATGGATTTTCCAAACTGTGTCACAAACTCCTGCATCTTCATATCCGGTTCCGGACAGGTCGACGCCAGAAGTTTTCCTTTTTTTGAAAAAAGGACGAAATCCATTCTGGATATTTCTTTCATTTCACGCAATGCCTGCGTCAGTTTTTTCCCGGATATATGTGCTTCCGCCACTGCTCTTACCTCCCAAATCAATTATTGACGTACAGGGAAGGAACACCCTATACAACAAGACTGGGTATGATACTCATACCCAGTCTTATATCTACACAACTGACTCTATGTACATACAGTTGTATTTCATCTCTTAGTGTGAAATAATCTGCTCTGTCTCTTTATCAAAAATATGTCCTTTGTCGATATCAAAAGCAACTGTCACATCATCACCATAGCGACATGGTGTAGTGGAATCAACTTTTGCAGTCATTGTGACACCATTGGTTGTATAGTACAATAATACTTCAGAACCAAGCAGCTCATATCCGGTACATTTTGCTTTGATCGTATATCCTGCATGTTTCTCAATATACTCAGGATAATCATCCATATCATCCGGACGAATACCAAATACAACTGTCTTTCCGTCATATCCACCATCTTTTAATGCCTTTGCTTTATTTGCAGGCATTACATAAGTTGCATCGCCATTTGTCAGAGTAACTTTGTCACCCTCGATTTTGCATACGCAATCCATGAAGTTCATCTGCGGAGAACCGATGAAGCCTGCAACAAACAGGTTATTCGGCTCATTGTACAGTTTCTGTGGGGAATCTACCTGCATGATGACACCGTCTTTCATAACAACAATTCTTGTACCAAGCGTCATAGCCTCAGTCTGATCATGTGTTACATAGATGATAGTTGCACCAAGTCTCTGATGTAAGGAAGAAATCTCAGAACGCATCTGTACTCTTAATTTTGCATCCAGGTTAGAAAGCGGCTCATCCATCAGGAATACTTTCGGCTCACGCACAATAGCACGTCCCATGGCAACACGCTGTCTCTGTCCACCGGAAAGAGCTTTTGGTTTACGATCCAGTAATTTCTCAAGGTCAAGAATTCTTGCTGCGTTACGAACTTTTTTATCGATCTCGTCCTTCGGAACTTTTCTTAATTTTAACGCAAATGCCATATTATTATATACTGTCATATGCGGATATAATGCATAGTTCTGGAATACCATGGCAATATCTCTGTCTTTCGGTTCAACATCGTTCATTCTTTTACCGTCGATATCAAACTCACCTTCAGAAATTTCCTCCAGACCTGCGATCATACGAAGTGTTGTAGATTTACCACATCCAGATGGACCTACGAAGATGATAAATTCTTTATCTGCTACATCAAGGTTAAAATCCTTTACAGCCTCAAAACCGTTTGGATATCTCTTATAAACGTGTTTCAATGATAATTCTGCCATTTTTAATTACCCTCCATAAAATAATTCTCCACAAAACCACTGCTTTGCTTTACGTTGTTATTTTAACAAATTGTGTTTCTTTTGTCATCAGGTATTTTAACAAAATTACCATCAAAACCTTGTTATTTCTGCCAGTTTTTTGTATATATCTCATAATTTTTCAGCATTACGCCGATAGGTTTCCTATTTTTTTGACATTTTAACGAACTTGTTTGTAAAGTGGACATTCAACCGCAGATTATTGTTTTCCGGTACTGCCAAAGCCACCACGGTTACTGTTTCCCAGAGCATTTACTTCCTGGAACACTATCTGTGGCTGATTTTGCATAATTCGGAACTGACAGATTCTGTCATTAAGATTTACAACCGTATCACGGGTCGCATATACCGGCATCCGCCACATATCTTCATCGCCACAGTAAGAACCATCAATAATGCCGCAGCTGTTCACCTGCAACAGGCCATAGTTTTTAAATGTGGAACTGCGTGGAACCACATGTGCCTCATATCCCTTCGGCAACTCCATGGCAACGCCCAGCGGAATCAACTTAAATTCACCAGCCTTTAATTCTACGGTCTCGCTGGCTCGCAGATCAATCCAGTCAGATTTTCCGTCGATATACTCCAGTTTATCAATTTTATCTGTAAAATATTTGATTCGAATGTTTTCCATTTTATTTTATCTTCCTCCATTTTTTAATAAGTACAATTTTGATTACGTAATTACGCGAAGAAGACCTGGCATCCTCTGTAAACACCAGGTCTCCTACTGCTTTTATGTATTTTATATCAATGATTTTATCATCTTAATCCTGATATAAATAACAATCAAATTCTTCTGTATTGTTATTCAAAGCACAAGCACCATAAAGATCTTCCAGTTCTTCCGGAACTGCCACAAGTACATCGATATAATTATTATCCATGGACTCCGTCTCCGGCTGACTGATAGTAAACAGTTTTTCCACCGGATAATAAGTGTCTGGATTACCATCCATATCTTCATCGGACCAGAAACTGATCAGATCAGCCGTCAGGTATGACAGATTATACGTTTCAGGCAGATTGTTTTTGATATTTATAGAAATCAGATAATACACATATCCGGGTTCTGCCGTAAGTGTGGAAAGCTGTTCCAGTTCTCCATCGGTAGCCTCTGTGAAATAATCATTCACATATTCCTCCCAGTCTACCTCGCTGAGCTCATCTCCCAGATAATCCGCCCATGCATAATCTACATAAATGCGGTTTTGATATTCCGGATCAATCACTTCCTCTGTCTGTTCGTAATCCTGATCACCAATCTCCCATCCATCATTGAAAATATCCTGTACATGAGAAAACAGAACCGTTGCTACTGCCGAAATACCGACGATCATGCATATCACAATAACGGAAATTTTTACTCCCATATGCTTTCTGATTTTGCTGTTATCGGATCTGTCAGCTGACTTCCACCCAGTTTCACGTTTCTCTTCCTCACGTGCATAGGACTTCGGACTGTGCTTGTAAGTATTTTTTGGTTCCTGATACCAGTCATGCTGATGCGGATGGCTCCCGGTATCATATCTGTCATGCATGTTTTGTTCCATATCCTCCCGACTGTCCAAGCGGTTATACCGCGCACACTTCGGACAAATCCCGCTGTACTTGTCATAATCATACATTTTACCACATTTTCCGCATTGTATCAGCATTCTGTCATCCCCCAATCATATGTTCTGTCATCTGCTTTTCCCGGATATTTTTTCAGTAAAGCGGACATTCGCAATCCGCTTTTGCTACTTGCTCATGAACGCAGTAAAACACACGTTGCACGCTACCACAGAATATCCTCATGTTCTGCCTTTTTATCCCTCAGCATCAGTTCCATTACAGCATCTTTAGCCGGCTGATTTTCAAAAAGCACAGCATTCACCTGTTCAATAATCGGCATATTGATTTCATATTTTTTAGCGAGGGCAATGGCAGCTTTCGCTGAATAAACACCTTCCACGACCATTTTGACCTCATCCATTGCCTGCTGCATCGTATAGCCACGACCGATCAACATACCGGCTTTTCGGTTCCGGCTGTGACGGCTGGCACAGGTTACGATAAGATCACCGATGCCGGATAATCCGTTCAATGTCTCGGTATTTGCACCCATGGCAACGCCTAAGCGGCTGATTTCCTTGATTCCACGGGTGATCAAAGCTGCTTTTGTGTTATCACCATAGCCAAGTCCGTCTGCCATTCCGGCTGCCAGCGCAATAACATTTTTCAGGGAAGCCCCCAACTCTATCCCCAGCATGTCCGGACTTGTATAGACACGAAACACTTCATTCATAAAGAACGTCTGTACCTGCTCAGCAGACTGTTTTGTATGTGCGCCTGCCACCACAGTAGTCGGTAAACCACGACCAACTTCCTCCGCATGGCTCGGACCCGACATAACTGCTACATCTGCCTGCGGAATCTCCTGTTCCACAATCTCAGACTGAATCATCAGGGTACTTTCTTCAATCCCCTTGGACACGATAACAATCAACTGCCCCTCTGTGATAAACTCGGCCAGATTGTGTGCTGTACTTCTGGTAAAGGGTGAGGGTACTGCCAATACAACCATTTCTTTTCCCTCTGCTGCAGCCTTCAGGTCCGTAGTGAATGTCACTGTCTCCGGGATTCTTACGTCCGGAAGCTTATCTTTATGCTCATGCTCTCTGGTCAACATTTCCACTTCTTCTTCCAAAATTGACCATACGGTTACCTGATGTCCATTATGGGCCAGAACTACTGCCAACGCTGTTCCCCAGCTTCCGGCACCGATTACACCTATTTCTGCCATTTTCTGCCTCCCTGTTATCTGTTTTTACTATATACCAGTGAACTTCCCCATTGTCTAAAGCCAATGTTTTTCCTGCTTCACAGACCTTGTAACCTACTATCTCCACAGGCGTTTATCTCAGTCGAGAAGACTCCCACTTCTGTAAGTGGTGAGTAATAACAAGTCTTTCTCAGTGGGAGTACAATCTCCGACTGAGATAAACGCTCCGCGAGGATGTGCAGTGATTCTGAGAAGAATATGTCAGCTTTCGCTGACCAGAATCACGCACCAAGTCTCACGTGCGTTCGACTTGAATCGGGTAGTCCCTGCCCTATGATATGTTTTTTCTTATGCTATCATTGTATAATACATACCTATTACCCGCGACTGTCATTATTTTTTCGCCGGGCGGAATTTATTCTCCGTTCCGGTTGCCAGACGTTTGATATTCGTCCGATGCTGCCAAAATGCCAGTGCTGTCAGAATACCGGTAAGCACATAGACTTCCGGCAAAAACTGTGCAGCAATCTTCAGCCACCCCATCTGCCCAAACACAATGGTCTGTACAAAAAATCCACTGAGGATTCCAAGGGAGCCCAAAGACATAAATCCCGTTGGTACTACAGATGCAAAAAAGAGAATTGCACAGATTGGAACCATTCTCCAGTCGAATGTAAAAATGATTCCCACACTGCTGGCAATACCTTTCCCACCTTTAAACTTCATATAAAATGGAAAATTATGTCCCAGAACCGCACCAAATCCCGCATACAGTTCCAGCAATTTCACCGTGTCCGGATAACGGTCTTTAGCCACAAACCAAATAATGACCATAGCTGCAACTGCCTTTAGACAGTCACCGAGAAATACGATCACGCCGGCTTTCCACCCAAGGACACGCAGGGAATTTGTCGTACCGGTATTGCCGCTGCCCTTGGAACGGATATCCACATGATGGGCATTTCCATACAGAACTCCGGTAGGAAATAAACCAAACAGGTAGCCTAACAGAGCACTGATGATTCGAAATACTACCATTATTTATCTTCCTTTCTCTCACGGATGATAAATTTCAGAGCCGTTCCTTTGAACCCAAAAGTATCACGGATTCTGTTTTCCAGATATCTCGTATAGGAAAAATGCATCAGTTCTTTATCATTTACAAAAATGACAAATGTTGGCGGTTTTACTGCAACCTGTGTAATGTAATACAGTCTCAGACGTTTGCCTTTATCAGAAGGTGGCTGCTGCATTGCCACTGCTTCTGTCATAATCTCATTTAAGACGCCGGTAGCCACACGCATTGCATTGTTTTCCAGAACCATATCGATCATTTCAAACATTTTGTTCAGGCGCTGCCCCGTCTTAGCAGATATAAACATAATCTCCGCATAAGACATAAAACTTAAAATTTCACGGATCTTATTTGTATGTTTATAAATCGTCTTGTCATCTTTTTCAATGGCATCCCACTTATTTACTGCAATAATGATACCTTTTCCCCGCTCATGAGCAATGCCTGCGATCTTCGCATCCTGCTCAGTGACACCTTCTGTGGCATCGATAACAATAACAACCACATCTGCGCGCTCCACCGCTGTTACCGCACGAATGATGCTGTAACGTTCGATTTCTTCTTTGATTTTATTTTTGCGGCGCAGACCCGCAGTATCAATAAAAATATACTCTTTGCCATTATATTTCACTTCTGTATCAATGGCATCACGGGTTGTTCCTGCGATATCAGATACGATAACACGGGCTTCGCCTGCCAGCTTGTTGACCAATGAAGATTTTCCTACGTTTGGTTTTCCGATAATGGCTACCTTTGGTCTGGAATCTTCCTCTTCTTCTTGGGCAGACGCCGGAAAATGCTTTACAACCTCCTCCAGCATATCACCGATTCCAAGGCGTGATGCTGCAGAAATCGGAAGCGGATCACCGATTCCAAGATTATAAAACTCATAGACATCCGACATATATTTCTGGAAACTGTCCACTTTGTTCACTACCAGAACCACAGGTTTGTGCGAACGGCGCAGCATATCTGCTACTTTCGCATCCGCATCCACCAACCCCTGGTGTACATCTGTCATAAAAAGAATTACATCCGCAGTAGCAATGGCGATTTCCGCCTGTTCACGCATCTGTGACAGGATTACATCCTTACTGTCCGGCTCAATACCGCCAGTATCTACCATAGTAAAGGAATGGTTCAACCATTCCACATCTGCATAAATACGGTCTCTTGTGACACCCGGTGTATCCTTCACGATGGAAATACGTTCTCCTGCCAGGGCATTGAATAACGTAGACTTTCCTACATTCGGACGTCCCACAACCGCTACAACCGGTTTACTCATATTTTATACCTCGTCTCTTTTCAAATTCTGTTTAACTTCAAGTTATGGCCAAGCAGTTCCTCATACAGACACTGCCCGTCTGATTTTACAATATGAATCGGCACTTGTAAAGCGTTTTCCAATTCTGACAATGTCACATCATCCAAAAATACTTCTTCTCCGCTGCGCAGCAGATTACATGGAAGCAACAATACATCCCCCAGTTCCTGGCCCGTCAGCTGTGCCTTCAGATCCTGTCCAGTCAACAGCCCCGACACGGTAATCATCTCTCCAAAGAAATCATTTCGAATCTGATATACATTGACTTTGGTATCCGGATGCAGGCAGACAAACTTTGCTGCCAGCTTCCGCATCAACGGTGCCGCTGATTTTCCGGTAGCAATAGATACAATACGGCGATACCCAGATGTTCCCTCAGCAGCCATCTGTTTTTTCTTTCTGCCAAACAGTTGAAAACCTTCGGTTCTGCCGGAGCATTTTGACTGAAACAGGTCTTTTTCTCCCTGTTCCTGTTCCAGCTCCAGACAAGCATCAAATTCGCTCGCCAACAATGGAATCATGCCCACACCATTTTCCAGCTGAATATATCCATCATAATTTTCTTCCGGTGGAAACGGCTCTTCTGCCAGCAGATACCATTCATCCGATGCCTGTACAAAATGTGTACCGTGTTTTTCATAGCATATTTTCTGCCATTTATGAATCATCTCCAGTACTTCTTTTGCATCCTCCTTTGTAAACGGCTCCAACGGATACAAACCATCCCGGAATTTTGTCAATCCCACAGGTACCACAGAAAGACTTTCCATGTAGGGTAGATAGTCTGCCAGCTCCCGGATACTTCGTTCCAGTTCTGCACCGTCATTGACCCCTTTGCAAAGCACGATCTGGCCGTTCATCTCAATCCCTGCCTCATAAAAACGGCGGATTTTGTCCAGTGCTTCTCCGGCAAAACGGTTATGCAGCATCTTGCAACGCAATTCCGGATTCATTGCATGCACAGATACGTTGATCGGTGCCAGTTTATAAGTGATTATACGCTCCACATCTTCATCCTTCATATTGGTCAGGGTTACATAATTCCCCTGTAAAAAAGATAGTCTGGAATCGTCGTCTTTAAAATATAATGTCTCCCTCATATTAGGCGGCATCTGATCTATAAAACAGAAAATACATTTATTATAGCAGGATTTATAATCATCCATCAGACCATTTTCAAATACAATACCCGGATCTTCATAATAATCTTTCTCTATTTCAAGTTCCCACTCTTCACCATCCGATTTCTGGATCAACAGGTTCAATGTCACGTCATTGATCAGAAAATGATAATCAAACACATCCTGGATCGGCTTTCCGTTGACAGTCAGCAATACATCCCCGGCTTCAATTCCCATCTCATCCGCAATGCTGCCCGGTTCGACACTGTCAATCTTATGTTCTTTTTTCTTCATTCATTTCATCCTTTCATTCTGTACCATTGTAACCAATTTGTGATATAACATCAACCTTTTTTTCCAGTCCCTCCACTCCTGAAGACAGTAAAAGAGGCATGCCGCCAAAGCGGCATACCTCTTATTATCATTCGAAATATTTACAAATCAGACTGAGATGAAATTCTTACTCTTCTGTTCCGTAAAGTTTTACGAGTTTGTTCAGGTAAGCGTATCTTGCCTTTGCATTTTCTTCAGATTTCTCAAAGAGACGATCTGCTTTCTCCGGATCCTGTCTTACAAGAGCATTGTAACGAACCTCTCCGTTCAGGAATGCTTTGTAATCTCCGCTTGGAGCTTTGCTGTCAAGAGTGAATGCATTCTTGCCTTCAGCAGCCAGAGCCGGATTGTAGCGGAAGTTATTCCAGTAACCTACTGCTACTGCATTCTTCTCCTCTGTCTGAGCTTTGCTCATACCAATCTTGATACCATGGTTGATACATGGAGCATAAGCAATGATCAGAGACGGTCCCGGATATGCTTCAGCCTCAGCGATTGCTTTCACACACTGATTCATATCAGCACCCATTGCGATCTGTGCTACATACACATAACCATAGCTCATTGCGATGGAAGCAAGGTCTTTCTTCTTAACATCTTTACCACCTGCTGCGAACTGAGCAATTGCACCGATGTTTGTAGATTTGGAAGACTGTCCACCTGTATTGGAATATACCTCAGTATCAAATACCATTACGTTGATATCTTTGCCACTTGCAAGGATATGATCTACGCCACCGAATCCGATATCGTAAGCCCATCCGTCACCACCGAATACCCACTGGGATTTCTTTCCAAGGAAGTCTTTCTGAGCAAGGATTTCCTGAGCTTTGTCACAACCGCATGCCTCTAAAGCTTTGATGAGCTTGTCAGTAGCAGGTCCGTTTGTAACGCCGCATCCGTAAGTATCTAACCATTCCTGGCCGGCAGCTTTTACATCTTCGTTAGTTCCGTTAGCAACAACATCTTCTACTTTCTCTTTTAATGCACCTCTTAATGCATTGTTTGCGAGAAGCATACCATAACCAAACTCTGCAGCATCCTCAAACAGGGAGTTTGACCAAGCCGGTCCTTTTCCTTCCGGAGTTACTGTGTATGGTGTGGACGGTGAAGAGTTACCCCAGATAGAGGAGCATCCTGTTGCATTTGCAATGTACATTCTGTCACCGAATAACTGAGTGATCAGTTTTGCATATGGTGTCTCACCACATCCGGCACAAGCGCCTGAGAACTCAAGCAGCGGCTGTTTGAACTGAGATCCTTTTACGGAATTTTCTTTGAATTTAGCAATAACTTCTGCTTTGTCCGGAACAGATACACCATAATCGAAGTAAGCCTGCTCTGCCTCATTAGCCTCGAAGTTCTGCATTGTGATTGCCTGAATCTTATCCGGGCAAACGTTTACACAGGAACCACATCCGGTACAATCGTATGCGGAAATTGTGATAGCAAATTTGTATCCCGGCATTCCTGTCATATCTTTGTACTGCATTCCTTCCGGAGCTGCAGCTGCCTCAGCCTCTGTCATAGCAACCGGACGGATTGCTGCGTGCGGGCAGACATAAGAACACTGGTTACACTGGATACATTTATTTACATCCCATACTGGAACGTCTACTGCCACACCACGTTTCTCATAAGCGGATGTACCAGAAGGTGTGGAACCATCTACATAATCCTTGAATGCAGATACCGGTAATGTATTACCCATCTGAGCATTGATCTTCTTCTGAATGTTGTTTACGAAATCAACTGCATCCTGACGTGCGCCTGTTACTGCAGCACCTGTAAGGCTCTCTTCACCTGCTGTTTTCCAGCTTTCAGGAACTTCGATTTTAACAACGTGCTTAGCACCGGCATCAATTGCATCATAGTTCATCTGTACGATCTTATCACCTTTTTTACCATAAGTAGCTTTTGCAGCTGCTTTCATCAGTTCGTTTGCTTTGTCAGCCGGAATGATGTTGGAAAGTGCAAAGAATGCAGACTGAAGTACTGTATTGATACGTCCACCAAGTCCGATTTCTTTACCGATCTTGATACCGTCAATTGTATAGAACTTAATATCGTTCTCTGCAATATAACGTTTTACCTGTCCCGGAAGATGCTCTTCCAGTCCTGCCATATCCCATGAGCAGTTCAGAAGGAATGTTCCACCCGGAACCAGATCCTGAACCATGTTATATTTGTGGATATAAGCCGGGCAATGGCATGCTACAAAGTTTGCTTTGTTGATCAGATATGTGGAACGGATCGGATCTTTACCAAAACGTAAGTGGGAAATGGTTACACCACCTGATTTTTTGGAATCATAATCAAAGTAAGCCTGAGCATACATATCAGTATTATCACCGATGATCTTGATGGAGTTCTTGTTAGCACCTACGGTACCATCTGCTCCAAGTCCCCAGAACTTGCAGTTGATTGTTGTAGCCGGAGTTGTAACCGGATGCTCTGTAACTTCCAGAGAAAGATTTGTAACATCATCAACGATACCGATTGTGAATTTTTCTTTTTCTGTATTGTTATAAACAGCGATGATCTGTCCTGGTGTTGTATCTTTGGAACCAAGTCCGTAACGTCCTGTAAAGATCGGAACGGCATCGAATTTTGTATTCTTTAATGCAGCAACTACATCAAGGTAAAGTGGCTCACCCATAGCTCCCGGCTCTTTTGTTCTATCAAGAACGATCAGCTGTTTTACAGAATCCGGAATAGTATTAACCAGAGCTTCTGCTGAGAATGGTCTGTACAGACGTACTTTTACAAGACCTACTTTCTCGCCTTTTGCCATCAGATAATCAATTGTCTCATCGATTGTCTCACATACAGATCCCATAGCGATGATAACTTTCTCAGCATCTTCTGCACCATAGTAGTTGAATAATTTATAGTTTGTACCAAGTTTTTCATTAACTTTGTCCATGTATTCCTGAACAATTGCAGGCATATCATCATAAGTCTGGTTGCATGCCTCTCTTGCCTGGAAGAAGATATCCGGATTCTGTGCGGAACCCATCTGACATGGATGATTTGGATTTAATGCATTCTGGCGATATGCGTTGATTGCATCAAGATCTACCATATCTTTCAGATCTTCATAATCCCATGTCTCGATTTTCTGGATCTCATGAGATGTACGGAAACCATCGAAGAAGTTGATGAACGGAAGTCTTCCTTTGATTGCTGAGCAATGAGCAACCGGTGTCAGATCCATTACTTCCTGAACGCTGGACTCACAAAGCATTGCGCAGCCAGTCTGGCGACAGGCATAAACATCAGAGTGATCACCGAAGATACATAATGCATGGCTTGCAAGTGTACGTGCAGATACGTTGAATACACCCGGTAATCTCTCACCAGCGATTTTATAAAGGTTTGGAATCATCAGGAGAAGACCCTGAGATGCTGTATAAGTAGTTGTCAGAGCACCTGCTGCCAGAGAACCGTGTACAGTACCAGCTGCACCAGCCTCGGACTGCATCTCTGTTACTTTTACAGTCTGACCGAAAATATTTTTTCTTCCCTGTGTTGCCCACTCATCTGTAGCTTCTGCCATTACAGATGACGGAGTGATCGGATAGATAGCTGCAACATCTGTATATGCATATGATGCATGAGCTGCTGCATGGTTACCATCCATGGTTTTCATAGAACGTTTCATTTCCATTCCTCCTAAATTCTTTTGATTTAGTTTTGTTAATTAGTTAACAATGCTTTACCCTTATCTTACAATATTTTCACAAAAAAGCAACATCAGTATATCCCAAAATTGTATATATTTCAATACAATTTTGTTTTTTTCTGCGTTCATTTTTGTGGCAACGTTACAAGTTCCCGAAAACTTCCCCGAGAACTTTCAACGTGATAACCGTATTGTAACCTACTTTTCTGTTGAAAACAAGAACCTTGAGCGTATAATATTGCATACAATCTCATCCCTCAACTTATTCATGTCTATCTTGAATTTTATTCATCTAAAATCATAAACCGTCATACCCAAGCATAAAGTTTCTATTTAGAATCATCAGTAAAGCGGACATTCGCAATCCGTTTTCGCTACTTGCTCATGAACGCAGTCGCTTTGCCCCCGCAAAAAATACAGCCACACCCCCAAAAAATTTCCTAAATGTTTTCTGTGATGCAAAAATCATTCTTCTGCGCATGTTTTCCTTGCTTTTATATATAATCTTGTGTACAATACCAGAGGTAAATTATTAGAAATAAAACACATATATAATAAAGAAGTTAAGGAGAAGAATTTATGATCAGTGCAAATAATGTAACATTACGAATCGGTAAAAAGGCGTTGTTTGAAGATGTAAATATTAAATTTACAGAAGGCAACTGCTACGGTCTGATTGGTGCCAATGGTGCCGGCAAATCCACATTTCTGAAGATTTTAAGCGGACAGTTGGAGCCAACAAACGGCGATATCTCCATCACCGCCGGCCAACGACTTTCTTTCTTGCAGCAGGATCACTTCAAGTACGATGCTTACACCGTTCTTGATACTGTTATCATGGGAAACAAACGTCTCTATGAGATCATGAAAGAAAAAGATGCCATCTACATGAAAGAAGATTTCACAGATGAAGATGGTATCCGTGCCAGTGAACTTGAGGCGGAATTTGCCGATATGGATGGCTGGAATGCAGAATCTGATGCCGCTACCATGCTGAACGGTCTTGGAATTGACACCGAATTCCACTACGCTACCATGGGCGATCTGCCAGGTCCGCTGAAAGTTAAAGTCCTGCTTGCACAGGCATTATTCGGAAATCCGGATATCCTGCTGCTGGATGAGCCGACAAACAACCTTGATCTTGATGCTATCGCATGGCTGGAAGAATTCCTGATCAACTTTGAAAATACTGTCATTGTCGTATCTCATGACCGTTATTTTTTAAACAAAGTTTGTACTCATATCGCTGATATTGACTACGCAAAAATCCAGCTTTATGCCGGAAACTATGACTTCTGGTATGAATCCAGCCAGTTAATGGTAAAACAGATGAAAGAAGCGAACAAAAAGAAAGAGGAGAAAATCAAGGAATTACAGGAGTTCATCTCCCGTTTCTCTGCAAATGCTTCCAAATCCAAACAGGCTACTTCCAGAAAAAAAGCACTGGAGAAAATCCAGCTGGATGAGATCAAACCGTCAAGCCGCAAATACCCATACATTGACTTCCGCCCATCCCGCGAAATTGGTAATGAAGTGCTTCTTGTAGAAGGATTAAGTAAAACCATCGACGGTGTTAAAATTCTGGATAACGTATCCTTTATCGTAAACCGCGAAGATAAAATCGCATTTGTCGGAAGCAATGAGCTTGCAAAAACTACTTTATTTAAAATTATAACAGGCGAAATGGAACCGGATGAAGGTACTTACAAGTGGGGTGTTACCACAAGCCAGTCCTATTTCCCGAAAGACAATACCAAAATTTTTGATACAGATCTTATCATTGTAGATTGGCTGACACAGTTCTCCGAGATCAAAGACGCTACTTATGTCCGCGGATTCCTTGGCCGTATGCTCTTTCCTGGCGAGGACGGTGTTAAAAAGATGCGTGTACTCTCCGGTGGTGAAAAAGTACGTGTACTCTTCTCCCGCATGATGATCGAAGCATCCAATGTACTGATTCTGGATGAGCCGACCGACCACCTGGATATGGAATCCATCACCGCTCTGAACAATGGTCTGATCAAATTCCCGGGTGTACTGCTCTTCGCTTCCCGCGATCACCAGATTGTACAGACAACCGCAAACCGCATCATTGAATTTATGCCAAACGGCTCTATCATTGACAAGATCACCACATACGATGAATATCTGGAAAGTGATGAAATGGCAAGAAAACGTTCTGTATATACAATGGCATCTTCGGATGAAGAAGATAACTAAATCCTTGTTTCTTGAACACACAGATTGCTTCGTGCTTTGCACTCCCACAATCCTCTCAAAAGGGTCTGAATTCATATTGTTTCTGATACTTACAATATGGGTTCAGACCCTTTTGTCATTCTGTAATAACAAAGATAGCTTTATATTCTGTATAATCTATAGCGCGAATATCCCTGCTGTATAAAAACTTTTTCATTTTTTTCTTGACTTTAGTGTGGTAAATTGGTAACATGGTAGCATGTTTTAAGAAAGATTTATCAGAGGAGAGAGAAAAGAAGATGAAAAAGAAATTATTAGCACTCGTTCTTGCTGCGGGTATGGTCGCTTCCATGGCTGCATGCGGCAATACAAACAGCGGCGGATCTGCTTCCGCAGACAACAGCAAAGATACCTCTGCGACAGCAGAAAGCACAGACAGCGATCTTGCTTATGTCAAAGACAAAGGTACTTTGGTGGTAGGTATCACAGATTTCGAGCCAATGGATTATCAGGATAAAAATGGAAACTGGATTGGATTTGATGCTGACCTTGCATCTGCTTTTGCGGAAAGTCTTGGCGTAGATGTTGAGTTTGTAGAAATCGACTGGGACAACAAAATCCTTGAATTAGATGGAAAAACCATCGACTGTGTATGGAATGGCATGACACTGACGGATGAAGTAACAAGTTCCATGTCCTGTACAACCGCTTATTGTAACAATGCACAGGTAGTTGTTGTTCCGTCTGACGTAGCTGATAAATATCAGGACAAAGACAGTTTAAAAGATCTCACTTTTGCTGTTGAATCCGGAAGTGCCGGCGAAGCACAGGCTCAGGAACTTGGCTTAAACTACACTGCTGTTACTGCTCAGTCAGATGCACTGATGGAAGTTGCTGCAGGCACATCCGATGCTGCTATCATCGATTCCCTGATGGCTGCCGCAATGGTTGGCGAAGGCACCGGTTATTCCAACCTGACTTACACCATTGGATTAAATGATGAAGAATACGGTGTCGGTTTCAGAAAAGGTTCTGATCTGACTGCGGAATTAAATAACTTCTTCAAATCCAGCTATGCTGACGGATCCATGGAGCAGATTGCTGAAAAATATGGTGTACAGGCTGCAGTTGTTGAGCAGAAATAATCCTGTGATCACACAACATAGCTATTTGCTTATGTTGCTTATTCATAACCAAATAACCGCTATCCGGTCTTATCTGGTTATATCCTTGTTTTATTGAGAGATATTTGTTTGTTGAGTAATATTTGTTTGTTGAGTAATATTTGTTTGTTGAGAGATATTTGTTTGTTGAGTAATATTTGTTTGTTGAGAAACATTTGTTTGTTGAGAAACATTTGTTTGTTGAGATTTGTAAAATAAATAGTGATTTTTAATTAAAAACAGAGAGCGGAGTTTCCGCTCTTTGTTGTGCATAAAAATGTACCGTTCACACGTTTTTTCACGTAGGCATACGCATGAATTTAATGCATATGATACGTGAGCTGTGACAAAAATATTTAGAGAAAGCAGGAACTATCATGGATTTTTCACAACAGCTGCCGATTGTCATTCATTCCTTAAATATCGGCTTTTTACAGACATTACGACTTTTTGTCATTACCCTGATTGGCGCATGTCCTCTGGGTCTTGCAATCTGTTTCGGTTCCATGTCCCGCATCAAACCAGTCAGTGCTTTTTTTAAACTTCTGATCTGGGTTGTCCGCGGTACCCCTCTGATGATCCAGTTACTGATCATCTACTTTTTCCCGGGACTGGTATTACATAACCCAATCTGGGGCGGCGGCGAAACCGGACGTTTCCTCGCAGCATCCGTTTCCTTCATTTTGAACTATGCCTGCTACTTTTCCGAAATCTACCGCGGTGGTATTCAAAGTGTACCAGTAGGTCAGGAAGAAGCCGGATTGGTTCTGGGCATGACCAAATCCCAGATTTTCTTCCGTGTAAAATTATTACAGATGGTAAAAAGAATCCTTCCACCAATGTCAAACGAAATCCTGACACTGGTAAAGGACACTTCTCTCGCACGCATCATTGCACTGCAGGAGATCATCTGGGCAGGACAGGCCTTTATGAAAGGTTCTCAGGGTATTTCCGGACAGATCTGGCCACTGTTCTTCACCGCCATCTACTACCTTATTTTCAACGGTATTCTGACAGTGGTACTTGGAAAATTAGAAAAGAAACTGGATTATTTCAGATAAAAGGAGAAACTGATCATGAAAATTTTAGAAGCAGAACATTTATGCAAATCCTTTGGACAGACAAAGGTGCTGAAGGATATCAGCTTTTCTCTGGAAGAAAGCCAGGTACTGTCCATCATTGGTTCTTCCGGAAGTGGGAAAACCACGCTTCTGCGCTGCCTGAATTTCCTGGAACAGCCGGACAATGGTATGATCCGCGTCAAGGACAAAACTGTCTTTGATGCAGCAAATCCAACAACCATGCAGGAATCGGAAATCCGTAAAAACCGTCTGCATTTCGGACTTGTTTTTCAGTCCTTTAATCTCTTTCCTCAATATACAGCACTGAAAAATGTTATGCTCGCAAAGGAATTACTTGCCAAAGAGCGTCCGGACTATAAAGCACGAAAAAAAGAAATCCACGACGAAATTGAAGCACAGGCTGTCAGTCTTTTAAAGCAGATGGGACTTTCCGAACGGATCAACAACTACCCGCACCAACTCTCCGGTGGACAGTGTCAGCGTGTTGCAATCGCCCGCGCACTGGCCATGCAACCGGATATTCTCTGTTTTGATGAACCAACTTCTGCCCTGGATCCGGAACTGACCGGCGAAGTACTGAAAGTCATCAAAGAATTAGCGGAAACCAAGACAACAATGGTCATAGTGACACATGAAATGGCCTTTGCCCGGGATGTGGCGGATCAGGTCATCTTCATGGATGATGGTTATATTCTTGAACAGGGTGATCCTTATCAGGTATTCGAACATCCAAAGGAAGAACGGACACGGCAGTTTTTGTCCCGGTTCCACGACGGAGAGTAAAGCTTATTTGTCTTGTTGTTGGCTGAAATTTAATTTTTAATGCGAAAACGAAGCATCCTGTCGAACGCTAGACGCTCACTACCCCTGACAGGATGCTTCGTTTTCGCTATTTACACAGTGAAATAATTAGCCATTCACACGACGGCACTGCGTTCCACACATGCATATCGGTGCCATCAAGTAAATTGGGCAAATCTGAAAGCAAAATCCAAGACAAGACGGTAGGTTGATTTTCGTCACCGCAGCGAGCATAGCCCGCCTCCGTGAGTGTGTCTGAGCACGCTGTTTTTGCGTGCGAGTTCGCGGGAGGAGGCGGAGATAAGCGGCGCAGCGGAGGTAGAAAATCATCCGTGTCTGTCTGGATTTCTGCTTCAGATTTGCCCTTTACACAGATAAACAAAATTTTATTTTACGGCCCCGATCAGTTCATTGATATCCGCCACACCATGCATCTGCATATACTGCTCGATACCGTCCACGATCTCCATGGTCACCATCGGATTTGCAAAATTTGCAGTTCCGACGCTGACAGCCGTAGCTCCTGCCAGGATCAGTTCCAGCGCATCTTCTGTATTCCGGATGCCGCCCATTCCGATGATCGGAAGGTTCACTGCATTTGCCACCTGATATACCATACGGACTGCAATCGGATGTACTGCCGGACCGGACAATCCACCTGTCTTGTTTGCAATTGCAAACGCACGTTTGTTGACATCGATTTTCATGCCCGTCAGTGTGTTGATCAGGGACAGGGCATCCGCACCACCTGCCTCTGCGGCTTTTGCCATCACGGTAATATCTGTAACATTCGGGCTCAGTTTCATGATCACCGGCTGTTTTGCATGCTTTTTCACTTCTCTTGTGATTGCTTCTACGGCTTTCGGATCCTGACCGAAAGCAATACCGCCCTCTTTGACATTTGGGCAGGAAATATTGATTTCCAGCATATCTACCGGCTGATCTGCCAGACGTTCCACCACTTCACAGTAATCCTCAGTGGATTTTCCGCAGACATTTACAATGATCCTTGTATCGTATTTTTTCAGAAATGGAATATCTCTGGACACAAACACATCAATACCCGGATTCTGCAGACCGATGGCATTGAGCATACCGCCGTATACTTCTGCAATACGCGGAGTCGGATTTCCCGGCCACGGAATATTTGCCACACCTTTTGTGACTACTGCGCCCAGGCGGTTCAGATCTACAAATTCGGAAAATTCTTCACCGGAACCAAAGGTGCCGGAGGCAACCATAACCGGATTGTCAAATGTTACTCCTGCAATCGTTACTTTTGTATTCATTACAGTTCTACCTCCTCTGCTAAAAATACCGGACCTTCCTTGCAGACACGTTTGTTATGTACATTTGTATGTCCATCTACTTCTTTTGATTTACATACGCAGGCAAGGCATGCACCGATACCGCATGCCATCTTCTCCTCCATGGAGATCCAGCATTCCATATGGTTTTCAGATGCATATTGTTTCAATGCACGGAGCATCGGTGTCGGACCACACGCATAGATGACTTCCGCATCCAGCTCATTCTCCCGGATCGCATCCAGGACATTTCCTTTTGATCCCACACTGCCATCCTCTGTGGCAATATATACTTCCCCCTGTTTTTTGAACTCATCCAGAAGGAACATATCGCTGTTGCGGTAACCGAGGATGATCTGTTTTTCACAGTTTAACTGTTTTGCAAGTTCCAGCATTGGCGGAATACCGATACCGCCACCGATCAGAAATGCTTTTTTGCTCTTTAGCGGGAAACCGTTTCCAAGCGGTCCCATCACAGAGAGATGATCTCCGGTCTGCTTCTGGGAAAATTCTTCGGTTCCTGCGCCTGCAATACGATATACCAGATGCAGGGCACAATCCTCTTTGTCAATTTCGCAGATACTGATCGGACGCGGGAGCAGTCTGCTTCCATCCTCACAGTAAATAGAAATAAACTGTCCTGCCTTTGCATACTGTGCGATTTTATCTGTTTTGATCCACAGGCTGTAAATCGCCGGAGCAATCTCCTCCTGGCTGATGATCACTGCCTGCTCTTTGAATTTCTCTGCCATTTCCTTCTCCTTTTATTTCAGTGCGGAAGCGATGTCCTCGATCATATCAATAACTGCCTGACGGGAAGCATCTGCAAAATTTTCTGCGCCAAACTGAGCATATTTCTCCTGTTTGTAAGCAGCAATGATACCTCTGGAAGAATTTACGATTGCTCCCAGACCGTCTTTATTGAAATAATGAGTCAGATCCTTACCTTTTCCACCCTGTGCACCATAACCAGGTACCAGGATGAAGCTCTTTGGCATTACCTGACGCAATACTTTGCCAACTTCCGGATAAGTAGCGCCTACAACAGCTCCGATATAACTGTACTCGTCGCCCATGACATCTTCTCCCCATGCAGCTACTTTCTCAGCCACATGCTCGTACAGCGGTTTGCCGTCAATGAGACGATCCTGGAACTCACCGCTGGACGGATTGGATGTTTTTACAAGGATGAACAGACCCTTTTTCTCCTCTTTACACACATCTGCAAATGGTTTGATTCCATCGGTACCAAGGTATGGGTTTACGGTTGCGAAATCTTCATTAAATGTACGGTATGTCTTACTTCCTACCTGGACTTTTCCAAGATGTCCGGTTGCATAAGCTGCAGAAGTAGAACCGATATCTCCACGCTTTACATCACCGATCACTACCAGATCTTTCTCATGACAATAATCAACGGTTTTCTGGAATGCTTTCAGACCTTCCACACCAAACTGCTCATACATGGCGATCTGCGGCTTTACTGCCGGGATCAGATCGTAAGTGCTGTCGATGATCTGCTTGTTGTACTGCCAGATGGCATCTGCGGCACCTTCCAGTGTCTCTCCATACTCATCAAAAGATTTTTTCTGAATATGCTCCGGTACATAGGAAAGCATCGGATCTAAGCCGACAACGATTGGTGCGCCTGTTTTCTTGATTTTCTCTACTAACTTGTTGATCATTATACTTCGTTCTCCTCTTTATGAAATGATATATAGTTTATTTTTTTGGGGAAGATCCTGTTTATTTCTCCTGATACACAATTTCTCCGTCCACGATGGTTGCCATGACTTTTCCGGTCACTTTTTTACCACCAAACGGCGTATTTTTGCCCTTGGATAAAAACTCTGCCGGATCAATGACCCACTCACATTCCGGGTCAAAAATCGTCAAATCCGCCGGACTTCCGGCCTCCACGGTTCCTTTATCCAGACCAAGGATCTTCGCCGGATTGTAACTCATCTTCTCTGCCATCTGCATCGGAGTCAGAATACCCGGTTTTACCAGTGCTGTATAAGTCAGTGCTGCCGCAGTCTCCAGTCCGACAATGCCAAACGGTGCTTTCTGGATGCCCTGCTCCTTCTCACTGGCTGCGTGAGGTGCATGATCCGTTGCGATCACATCCATGATATCATCAGCCAGACCTTTCTGTAACGCCTCCACATCTTCTTTCGTACGAAGTGGCGGATTCATTTTGTAATTACCATCATCCTCTGTGATATCATCGGATGTCATACAGAAATGATGTGGGCATACTTCAGCTGTCACCGGCAGACCTTCTTCTTTTGCCAATTCTACCATACGCACGCTATCCTTTGTAGAACAGTGGCACAGATGCAGGCGTACTCCGGTCTCTTTGGCCAGCAGGATATCCCGCGCCACAATAACATCCTCCACAGAGTTCGTAATGCCTGCAAATCCGAGTTCGTTTGCTTTCGCATCCGCATTCATTACACCACCATGCACCATATTGATATCTTCGCAGTGCGCCAGAACGACAAGTCCTTCCTCAGCGGCTGCCTGCATACCTTCCCGGTAAAGCTGTGCGTTCATAACTGATTTGCCATCTTCGCTGATAGTCCGGCTTCCGGCTGCCGCCATTCCGTGAATATCTGCCAGTTCCTCGCCTTTCTGACCTTTCGTCACCGCTCCGGTCTGCAGCACGTGCACTTTCGTCACAGCCTCTGCTTTATGCTTCACATAATCGATCACGTCCGGACGGTCTGCCACCGGTTTTGTATTCGGCATGGCAACGATCGTCGTAAATCCTCCGTGAAGTGCTGCTGCACCGCCTGTCTGGATATCTTCTTTGTACTCCAGACCCGGATCCCGCAGATGCACATGCAGATCGATAAATCCTGGCATGACATAACAGCCTTTCGCATCATAAACCTCATCTGCTTTCTCTTTTATTGCAGGTGCAACCTCAGCCACTGTCCCGTCTTTGATCAGAACATCTGCCTTTGTCATCGTTTTGTCGCCTGGATTGATGACTGTTCCGTTTTTTATCAAAAGTACCATCCTTGACTGTCTTCCTTTCTTCCCATGTATTTATAACAGTTTTCTTCTTCCGATTCCATTTGCAGAAGCAGCTTTTTGATACATCACTTCTGCATGGAATCATTATTCTTTATTTTATCATTTTCAACACTTCGCCGCAATGTTTTATTACAGTTCCGGTGGCACATAAGCCTCTACATAAATGCCTTCCGGTCTATACTCTTCCTTCAGTAATTCTCCATATTTGCGGATTTTCTGGATCTCTCCGGCCTTTTCATATGGAAATGTATGCTTGAGCAGCACTTTTCCATCACGGAGCATATCCTCGAATACTTCTTTCAGTGTATCCAGTCCCATGCCGGTCTTCGCAGAAATACGCAATGTCTTATCTGCCCGGAAATCCTGCAAGATTTCCTCTCCGGTGATCCGGTCACATTTATTAAATACCGTAAGAATCTTCTTATCCACGACACCAAGATCCTGCAGCGTCATATACACGACATGCATCTGTGCATCCCACTGCGGATTGGAAGCATCTACCACATGAATAATAAAATCCGCATATTTCGCCTCTTCCAGTGTGCTCTTAAAAGCATCTACCAGATGATGCGGCAGCTTCCGGATAAAACCTACGGTATCTGTCAGCATCAGGTTCTGGTGATTGGATAATTCCAGCATTCTTGTCGTCGGATCCAATGTTGCAAACAGCTGATCTTCCTCCAGAACATCTGCATCCGTCAGCGTATTCAGAAGCGTGGATTTTCCTGCATTGGTATAACCAACGATAGCTGCCACTTTTGTGTGACTCTTCATCCTCTGGCTCCTGGTCAGTTCCCTGTGCCGCACTACTTCCTTCAATTCCCGGTTGAGCTGTGCCGTCCGGTGACCGATGAGACGCCGGTCGATCTCCAGCTTTTTCTCACCCGGTCCTCGGGTTCCGATACCGCCGCCCAGACGGGACATGGATCGTCCGAAGCCCGCCAGTCTGCTGGCACGATACTTCAGCTGCGCCAGCTCTACCTGGATCTTTCCTTCACTGGTCCGTGCCCGTGCTGCAAATATATCAAGGATCAGCAATGTACGATCCATGACCTTGCTGTCCAGTACCTGCTCCATATTTCTCATCTGGATCGGGGAAAGTTCATCATCACAGATGATTCCGGTTGCCTCCTTTTCCCAGATCATATCCCGGATTTCTTCCAGTTTACCGGTTCCTACATAAGTTCCCGGATGCATGTGTTCCAGATTCTGGATCACCGTGCCTACTACTTCAGCTCCTGCCGTGGCTGCCAGTTCTGCCAGCTCCGCCAGGGAACTCTCTGTATCATCACCGTTTCGCTCACTGATTCCCACCAGGATCACGCGCTCCACCGGCTGTTCATTTTCGTATACGATTCCCACTTACTGTCCGTTTCCTTCCGTTGTTGTATCTGCCGCTGTATCATCCGCCTGCTGTGTATTGTCAGTTCCGGTATTCTCCAGTCCGGTAAGTACCCTGGTCTGCAGAAATTCATACTCTTTCTGCATCGTCTTATCTTCCGGATAATCTGCCACATAGTCTTTTGCCTCTTCCAGTGCAGATGCAAAATCACCGTTTTTCTCATATACAGCCACCAGAGCTTTCTGCAGCTCTTTCACCTGATCTCCGCCGGCTGCTTCCATGGCATCTTTATAATACGTTGCCGCATCCGCATAATCCCCTGCATCTGCAGCAATGGACGCCAGCTGTTCCAGCGCATCCGCATCTTTTGGATGTTTTTCCATATATTTCTGGAATGCAGCCTTTGCATCCTCCGTCTTTTTCTCTGAAGTATACAGTTTGCCAAGCGCCAGATATGCTCTGTCCGCACCCTTATCTGCCGCCTGTGTCAGCATTTTGACCGCATTTTCCGTATCACCTTTGATGACATACAGTTTCCCGATATTTTCATAATCAGATGCAGAAGATGGTTTCAGTTTCAACCCCTGCTCCAGATATTTCTGTGCTTCCTGCGTCCTGCCTGCATTCTGCAGATTCTCGCTGATATGTCCATACAATTCCGCATCCGAATCATTCAGGGACACTGCCTTATCATAATCCTTCAGGCAGGCATCCGGCTGTCCGTCTGCCAGCAATACACTTCCTCTGAGATAGTATACTTCCCAGTTTTTCTTATCATAATCCACCAGTTCGTCATAAGTCTTGATGGCTGCCTTAGTATCTCCGGATTTGTACTGTGCCAGTGCCTTGTAGTAGCACACATCCAATTCCTGTGCACGGATTCTTCCCAGAGACTGATCCAGAGCCTTCTGAAAACTGCTGACCGCATCCTCATATTTAGCTTCTTTCATCTGACTGATACCAAGCTGCTTATATTCCAGTGCCTTCTTCTCTGATTTGCTGGTACAGCCGCCCAGGAAAAGGGACATGCCCAGCAGACCGGTCAGAAAAAGTACCATTCCTTTTTTCTTCATATCGCTTCTCATTCCTCCATATTCCACCCATGTACCCCCGGAATCTGACCTCTTTGTTTCAGAAACCACGGTACACTGCACTTCCTTACAGTATGCCATGAATAAAGACGCACTGCAAGAAAATTTATCTCAGTCGAGAATACTCCCTCTTTCACATATTTCCCACAAAAGGCCTGCCACATGTTTTTCTGCATGTAACAGACCTTTCTTGCATCCTGCTCTATCCTATAAGTCAATATTGGAAGAATTCAGATATTTCTCCTGCTCCGGTGTCAATGTATCAATGGATTTGCCAAGGAAACGAAGTTTTCTGTTGGCAACTTCCAGATCCACGTTACGCGGAACACTGATCAGTTTCTCTGTCAGATTGTTCGCATTTTCTACCAGATATTTTGCACTCAGTGCCTGAATTGCGAAACTCATATCCATGATTTCTGCCGGATGACCATCACCTGCTGCCAGATTGACCAGACGGCCTTCTGCCAGTACATAGATCCATTTATCCTCAGAAATCTGATAACCTACGATATTTTTACGCTGATCAATGGTATCCAGTGCGATCTCACGAAGACGTTTCATGTCGATCTCTACATCAAAATGTCCTGCGTTGCACAGGATTGCGCCATTTTTCATCACTTTGAAATCGTCCTCGCTGATGACGCCGGCACAACCGGTTACTGTGATAAAGAAATCACCGATCTTTGCTGCCTCGTTCATCGGCATTACATCAAATCCGTCCATCACTGCCTCAATCGCCTTGATCGGGTCTACTTCAGTCACAATAACTTTTGCGCCCAGACCTTTGGCACGCATAGCCACGCCTTTTCCACACCAGCCATATCCTGCAACAACCACATATTTGCCTGCCACGATCAGGTTTGTGGTACGGTTGATACCGTCAAATACAGACTGTCCGGTTCCGTAACGGTTGTCAAACAGATGTTTGCAGTCTGCATTATTTACCAGTACCATCGGGAATTTCAGTTCATCATTTTTTGCCATGGCGATCAGGCGGATGATACCGGTTGTCGTCTCCTCACAACCTCCGATGACATACTGCAGTTTATCCTGCATCTTTGTATGAAGCATATGCACCAGATCACCGCCGTCATCAATGATGATATTGCAGTTGTTCTCCAGAACACTTGTGATATGCTGATCATATTCTTCCGGTGTACAGTCATACCATGCATATACATTTAAACCGTCAGCCACCAGTGCTGCCGCCACATCATCCTGTGTGGAAAGCGGGTTACTTCCTGTGATATACATTTCCGCACCGCCTGCTGCCAGTACCTTGCACAGATATGCGGTCTTTGCCTCCAGATGAATGGAAAGAGCAATACGGATGCCCTCAAAAGGTCTTTCTTTGGAAAAATCATCTTCCAGACTGCGAAGCAGCGGACAGTTTTTCCGAACCCAGTCTATTTTGTGTGCTCCGGATGGAGCAAGATTGATATCTTTGATCGCGCTCATTCATTTCCTCCTGTATCTTGTAAACTATACTCTCATTTATCGAAGTTACCTGTGTAATTATCGAAGTTACCTGTGTGCTGTGATGTGAGTATCAAAAATAGCTTTTATCACTCACGATTGTTCTTCATTCTGCTGCCGTTCCTTTTCCGCAATGATTGCTTCATTCAGTGACAGCATTTTCGCATCCAGCTTGGACGTGATTGCCGCACAATCCCGCAGTTCCCGGCTGATATACTCCGGAGCATTTCCCTCAAATTTGTAATAGATCTTATGCTCCAGGCTTGCCCAGAAATCCATGGCAATGGTCCGGATCTGAATCTCTACTTTCGTCGGATTGATCCCATTGGTGGTCTGTATCGGAACCGTGATCAGCATGTGATAGCTGCGGTATCCGCTCTCCTTTGGATGCTTCATATAATCTTTGATATAAAGAATCGTAAATTCTTTCTGCTTTCCAATCATCTCTGCCAGACGATAGATATCGGATGTAAAGGAGCACACGATACGCACACCTGCAATATCATTGATATGCTCCACCATGTTTTCCATGGTATTTTCCAGCCCGTGCCGGCTTAATTTTTTTGCAATGCTGTTCGGCGTTTTAATGCGGGATTTGATATATTCAATTGGATTGTACTGGTGAATGTATTGAAATTCATCATTCATGATATCCAGCTTTGTCCGGACTTCCTTGATCGCCGCATTATATAAAAACATCAAACTTTGCCAGTCATAGGCATTTTCCCCTCGTTCCGCTGTCTCTTCTGCCATCTATCCTAAAAAACCTCCTGAATTTCACTTGGCAGACCTTCTTTCTGTCCCTCAAATAAAGTACATCGGTTGGCCGTCTTATCCATTGTATCATATTTTTCTATGATTTTTGTCTGTTTGCGCGCTTTCTTTATTTATTTTTAAGAAATCCTTTTTCTTCCAGCCGGGTCTCGATCTCATCCAGTATTTTTTCAGAATCAGCTTCCACCGTATGGAGATGACTGTTGCCGGTGAGGACCTTTAATGGCAGATCCGCTGTCTCACCCATTTTCCGGATAAACTCATCCACATCCCGGCGGTTTTTCAGAATCAGATCCGCACTGAGCTGTCCGTAGATCTCATGCTCTACGATCACGTCACAGACATAACCGCCGCAATCAACCATCAGATACAGTTCCTCCTGCATCTGTGCGTCGGTATGGTTCACTGCAAAAATTCTCCGGCACAGATTCTGACCGTGCTCCGGATCATACAGCACATATCCTTTATTTGTGCTCAGGATATTGCGGTTGGTCGCACGCAACAGTGCGATGTCCTGCACGATCACCTGGCGGCTCACGCCAAACGCCTTTGCCAGTTCCGCACCGGACAATGGACGGTTTTCCTGTTTTAAACGATTCATCAGTTCTATTCTGCGTGTTGCTCCATCCGTCATATCAATCCTCCTCAATCACCTGAATCTCCAAAAAATCAAAATCAATCTGTTCAATAAAACTATCCTGGTAAAAACGAGCTTTTGCATGACGTTTAAACTCATCAATATTGTGTTCCAGCCAGATCGGTTTTCCCAGATCAAACACGTAACATACTTCTTCCAGTGCATGAAATACTTTGTGCGTGCGGGTCTCATCGCTGTCATCACAGATCGTCGTATCCCGCAGCATCCGGTTGTCTTTAAATTCCTTTGCCCATAAACGAAACATATTCTTACCCTCTTCTCTGTCTGCTGGCTTCATACATCAGAATACCTGCTGCCATGGCTGCATTCAGTGACTCCAGCTGTCCACCCATCGGAATCCGGATATAGGTATCCGCCAGTTTTGCAGTCTCCGCTGTCAGCCCGTTTCCTTCATTTCCGATCAGGAATGCGGTTCCTCCCGTGTAATCCGGTTCATCATAGCATACACTGCCCTCCAGATGTGCCGCATAGACACGGATGCCCTTTTTTTGCAGCTGACCAAGCGTCCCATGCAGATCCTCAGTAATATAAAACGGTACCCGGAAAATGCTCCCCATGGTGGAACGGATCGTCTTAGGATTGTAAATATCCACGGTACACTTGTCCATGATCACACCGGAAATTCCGGCACCTTCCCCGGTCCGGAACATCGTTCCGAGATTGCCAGGATCCTGAACATTTTCCAGCACCAGCCAGACACCGTCTGTATCCTCCAGCATATCTTCCAGCCGGTTTTCTTTCATTTTCACAAGACAGAGCACTCCCTGAGGCGTTTTTGTATCAGACACCGCAGCAAATACGGAATCTGACAACATCTCCCAGTCGGTTCCTTCAAAAACACCTTCATGTGCCGGATCTTTTGCAAAAGATTCGGAAACGTACACTTTCCCGATCCGCTCTTTCGGTGTCTCCCGGAACATCCGGATTCCTTCCACCACATACAGTTGCTGCTGTCGTCTTGCTCTTGCATTTTTTATCAGTTTGCTCAGGGCTTTCACCTGTGCATTTGCTGTACTTGTTATCATATGAAGTTCCTTTTCTTAAATGATATCTTTTATTTTTTAGAATTGTGGGAGTACGAAGTACGGAACAATTCGTATGGCATCTTTTTACCCCAACATCTTTTTTATTATACTTGCTATGCACAAAAAAAGCAATTTACACCTTTCCGTGCAAACTGCTTTTTTTCTGTTCTTATTTACCGTTCACCCCTGCCATTCACAAGCGAACCTTAGATTGACAGGTTCTTTCCTACGTTAAACTGATAATCAGAGATATGTTTCTCCATAGCCAGTGCTTCATCCACATCATAATCTACGAATTTGCCATCTTTGTAGGCAACAATACGGTTGCTTTTGCCTTCGCAGAGCAGATCTACGGCATAAGCACCCATAGTAGATGCATAGACACGGTCTTTACATGTCGGGCTTCCGCCACGCTGCATGTGACCAAGGATGGTTGCTCTTGTCTCCATTCCGGTTGCAGCCTCAATACGTCTTGCCAGAGATGTGGAATGTCCGATACCCTCAGCATTAATGATGATATAATGTCTCTTGCCACGTTTCCGGTTTGCAATGATATTGTTTACGATCTTCTGCTCGTCAAAATCATATTTCTCCGGAATCAGTACCTGCTCAGCACCGTTTGCAAGACCACACCATAATGCGATATATCCTGCATCACGTCCCATTACCTCGATAATACTGCAGCGTTCATGGGAAGACGCTGTATCACGGATTTTGTCAATGGCTTCCATTGCTGTATTAACAGCTGTATCAAAACCAATAGTATAATCAGTACAGGAAATATCCAGATCGATTGTTCCCGGAATACCGATCGTGTTGATTCCCTGTGCAGCCAGTTTCTGAGCTCCACGGAAAGAACCGTCACCACCGATTACGATGATTCCTTCGATCCCGTGCTTTCTGCACATTTCCGCACCAAGCTTCTGTCCTTCTTCTGTACGGAATTCCGGACATCTTGCTGTCTGAAGTATTGTACCACCTCTCTGGATGATATCGGATACATCTTTTGCTTCCATATCTACGATATCTTCAGCAATTAATCCTGTATAACCTCTTCTTATACCCTTTACTTTTTTTCCCTTTGAGATTGCCTGACGCACTACCGCACGGATAGCTGCATTCATACCCGGTGCATCTCCACCGCTTGTTAACACACCAATTGTCTGTATTTCCTTAGCCATGACAAAACCTCCTATACCTGTATCATTTTCATTTTTCCTCATGTTGCTACTATTCTAATCTTTTTTTCACATTTTTTCAATGGACTTTTCCAAAACTTTGATATTTTTTTCACCAAGTTTTTTATTTAATTCATTTACAAGCTCATTATTTGCAAAAACGGTCATGTTTGCCCCGAGCCGTTTCATCGCATGCTCTTTAGCCAGGTAAATCACTACCTGATCCTGTCCATCTGACCCGGATAACAATGCCAGGGTTTCGTTTTCCTGCTGTTCAAAAGTCTCCCGGTCTGCAAACTGGATCCACAATTCCCGTCTCGCATCATCAAAAGAATAGATTTTTTCACAGATCAGTTTGCCGTTTTTATCCTCTTCCGCAGACACCCGGCCACGGATAAACACTTTCTGCTCTTCCTGCATCAGCAGATGATACCGTTCATACTCCCGCGGAAATACAATGACTTCGACACTTCCGTACAGATCCTCGACCGTCAGAAATGCCATCGCTTTGTTCTGTTTTGTATACTTCACGTTTTTTGCCGTAATGATACCGCCGATCATGGCTTTCTCATCATCTGTGATACCTCTGGCAGTTCCACTTTCTTCATCCAGCACAAAATCTCCGGTGGTCTTTGTAATATTTTTCCGCCATTTTGCTTCATATTCCTGCAGTGGGTGACCGCTGACATAGATACCAAGCACTTCTTTCTCCATGGCAAGCACCTCTTCCCTGGAAAATTCGCCGCAGTCCGGCAGACGGATCTCGAACTGCTTCTTCTCCTCCGGTGCCACCATGTCAAAGAGGGACATTTGTCCTGCCATCGTGGTCTTGCGGTCATTGGTGATCTGATCCATCAGCTTTCCGTACACCTGCATAAACTGCTTGCGCGTGCCACCCAGATCGTCAAATGCTCCGCCTTTGATGAAGTTTTCCACGGCACGACGGTTCATCTCCCTGCCGCTCATACGGTCAATAAAATCCTTCAGGGATTTAAAACGCCCATTCTCCGTGCGCTCCTGTACCAGTGCATCGATCACCGGACGGCCGATACTCTTGATGGCAGACAGTCCATAGCGGATATCTTTGCCGGACACAGAAAATCCCGCATATCCGTCATTGACATTTGGCGGCAGCACGGCAATCCCCATCTGACGGCACACCTGGATATATTCTGCCACTTTTGTAGAGTTATCAATCACAGATGTCATCAGGGCAGCCATAAATTCCACCGGATAGTAATATTTCAGATATGCAGTCTGGTAAGACACTACCGCATACGCTGCTGCATGGGACTTGTTAAAAGCATATTTTGCAAAATCTGTCATCTCATCGAAAATCTTGTTGGCAACTTCCTCGGAAATACCGTTTGCCATACAGCCCGGCACACCCTCTTCTTCATTGCCGTACACAAAATTCTGACGCTCTCTGGCCATGACATCGCCTTTTTTCTTGGACATGGCACGACGTACCAGATCACTTCGTCCCAGTGTATAACCTGCCAGATCCCGCACGATCTGCATGACCTGCTCCTGATAAACGATACATCCATACGTCGGAGCCAGGATCGGTTCCAGCTGCGGACAATCATACACAATGGAAGACGGATTATTTTTACCACGGATATAGGATGGGATAAAATCCATCGGTCCCGGACGATACAGGGAAATTCCGGCAATGATATCTTCCAGGCTCTGTGGTTTTAACTCCTTCATGAAGTTTTTCATACCGGCACTCTCCAGCTGGAACACACCATCGGTGCGACCGGTACCGATCGAGGCCAGTACATCCGGATCGTTATAGTCGATCTGATCCATATCCAGTTCTTTTCCGGTGGAACGCGCCACATTTTTCACGGCATCCTGGATTACAGTCAGTGTCCTGAGTCCGAGGAAATCCATTTTCAGAAGCCCCAGCTCCTCCAGTGTCGTCATGGTAAACTGTGTCGTCACGGAACCATCGGAGGCTCTCGAGAGCGGCACATACTCGTCCACCGATTTCTGACTGATCACCACACCGGCTGCATGCATGGACGTATGCCGCGGCAGTCCCTCCAGACGCAGTGACATGTCGATCAGCTTCGTCACTTCCGGATTGGACTCATAGAGTCCGCGCAGTTCCGGATTCATTTTCAATGCCTTACTGATGGTGATTCCAAGCTCATTCGGAATCATTTTTGCAATGCTGTCACACATGGCATACGGCAGATCCATAACACGCCCCACATCCCGGATAACGCCCTTCGCAGCCATGGTACCGAAAGTTACGATCTGCACCACGCGGTCCTTGCCATATTTTCTTACAACATAATCAATGACTTCCTGACGTCTCTCGTAGCAGAAATCCACATCAATATCCGGCATGGAAACTCGTTCCGGATTCAGAAATCGTTCAAAGAGCAGACTGTAACGGATCGGATCCAGCTTGGTGATTCCCAGCGTATAGGAAACCAGACTACCTGCCGCACTGCCTCGTCCCGGACCGACCATGATATCATTTTCTCTGGCAAAATGAATAAAATCCCAGACGATCAGAAAGTAATCCACATACCCCATTTTCTGAATAACCGAAAGTTCATATTCCAGACGTGGCTTTAACTCCTGCACCCGTTTGGGTGAATACCGCTCATCGAGTCCCTCATAGCACAGTTTATTCAGATATTCCCAGGATGTATAGCCATCCGGCACATCGAATTTCGGCAGCTTCGTCACACCGAATTCAATCTCCACATGGCAGCGGTCTGCAATTTTCTGCGTGTTTTCAATCGCATCCAGCGCATAGGGGAACAGTGCCTTCATCTCTTCTTCGGATTTCACAAAATACTGACCGCCCTCATAGCGCATACGATTTTCATCCGAAAGCTTTTTGCCGGTCTGCAGACAAAGCAGAATGTCATGCGCCTCCGCATCTTTTTCATAAGTATAATGCACGTCATTGGTAGCCACCAGATCGATGCCCAGCTCCTGATGCATCCGCAGCAGCTGCTGATTGACCTGCGCCTGCTCCGGAATGCCATGATCCTGCAGCTCCAGGAAAAAATTTCCTTTTCCAAAACAGGTCTCATATTTTAAAGCAATCGCTTTCGCTTCCTCATACATCCCTCTGGTCAGATAACGCTGCACCTCACCGGCCAGACACGCAGACAGTGCAATAATACCTTCATGATAGGTCTCCAGAACTTCCATATCCACACGGGGACGATAGTAGTAACCATCCACAAAACCTTTGGAGACGATCTTCATCAGATTCGCATATCCGACATTATTTTCCGCCAGCAGCACCAGATGATAATAACGGTCTTCTCCTTTGACCTGCTCCCGGTCAAAACGGGAGCCCGGTGCCACATACACCTCACAGCCAAGGATCGGATTAATCCCCGCTTTCTTCGCTGCACGGTAAAAATCGATCACACCATACATCACACCATGATCCGTGATCGCCCCGGCTGTCATCCCCAGTTCCCTGATCCGGTTGACATACTCTGTAATCTTATTGGAACCGTCCAACAGACTGTACTCTGTATGGACATGTAAATGTGCAAATGCCATATATTTCCTCTTTCTATTACGTTGTCTAATCTGTTACAAAACATTTGTTCTCTCATCTATCTAACATCTTACCACATTCTCCCTACCTGGAAAAGATACATTTTATGATGTTGAGGTCAAAAGATGCCACACGAATTGTTCCGTACTTCGTACTCCCACAATTCATTTTATTGTTACGATTTTATTAATATTGGAAAGAACCTCTGGACAAACCGAAAATGGTTTTATAAGATAGTCAGAAGATGTATATCATGCAATGCATGACGTGCATCTCGCGACAAGAATGCCGAGGGCATTCCTGAACAGATGCAGGAAGCCGGAAGAATACCGGGAGCATTCTTGCACAGAGAGGATTTATGAGATTATGAAAAGATTTCGCTATTTTATAAAAAGTTTGTTCCCCGTGGTCATGGTTTTTATCCTGCAGATCGTGGCAGCAATTCCCACGATGCTTTTTTTTCTGTTCCGCGCCTCCGGTGATGCAAAACCGGCACTGAACGAATTACTGGCTTCCCTGTCAGGTCTTACCTCCGATATGGAATATCTGCAGACACTGAATCTTGTCTATGCGATTCTGGCGCTTCTTGTATTCGGTACCTGGTACTATAAAATATTTGTAAAACCATTCCGTCACCGCAGAAAAAAACATCCGTCAGGATACAGTTTTCATACCATTACATCCATGTTTTTTCTCGGCATTGGACTGCAATATGTCACAACCATGCTGACTGATGCCATCGGTGTGCTTCGCCCGGATCTCATTACCGCTTACAATGCACAGATGAGTTCCCAGGGATACGATGATCTGTCACTGCTGCTCTTGGTATACTCCGTCATTCTCGCACCGGTTATTGAAGAAACGGTATTCCGCGGACTGGTCTTCCGCTATGCACGGCATGCCATGCCATTCTGGTTTGCAAACATTCTGCAGGCTGCACTGTTCGGATTTGTACACATGAATCTCGTGCAGGGCATCTACGCCTTTGCGATGGGACTGTTCCTTGGCTGGGTATGCCGACGGGGACATGGCATCAAATACTCCATTCCGGTTCATATTGTATTCAACATCATCGGCTGCTTCTTCTCAGGGCTCATCCAGATTTCCCTGACGCTGAGCTATCCGTTGTTTGCCGGTCTTGGTATCATGCTGACTATTTTCGCACTGTGGCTGTTCTATACGGATTTCCAGACCGCAGATTTTTAAAATCCGTTCCACTGCATCTTCGCGGTCCGTGTGAATGACATAATCACACAGGGCCGCATTTTTCAGCTCATTTTCCAGGGATACCAGACGTAGCATTTTCTCATGATTGTCCATCTCTTTTTCCAGAATACTCCTGATCATCTGCTCCCGCTTGCACTTACAGAAAATGATCACAGTCGGATAATGCCGCTTCATGGCAATGGCACCGCTCAGATCCATCGGCATCACTACATACTGTCCGCCATTCATCAGCTCCGTGATATCTTTCCACTTTGTGCCATAAGCGTAACCCGCATACCGGGTCGTCTCAATAAATGTATCCCGGCAACGGATAAATTCTTCTTCCGTGATCGTAGTATGGATACGGTCAGATACGCTTTTTGTCGTATAGGCTCTCGGTACCGTGAATCTGCCGGTCTCACACAACTTCCGTGTGATCTCATTTTTCCCGGAACCGCTCGGTCCCACCAGTGCCACGATACAGGGCGGAGCTGGCTCCACCCGGTCCTCGATCATGGCAGATTTGATCTGATCCAGCAGCTGAAAAAATTCTTCATAATTATGGACTGCCAGCAATCCTGTCAGCTCCCGGTTCCATGGGCGGCGCATCAGCACCGGAAACCGCGCACTGCTTTTTAATATATTATGCGGTCCGTCATCCAGCGTAATGTCCACCTGAACCACGGATTTCTGAAATCCCATAATGATATTTTCATCCGGGAAATCCGGAAATGCCGTCTTGATCTGCTCCACACGTTTTGACATAAACTGTGGCTGCACGGCAGTCACGATATAGACGATCCCCTTCGTCTGAAGCGTTCTGATAAAAGCCTTCGCCTGGTCAGAAACCTGCTGCATCTCATACAACCGCGGATCCGAATAATATTTTTTGATCACCGATGCACGCCCTGTATTTTCCCAGGAATCAATATCCTCCAGTGTCAATGGAGGTTCAAAGTGATATTCCTCATTTGCCAGCTCAATGGCACAATCATTTAAGGGGGATATTACATCATCCCAGTCAATTCCAAATGTAAGCATATAACCTCCCGCGAGCTTTCCTTATCCGTCATTTCCAAGCCTCTGTCCCGTAATCTGCACAGCAAACATCCTACTTCACGTCCGATGCATCCCGACGCTGGTTATAGAAGAACATCCATACTGCCATGCCGATGATGATGACATACCCCAGCACACTGTAACGGTCCGGGATCTGATGAAACAGTGCAAAACCGATGATGGCAGAAAAAATAATCTGAGAATAGTCATAGACCGAAATCTCTCTGGCCGGTGCATGGTAATATGCCGCTGTGATGGCAAACTGTCCGCCTGCGGCAGCCACTCCGGCTCCCAGCAGAACGATGCCCTGCCACATGCTCATGGTATGATAGTTTAACAGCAGATACGGCAGCGTCACCAGACAGGAAAATCCGGAGAAAAACAGCACCACAGATACCCCTTTCTGCCCCCGCTGTCCCAGCACCCGCACCATCGTGTACGCGATTCCGGCGCATAAACCACCGCACAATCCGATGAGAGACGGTACGATATTCATATTCAGAAACGTCGGTTTGATGATAAACAGGCTTCCGATGAAAGCCCCGCACACCGCAGTTACCTGAATTGGTGTCAGCTTCTCTTTTAAAATAAGGAAAGAGAATAAAATAACAAAAAATGGTGACATTTTATTGAGCATGGATGCATCGGACAGCACCAGATGATCCACCGCATAGAAATTACACAGGATCCCCAGTGTTCCGAAGCCTGCCCGCAAAATCATATACTTCCAGTTTCCTTTTTCCACCTGAAAAACTTCTTTGTGCCGCACCATTGTTGCCAGAGCAATGATAAACGCCACCAGATTTCGGAAAAAACTCTTCTGTACCGCCGGCAGGTCTCCTGCCATTCGTACAAACATATTCATAAATGCAAAGCAAAGCGCCGATAATACAATAAATAAGATTCCTTTATACTTTACTTTCTGTTTCATAACTTGCACCCGCTTTCTACTTACTTAAATAACACTTGTAACCACATTTCCGGAACATTTCACCCGGACATAAAACCCGGCTGGTTCATCAGCCTTGCGCGTGAATCTTCTCCGCAAGTTCTTCCAGATATTCCCAACGCTCCATCTTATGTTCCAGATCTGCTTCCGTCTGTTCCCGCTCTGCTGCCAGCTCCGACAGACGTTTGGAGTTTGTCGCATTCGCCGCCATCTCTGCATCCAGACTTTCCAGCTTTTCCTCCAGATTCAGGATATCCTGTTCGATGGTCTCATACTCCTGCTTCTCCTTATAGGAAAACTTCAGCTTACGCTCCCGGTTCGCCCGGTAGTTCTCATATGCCGCACGACCGCCAGCCTCACTGCCGGTATCTGCCCCTTCGGTTCCACCGGCTGCCGATGAGATGATTCCGTCCTGCACGGACAGATTACACTGTGCGGATTCTCCGGCTTTCAACGCATAATCCGTATATCCGCCTTCATACTGTCTCAGTACACCGCCGGCCTCAAAAGCAAAAATGCGATTGACCGTCCGATCCAGAAAATACCGGTCATGGGATACAACGATAACGATTCCCTGATAATGATCCAGATAATCCTCCAGAATCGTCAGCGTCGAGATATCCAGATCATTGGTCGGCTCATCCAGGATCAGCACGTTTGGTGACTCCATCAGCACCCGGAGCAGATTCAGACGACGGCGTTCCCCGCCGGACAGTTTCCCGATCAGGCTGTACTGTGCCTGCGGCGGAAATAAAAATCGCTCCAGCATGGCAGATGCACTGATCAGTCCATCCTCGGTCCGGACAAATTCTGCGGTCTCCCGGATATAGTCAATGACTCTCATCTTCGGATCCATATAAGCGATACCGGCTTCTTTGCTCGTCTCGATCTCCTGGGAATAATATCCGATCCTGATCGTCTGTCCCACCTTGATACTTCCGCTGTCCGGCTCTTCCCGTCCTGCCAGCAGCTTCATCAATGTCGTTTTTCCACATCCGTTGGTTCCTACAAATCCCACACGGTCATTTTTCAGAAAAATGTACGAAAAATCCCGGATAAACGTATGTCCGCCATAGGATTTGCTGATTCCGTCAATCTCAATGGTCGTATTTCCCATACGGGTTGTAATGGAACTCATGGACACCTGACCGTCGCTCTGCGGGCCATGCTGGTTTTTCATCTCCTCATAACGCTCCAGACGTGCTTTCTGCTTGGTGGAACGGGCTCTTGCCCCGCGTTTTACCCACTCTAATTCCACCCTGAGAATCGACTGACGCTTCCGCTCCGTAGCAGCTTCCATCTCCTCTCTCTGGGCTTTCAGCTCCAAAAATCCGGAATAATTGGTATCGTAGCTGTAGATTTTTCCTTTGTCGATCTCCACGATCCGGTTGGAAACACTGTCCAGAAAATACCGGTCATGTGTCACCATGATCAGGCTGCCCCGCCAGCACTTCAGATAGTCCTCCAGCCACGCTGCCATCGCGTGATCCAGATGGTTCGTCGGCTCATCCAGCACAAGGATGTCACAAGGCTGCATCAGAATCTCCGCCAGCGCCAGACGTTTGCGCTGACCGCCGGAGAGCTCCGAGATTTTCTGTTCCAGCCGGACAATCCCCAGTGTCCGGAGCATACTCTTTGCCTCACCTTCCATATCCCACTGTGTACTCTCGGATATTTTTTTCTCCACATGTTCCCACACCGTGCAGGAATCGTCAAATTCCGGTGTCTGCGGCAGATAACGGATCACAACATGATTTGCTTTTGTACAACTTCCGGTATCCGGCTCTTCCAGGCCAGCCGCAAGTTTCAGCAGCGTGGACTTGCCGGTTCCGTTGATCCCGATGATGCCGACCTTCTCGCCCTCCTGAAGGAAAAAAGATGCACCATCCAACAGCACCCGCTCCGTATATGCTTTTGTAATATTTTCCAATGATAATAAATTCATACGCTGTATCTTTCCATTTCTTTATTTTAATCAGTTCTATTCTAACTGATTTTATAAAAAAATACAAATCCAATGAGAGATACGGTTCACACGCGCCATTTGTAAAAAATTAAGTTTCTATGAATTATTTTTGCTTCCTTGCATATTAAGTTTTTAAGTGCTATACTGGAAAATAGTAATGTCGTTTCTACGTATATGATTTGGCGTCGAAACAACAGAAAAGGGGAAAGAAAACTATGGACAATAATATATTTATGGAGGATCAGAAGCCGCTCTCTTTCGAACAGTATCTGCAATATGATGAAAAAAGCCGCAGCAATCTCGGGGAAACGCTTCCGGTTTTTGTTTATCGTATGCTGGAATATTCACTGAAAGACGAGTTGGTCTCCCGCCTGGGGAAAGATGCTCAGATTGACATTTTCCGAAAAGCCGGTCAACGCAGCGGGGAATATTTTGCCCGGAACATGCTGCATCTGGATCAGCCGTTGAATCAGTTTATCAGCGAACTGCAGGCAAAACTGCAGGAACTCAAGATCGGTGTTCTGCGCATTGAAAGTGTAGACGAAGAAACCGGACGTATCATTCTGACTGTCTCAGAAGATGCAGACTGCTCCGGTCTCCCGGTTCTCGGTGAGACAGTATGTAACTATGATGAAGGATTTCTTTCCGGCATTTTATCCGTATATACCGGAAAACCATACTCTGCCATCGAGATTGACTGCTGGGCAACCGGTGACCGTGTCTGCCGGTTTCGTGCAGAGATTGTGAAATCGGAAGGATAGGTTTTCATTATGCAGGAAAGCAAAAACTGTGAATTACTCTTTGAATATTTACGCAGCATTCTATACGATACGAAAATAGAAACGCTGAATATTTTTGATCTGGATGAACCATACCGCAAGCTGGGTCAGGGACTTCAGTTCCTTGAAAATGCGATCGGAGAAATGAAATCCTATTCCGAAGCGCTTTCCCATGGAAATCTGTCCGTTGACACACCGCCCAGAGACAATTTTCTTTGTGAAAATCTCAAAAACATTCATGCAAACCTGAACCATCTGACCTGGCAGGCAAAACAGGTGGCAAAAGGCGATTACGCCCAGACGGTATCCTATCTGGGGGAATTCTCAGAAGCATTTAATACGATGACCGGTCAGCTTCATGAACGGGAAGTATCCCTAAAGGAAGAAGCGACCCGTGAGAAAGCACATGCAAACATGCTGGAAAGTTACAACCAGCTGCTGATGCAGCTGATCGACCGCAGTAACGAAGATATTCTGGTGACCAGCGTGGATCATCAGGAAATCCTCTACCGCCATCAGCGGACCTCCGGCGATACACTATCCAATGAACTCTATGCGCTGTGTATCAGGCATCTTGCTGAAAAAAATGCAGACCCCTTTCAGGGTGAGCAGGCATATGAATGGATCTGGGAAACAGAAGATTCCCTTCACCGCTTTTACCGCATCATGACAGGTCTGATGGAATGGCAGGGTCAGAAAGCGTATGCCCATATCATTCAGGATATCACCGAAAAGAAGCAGCGTGAGCAAAAACTCACCGCAGAAGCTTACCACGATTCTCTCACCGGCATCGGAAACCGCTATTTTCTGATCGAGCAGATGGAAAAATTACTGAATAGCAAGCGGCAGCTTACCTTCTGCTACTGTGATCTGGACCATTTAAAATACGTCAATGACACTTATGGTCATCTGGAGGGTGACTGGTATATCTGCCATTTTGTACATACCATGAAAAAATTCATCCGAAAGGAAGATATCCTGGCCCGTATCGGCGGTGATGAATTCTGTCTCGTTTTGGAAGGCTTACCGGGAACGATTGCCCGTGAACGGCTTATCGATATCCAGAATGCCTTTGACCACACAGAAGAAAAGCCATACCCCAAAGGGTTCAGCTTCGGAATCATCGAAATTCCAGCCAACCATAATAAACTGACTGTCAACGACGTGATTCATCAGGCTGATTATGCGATGTATCAGCAGAAAGAACTGCACAAGCAGGCTTATGCACCATTTCTGACATAATAATACAGAAGGGGCTGTGAAAAAAGAATAGTCCCCCAAAAAAGAAAGACCAAGAGTTTATAATGAACTCAAGGTCTTTCTTTCTGTTATAA
>ERZ832973.41-NODE-41-length-156401-cov-9.566992_pt1 | contig 156401 bp, 132 predicted proteins | sample MGYA00519950_ERZ832973 | MGnify/ENA primary metagenome ERZ832973 (study PRJEB31850, sample SAMEA3708734) | human gut metagenome | biome: human gut; feature: human-associated habitat; material: faeces | place: China | collected 2014 ... | reverse complement strand
ATGAGAACCATGCCGGGGTGAAATTCCCATGAGGTTATGCTAATAACCGTCCGATCACAGCCCCTTTTCACTATTAACCTTTTACCCATTTTTGAAAGGGGGATTTATAGAATGAACAATGCTGATGTGCCTATTTGGGAAAAGTACACGCTTACGATTGAGGAAGCGTCAAAATATTTCCGCATTGGAGAGAACAAACTGCGGAAACTTGCGGAGGAAAACCCTACGGCGGGCTGGGTGATCTTGAACGGGAATCGTATTCAGATCAAGAGGAAACAGTTTGAAAAAATCATCGACACACTGGACGCAATTTAGCGAAAAAGATAGTGAAAAAGAGTCTTGAATGTGCTATAATAAATATAAGCATATCAAGGCTCTTTCCGACACGGAAAGGAGCAAAAACAATGTCGGAGAAAAGACGTGATAATAAAAACCGCATTTTGCGTTCGGGAGAGAGCCAGAGAAAAGACGGGAGATATGCTTATAAATATACCGATACTTTTGGTAAAGTGCAATTTGTCTATGCGTGGAAGTTAGTACCTACGGACAAGACCCCAGCCGGGAAGCGTGACGACATATCCCTTAGAGAAAAAGAAAAAGAGATACGGAAAGACCTTGACGACGGGATAGACACAATCGGAAAGAAAATGACCGTCTGCGAGCTTTACGCAAAGCAGAACCGCCACCGGGGGAACGTAAGGCATAACACCACAAAGGGGCGCGAACGGCTGATGAAGCTGCTGGAAGCGGATAAACTTGGTTCCTGCCCCATTGACAGTGTGAAACTGTCCGACGCGAAAGAATGGGCGTTGCGCATGAAAGAAAAGGGAATATCCTATAAGACCATAAGCAATGACAAGCGTTCTTTGAAAGCTGCTTTTTACACAGCGATACAGGACGACTGTATAAGGAAGAACCCCTTTGACTTCCAGCTAAACACCGTGATTGAGGACGACACAGAGCCGAAAGTACCTCTCACAGCGGAACAGGAAGAAAGCCTTTTATCCTTTATGCAAGGTGATAGCGTCTATCAGAAATACCGTGACGAGGTTATCATACTGCTGGGGACAGGGCTTAGGGTTTCCGAACTCTGCGGACTAACTGAAACCGACCTTGATTTTGAAAACAGGATAATCAATGTAGACCACCAGCTTTTACGGAGCGCGGAAACAGGCTACTACATAGAGAAGCCCAAAACAGAAAGCGGTATCAGACAAATTCCAATGAGTGAAAAAGTATATGAAGCGTTGGGGCGCGTGTTGGAGAACCGCAAGGGATCGAAGCCGATCACGATTGACGGTTACAGCAATTTCCTTTTCCTCAACCGGGACGGTTGCCCGAAAACGGCGACAAGCTATGATAATATGTTCCGGGGGCTTGCGAAGAAGTACAACAAGTGCCATGAGGAAGCCTTACCCAAAGTAATGACACCTCACACCCTGCGTCATACGTTCTGCACCAACTTAGCCAATGCGGGCATGAACCCGAAAGCGTTACAGTATATTATGGGACACTCCAATATCACCATGACACTGAATTATTACGCACACGCAACTTTCGCTTCCGCAAAGGCTGAAATGGAAAGGCTGATTGCAGCATAGCCGCAGAGCAATTTACTACTTTTTTACTACCATTGAGAGGGAAAACCTAAAAGGTTATGAGGGTATATAAGAACTTCTCCCCATATCTAAAATGCCGGGAAAGCCCGAAAATACGGGCTATACCGACATATAAGAACTTCTAAAGAGATAATCTAAATTCACCAATAATTTTATACGAAAAAACGCTGCTCTGTATCATCAAAACACAGAACAGCGTTTTTGCATCTTATTTGGAAATCGTGCGGGTGGCTTCTTTCAGCCACTCTTTTTCGTCCCCTTCCAGATAAGGAGAAATCTTCTCATACACTTCTTTGTGGTAATTATTCAGCAGCTCGACATCTTTCTCCGTCATATACTGCGTATCGATACCGTCGAGGTCGATCGGAACCATGGTAACGAACTCAAAGCGCATGAACTGGCCATACATGTTCTTTTCTGCTTTGCGGCAGAGCATCAGGTTCTCGGTACGGATACCGTGGCTTCCTTCAATATAGATACCTGGTTCGTCGGAGGTCAGCATACCTTCCTCGAGAACGGCATTTTCCATGCGCTCCGGAACCATTTTCCAGCGGAAACCGTTTGGACGCTCATGGACATTTAAGAGATAGCCGACGCCGTGGCCGGTTCCGTGATTGAAGTCAAGACCTCTCTCCCAGAATGCCTGTCTTGCAAGGTAATCAAGGTTGATACCGATGCAGCCGTGGAGGAATTTTGCATTTCCAAGACGAAGGGTTCCCATCGCAGTGATGGTGAAATGTTCTTTTTCTTCCTCGGTCAGCGGTCCAACTACGATTGTTCTGGTAATATCGGTCGTTCCCTCATAATACTGTCCGCCGGAGTCCACCAGGTACATGCCTTTTGGCTGCAGAACAGAGAAATCGTCTTTCGTTGCCTGATAATGGCACATAGCAGCATTCGGGCCGTAAGCGGAAATCGTTCCGAAGCTTGGCTCAATAAAGCCTTCCTGCTCCTTCCGGAAGGATTCCAGTTTTTCAGCAACGGAAACCTCATCCATTGGGATTTTACCGATATTCTTCTTTAGCCAGTATACGAAACGGGTAACGGCAACGCCGTCTTTGATGTGGGCTTTTCGGATGTTTTCCATCTCAACCGGTGTTTTGACTGCTTTTAAAGAAGAAGCCGGGTTCATGACATTGACAATTGTATTGCTACCCATGACACTCTGGCAGATCGTGTAGTTGACTTTGGCTTTCTCCAGAAGAATGGTTTTTCCTGTGATGCCGGAAACAAAATCATAAACAGCATCGTATGGATGAAGGGAAATGCCAAGATCAGCAAGATACTGTTTTACTTTCTCATTTAAGGTTTCTTCCTGAATGAACAGATGACTCTCGGTTTCTGTCAGTACGAGATAGGAGAGGACAACCGGGTTGCATGGAATATCGTTTCCACGGATATTCAGCATCCAGGCGATATCATCCAGTGCAGTCAGAATATGCACTTCGGCACCGTTCTCTTTCATCTTTTCGCGTACTTTTGCAAGACGCTCCGCAGCGGATTCACCGGTATATTTTGCATCAAGGATCCACACGGGTTCTGCGGAAAGTGCCGGGCGGTCCGACCAGATCTCACCGATCAGGTCGCTTCGATAGGAAAGAAAACGCTCCGGAAGTGTTTTCTCCAGTGCTTCGCCGAGCATTTCATTGACAACGCGGCCGTCAAAACCAATGGTCATGCCCTCTTTTGTATTGGCCGCCAGGTATTCCTCTACCGTCGGAACGCCTTCCTGGCCCATTTTCATTAAGGTAACGCCGGTTCCGGCAAGTTCTTTGGCTGCCTGTACGAAGTAGCGGCCATCGGTCCAGAGGCACGCTTCGTCCTGCGTAATCACAGCAGTTCCGGCAGAACCGGTAAAACCGGTAATATACGTTCTTGCTTTAAAGTAAGTTCCTACATATTCGGATTCATGATAATCGGCGGTCGGAACCAGATAAGCGTCCACGCCGTATGCTCTCATTTTTTCACGGAGAGCAGCTAATCTTTCTGGTATCATAGTTTTTTCCTCATCTTTCTTTTCGAAAAATAATGTCGGCATTTTTAAATGGGATGCCAACGTTTTTATTCTATCACATTTTCCAAATCTGTCAAAGTGATGATTGAGAATTTGTCTCACTGTTTTCCTGTTTTTGCGAAAATTTTTGTGCATTTGGAGATTTTTCCTATTTTTCAAGAGCTTTTTTGTACCATTTTCTGCACAAAAGAAGTAAGATAGGAAGAAAGAAAAAGCGTGGTGAAACTACGCGAAGAAGCAGAAACTATGTAAGAAAGGGGGACATACTGTAATGCATACAATATGTCTGAAAGACAACTGGACCTTAACGGTCCTTGGAAAAAATGTTTACGATATTCCGGAGACTCCAATTGAGACAAAGGTTCCGTCTACCGTTTACGGCACACTTCTGGAAAAAGGTCTGATCCCGGATCCGTTTTATCGTGACAATGAACTCGACGCACTGAAACTGATGGAGAACGATTTCGCATACGAGACAGAAATCGTGATCGGAGAGGAAGACAGAAAAGCGGACCGCCTGTTTTTACATTTCGACGGAATTGATACGATCGCGGATGTTTATCTGAATGGAGAGAAAATCGGCTCCGCAGACAACATGAACCGTGTCTGGGAGTACGATATTACCGATCTTGTTGCAGGTGATGCAGCCGATACCGTATATCAGGTAAAAGTGATTCTGCATTCCCCGACCAAATTCATTGCGGAAGAAGATACAAAATGCCCGGTTGGCGGATCCTCCGATGCAATGCCGGGATTCCCGCATATCCGTAAAGCAGCGTGCATGTACGGCTGGGACTGGGGCCCGCGTCTTCCAGATGCAGGACTGTTCCGTGAAGCTTCCGTTCTCGCAGTAAAAACAGCCCGTCTGGCACAGGTATTTGTAGGCCAGGAGCATCACGTAACCGGAAAAACGGTTCACGGAAACGTTGTTGATTCTGTTCGCCTGACGGCAGATGCCGAGATCGAGTGGATGCCGGGAGTTACCGACGGAAACGTAAAAATTGTCATGACGGTTACTTCTCCGGATGGAAAAACCGTTCTGACCGCAGAAAGCAGCAGCATCGATCCGCTGACCCATTCAGCACCGGCAAAGAATCTGACTGGTCTTACGTGTGAGCTTCGCAGCAACCATGTACAGGCTTCTCTTACCGTAGAAAATCCGGAGCTGTGGTGGCCGAACGGTTACGGCGCACAGGCACTGTATCAGGTAAAGGTAGCGCTTGTTGCAGAGGATACCCTGGATACCTGGGAGAAGAAAATGGGTCTTCGCACCATCACGGTCAATACCGATCCGATGGAAGATGAAGTTTATGATGAGCACATGACCGGACAGGCACCAGATTACGACGACGGCGACAACATGGTTATGACAAACGGTGAAAAGAAAATCATCATCACCGATAAAGCAGCAAAGACAGTAAAAGGCCGCAACTTTGCATATGAAATCAACGGACTGCAGATTTTCGCGATGGGCGCGGATTACATTCCGGAGGATAATATTTTAACCCGCCAGACGAGAGAACGTACCGATCTGCTGTTAAAATCCGCACAGGAAGCAAACTTCAATTCCCTGCGTATATGGGGCGGCGGATACTTCCTCGATGACTTCTTCTATGATGTCTGCGATGAGAGAGGACTTCTGATCTGGCATGACTTCATGTTTGCCTGCGCTTCCTACGAGCTGTCAGATCACTTTGAGGAGAATATCTCTACAGAAATCCGTCAGAATGTACGCAGACTTCGTTCTCATGCAAGTATCGCTCTGTGGTGCGGAAACAATGAGATGGAGACACAGTATGAAATGCTGGCATGGCCGAAATCCAAGAAACAGTATTACGATTATATCCATCTGTATGAGTACATCATTCCGAACATCGTCAAAGAAGAGGATCCGGAGAAATTCTACTGGCCGTCATCCCCGTCTTCAGGTGGAAATTACGAAAACAGCAATGCGGAAAATGTCGGCGATACCCATTACTGGGGCGTATGGCACGGAAGCGAGCCGTTTACCGCTTATCGTTCCCACCATTACCGTTTCCTGTCCGAGTTCGGATTCCAGTCCTTCCCGTCCCTGCAGACTGTAAAACGGTTTACGGAAGACGGCGACCGCAACATCTTCTCACGCGTCATGGAAATGCACCAGAGAAATACGGCTGCCAACGGAAAGATCCTGAACTATATCTCACAGACCTATCTGTATCCGAAGAATTTCGATGAGCTTCTTTACTGCTCACAGCTTCTTCAGGCAGATGCCATCCGTTACGGCGTAGAGCATTTCCGCCGCTTCCGTGGTACCTGCATGGGTGCTGTTGTATGGCAGCTGAACGATATCTGGCCGGTAGCATCCTGGGCAAGCGTCGATTACTACGGAAACTGGAAAGCCCTGCAGTACGCAGAGAAGAAGATGTTCGCACCGGTTCTGCTTTCCTGTGAGGAGCATGGAGAGATCGATCAGAAACCGTTTGTCAACACCCTGCCGCATCCAATCGATGTCAGTGCAGACCTTCACGTTGCGAATGAGACGGGTGAGCCGATTGTTGGAACCGTAAAATGGTCTCTGCGCCGTCCGGATTCTTCCGTAGTCAAAGAGGGAACCTTCGAGGTCAACGCACCGGCCTACGGCGGACAGTGGATGCCGCATCTTGATTTCAACGGTCAGGATCCGCTGGAAGTTCATCTGACGTATGAGCTGGTTGTCGATGGAAACGTCGTATCTTCCGGATCGACGCTGTTCTGCGCACCGAAGCATTACCATTTCGCAGATCCGAAACTTTCTGTATCGGTAGACGGCGATACCGTAACCGTAACGGCAGAGAACTTCGCAAAATCTGTCAGCGTAGAGACCGAAAACGGTGTGCTTCGTCTGGACGATAACTTCGTTGATATGGAAGCAGGAACAAAGACCTTCCGTATTATGCCGACCGCAGACTTCACCGCCAAGGGAACCGGCGTATCGGGCGCATACCGCGTACGAAGCGTATACGAGACAGCAGAACGATAAGGCATGGAAAAAGGGCACGCAAAATGAATGCGTGCCCTTTTCTGCAAAATAACGTTATTTATTTTTTTCTGCCTGGATTTTTCTGGCCTGTTTCGGTGTGATTCCTTTTATTTTTTTATAACACCGGATGAAATAGCTGCAGTCCGGATAGCCGACTTCTCTGGCAATAAAAGAAACATCGTGACTGGAAAAAAGCAGCATGTTTTCTGCCGCATTGATTCGGGTTGCCGTAATATATTCTTTGCAGGTCATATTGTAGCGGCGGTAAAAATTCATGGAAAATGTGGAGTGCGACATGTTGCACATGGCGGCAAGTTTCTCTACGGTCAGTTCTTCAAAATAATGGGAATCAATGTATTCGGAAATCAGGTCAAAACTGATTTCGTAGGAAGGATGCACGCCGGGAGACGGAAAAGAAGTCCCGCTTTTTTGCCAGTTCCGTACAAAACGGCTGATGATTTTCCGAAGATCCGCTGTAAGAATCATGGAATAGCCAAGCTCTTTATCCCGGTATTCCTTAAGAATATCCGAAAAAAGAGGAAAAAGGTCCATTTTCCGTACCTGCTCCGGAGAAAAAATACAGGGGCAGCGGAACGTGTGGAGGCCGTGCAGAATCGAACGCAGATCCAGCTCATCCGTCTTGCAGGTGGGCAGAAGATTGGGGTCAAATTTAATCACATCATACTGCACCGGAACAGACCCTTTTGCAAGCGCGATGGAATGAACGCATTTGGGCGGAAAAAGGATCACGGATCCTTCTGTTCCGATGGATGTCACATTATCAAGGGAAACCTCAATTTCTCCTTTCAGAACGTAGAGAAGTTCTACATAATAGTGCCAGTGAGCAGGAATCGGAAGGGAGTCCCGCGTGCTGTCAAAAAGAAAAGCCTCATAAGGAGAGGCGATGGGGTCGATATATTCATATAAGTTATTCATAGATGTCTCACTTTTCGTTCGTAGTGGATGTTCCATACTGACTGTGGATGGAAACAAACTTCTTTTAGTATATAGTGATTTTATATGATTTGCAAGAAAGAATGAAGAAAGGAAAGGTTACAAGATTATCATCATGCAAAAAACAACAAATGATATGACGCAGGGCAACAGCATGAAGCTGATTTTTCAGTTTTTCCTGCCGATTCTGATCGGAAATCTTTTTCAGCAGCTTTACAGCTTTGTGGATTCCATGGTCGTTGGAAAGGGGATCGGAGATGTGGCTCTGGCAGCGGTTGGAAATACCAGTTCGGTACATTTTTTGATTCTCGGCTTTGCCATGGGGCTTACCGGAGGACTTGGGATCTGTATTTCCCACTCCTTTGGAGCGAATGATATCGAAAAACTGCGGAAAGAAATTGCGATGTCGGTTTATATCTGCCTTGCCATTGGAATTGTAATTACGGTGGGCAGTCTGTTTTGGATGCGCCGTCTGTTTGTCTTTCTCCAGACACCGGAGGATATGATGACAGACACTCTGGTTTATTTTGGAACCATTCTGGCGGGCAGTACCGTTACCATTTTTAATAACTTTGCCATGACGCTGCTCCGGTCCGTCGGAAACAGTAAAGTGCCGCTGGCTTCTATGATTGTTTCGTCGGTGGTCAATATTGTGCTGGATCTTCTATTTGTATTTCCGTTTGGCATGGGCGTGTTTGGAGCGGCGCTTGCAACGGTCCTGGCGCAGGTAGTTTCTGCCCTTTACTGTTTGGTATATATCCGGCGCGCCGCAGAACTGCTTCCGCGGAAAACAGACTGGAGGGCAGATGGTGTACTTCTTGGCGCACTCGTTGGAAAAGGCCTGCCGGTAGCTGTGATGAATTCTGTAACTGCGGTGGGCGGTATGGTCCTTCAGGTTTTTGTCAATCAGATGGGAACGGCTTATGTCGCAGCTTATGCTGCATGTATGAAGGTGTGCGGTCTGTTCGAGCAGCCGGGTATAACACTTGGACTTGCACTTCTGACTTTTACAGGACAAAATTATGGAGCCGGAAAATACGACCGGATCAAACAGGGAGTCAGGGCAGGTGTCGTGCTTTCTGTCCTTGTCAATCTTCCTTTTGCAGCACTGGAAATTTTCTGCCCGAAGTTTCTGGCATCCCTGATGCTGAATGATGCGACAGTCATTTCCTATACCTGTATCTTTCTGCCGGTTACCGGAGTTGCCCTGTTCGCCCTTGGCTGGCTGTTTGTCTTCCGAAACGCCTGCCAGGGAATGGGAAAAACAGTTCTGCCGATGGTGTCCGGGATTGTGGAGGTTGCCATGCGCGTCATGGTTGTGCTGCTTTTAGCACCGCGCCTTGCGTTCCGCGGAGTGGCATTCGCAGAAATTTCCGCATGGGTCGGAGCTGGAGTTATGCTTATGATTACCTACTTTTTTTATCAGAGGCGGCTCTCCGGGAAAACTCCAGATGTGAGAGGATAAAAGGAGAAGTTATATATAAAAACCCTGCCTGCACAGCTTTGCAACATAGTCTTTTCAAAGACTGAAAAACTGTGCGGGCAGGGTCTTTTGGTTAAACAAGCGTTCCCATATAGTAGAAGCCGCGGCATTCGTCCAGGGAAACGTTCTGCAGCGTTCCGATCATCGAAGCATCTCCCGGGAAATGAACCAGCGTATTGTTGCTCATACGGCCGGTGACAAGAGAAGCGTCCTGCTCATTGATACTTTCCACCAGAACTTCCTGTACGGTATGAAGATGTCTTGCGGTTACCTCGCGGGAAATTTCCTGAACCTCGGCAAGAAGACGGTCAAAACGGTCTTTTACAACATCCGCCGGGATCTGGTCTTCCATGGCAGCTGCCGGTGTTCCGGTTCTTCTGGAATACTGGAAGGTAAACGCGCTGTCGTAACGAACGCGGCGGACCACATCCAGTGTTTCCAGAAAATCTTCTTCGGTCTCACCAGGGAAACCAACGATAATATCTGTTGTCAGAGAAATATCCGGCACTTTTGCGCGGATTCGGTCTACCAGGTCGAGATACTGCTCTTTGGTATAACGGCGGTTCATCAGTTTTAAGATACGGCTGCTTCCGGACTGGAGCGGAAGATGAAGATGGAGGCAGACCTTCTCGCAGTCGCGCATTGCATCGATCAGTTCTTCCGAGAGATCCTTTGGATGTGAGGTCATGAAACGGATGCGTTTCAGCCCTTCAATCTGATTTGCCTTGCGCAGAAGCTGTGCAAACGTCATCGGCTCCTCGAGATTCTTTCCGTAGGAATTGACATTCTGACCAAGCAGCATGATTTCAACAACGCCGTCTGCAACGAGGCGTTTGATCTCTGCGATGATTTCCTCCGGCTTCCGGCTGCGTTCGCGGCCGCGCACATACGGTACGATACAGTAGCTGCAGAAGTTATTGCAGCCGAACATAATATTAACACCCGACTTGAACGGATATTTGCGGTCAACCGGGAGATTTTCCACGATTTTGTCGGTATCTTTCCAGATATCAATCACCATGCGGTCCTCTGTCATGCACCGGACAAGATACTCGGCAAAGCGGTAGATATTATGCGTTCCAAAAATCAGGTTGACGAAATGGTAGCTTTTTTTGAGTTTTTCGACAACAAGCGGCTCCTGCATCATGCATCCGCAGAGGGAAATAATCATGCCCGGATTTTTCTTTTTGTACTTGCCAAGCTGTCCAAGACGACCGTAGACACGCAGATTTGCGTTTTCACGGACGGTACAGGTGTTGTAAACAACAAAATCGGCATCTTCGGTCTCCACAATGTGGTAGCCGACGGTTTCCAGAATTCCCTCCAGTTTTTCGGAATCGCGGGCGTTCATCTGGCAGCCGAAGGTTGTGATGCAGGCAGTCAGATACTCTTTTCCGTTTTGTTTTGCACGCTCCGGTACGAGCTGCTGTTTTAAAAGTGCCATAAAGTAATACTGACGCTGCGGTTCTGTCTCCGGCGCCGGAACAGTAATGTCAACATTTGCAAGATCAATACCGGAAACCTCGGCATCCGGAACGTTTCTGAGATCTATCTTCATAAATGAAACCCTTTCTTTTTCAATATAAAATGCTAAGTACAGTAATAATGAGACGGTATAAAATGCCGTGAAAAAAGACCCGTACAGCCGGATCTTCTTTTTATTTTAGCGTATCTGATACAAAATAGCAAGAAAAACAAGATTGAAAACAGTAAAAATCAGGATATATTTTTTGCGGCAGGAAGCGTCTGCGGCCGTAATCTGGCGATAGGAGATCAGGCTTGCCATAGATGCAATTAAAGTCCCGAGGCCGCCGAGGTTGGTTCCTACAATCAGTTCCGGGATTTCTTTTGTATATCCGGAAAGCAGCATGGCGGCAGGAACATTGCTGATGATCTGGCTTGTGAGGACGGAAAGAAGCCGTTCGTGTCCGGTAATCATCTGTTCCAGATAAATACGAAGCGCTGCCATTTGTTTCATGTTTCCAATAAAAAGAAAGAAAAACACAAAAGTGAACAAAAGAGAGTAGTCTGCTCTGCGGTAAAGGCTGCGGTTCACCAGGCAGATCCCGGCAATCGTGATCAGAAGCAGAATACTATGCGGGAGAAGTTTGGCAACCGTAAGAATACAGCAGAAAAAAAGAGCTGCAAAAACTGCGATTTGCCGCGGATGAGTAATCGCTTTTTTCCCCAGGGAAACGGAAATTTTTTTTCCGGAGAAAAACAGAAAAATGCAGATCAGAAAAAGAACTGCAGCACCCAGAGTATAAGGCAGCATCATAAGCAGAAACTGCAAAAGGGAAAGTCCGGAAAGCGAATACAGATAAAGATTCTGCGGATTGCCGATAGGAGTAAACATACTGCCAAGGTTTGCAGCCATGGTCATAAAGGTGACAAGAAGTATTTTTTTCTGCTCCATATGGCACATTCGCAGAAGCAGAATGCCAAACGGAACAAAGGTAATCAGAGCGACATCATTGGTAATCAGCATGCTGCAGAAAAAGCACAGGGAAATCAGAAGCAGAGCAACCATCCGTTCTGAGTTTACATGCCGGAGAAGACTGGTGCCAAGCCAGTCAAATACGCCACATTCCCGCAGGCCCGCGACAATCAGCATCAGACAGAACAGCAGGATCAGAGTATGAAAATCCAGATAGCCAAGATACTGTGGACCGGGAGGACAGAAAAAGCAGGAAAGCACTGCAAGAAAAAAAGAGACGGTAAGCACTGCATCTTTTTGAAAAAAGGAAATCAGTTTTTTTATCATAAAAATCATCCTTTCATGAATAAGCAGGACTGATGTTGGAAGATCGAGATGAAAAATCAGGCTGCATATTTCGGATACCGCAGATTATTATATAAAAGATATGGAAAAGATGCAAGAAAAAGGTCCGAAACCGAAAAAAATGCGGTTTTTCAAAAAATCGACAAATTTTTCCAGCCAATTCTTGACAATCAACAAAAATCGCGTTAAAATTGCTCCAGTCGTGTAAAAGCAAATTCTGAGAAAAGAAAAAGTAAATGCAGACAAATCGTTTTCAGAGAGCTGCCGGAAAGGTGCGAGACAGCAACGAATCTGGATTGAAAATCATCTTGGAGAAGGAAAGCCCAACGAATCGGCCGTGTATCGTACTATGTGCCGGAATTCCAGTAGGTTTTCACGGGAGTTTCCCGTTACAGAAACCGCGTATGCTTGTGCGTTGTATTCGTGCTTGTTTCAAAGAAGAGACAAGGGTGGTTGCGGGAAAAGAACAGTTCCGTCCCTCGTTGAGGGGCGGATTTTTTTGTTTGTCAGCTGCAAATTCACCCCGGTAATACAGCCTGGCAAAGAATAGATCCTGCTGGAACATTGTACCTGACAGCGGGAAAAGGGAGGAAACATATGAAAGTGTACAAAAAAATCATGAATGGACTGGCATTTGTTGAGAAACTGGTTCTCGTGCTGTCCACGATCCTGATTGTTGTGCTTACGGTGGGAAACGTTCTTTCCCGTAAGGTACTGCATCAGTCCTGGTCATTTACCGAAGAGCTTGTCGTTGCGGTATTTGTCCTGATTACACTTCTCGCAGCAGCGCTTGCTGCCCGTGACGGAGAACTGGTCAATCTTTCTTTGCTGCCGGACCGTCTTTCTGCGAAGGCGAGAAGAATCCTGCTGGTTGTCAACACAGCATTTAGTGTTGCCTTTACCGTAGTTCTGTTTAAATACGGCATGGACAAGGTTCTGACCCAGCTTGCCAACGGAAAGAGAACGTTCGTTTTAAACTGGCCGGAATGGATTTTCTGGTCTTTCGTACCGATCGGCGCAGCCTGCATGACGCTGCACATGATCGAATATCTGATTGATACATTCGTAAAAGCAAAAGAGGAGGGACAGAAAAAATGATCAGTGCAATTCTTTTTCTTTCATTCTTTGTTTTTCTGATCCTTGGTATCCCGATTGGCATCTGCCTTGGTCTGTCTTCGATCTGCGCGATCCTGTACTCCGGTACATCCCTGACCATCGTAGCAACCAATATGTATTCCGGTATCAGTAAATTTTTGCTCCTTGCCATTCCGTTCTTTGTACTGTCCGGAAACATTATGGCAAAAGCGGGCATTTCCAAACGACTGATTCGTTTCGTCGACACCTGCGTCGGCCATAAAAAGGGCGGTATCGCGATCGTATGCGTTATCGTAGCCTGCTTCTTTGGCGCGATTTCCGGTTCCGGTCCGGCAACCGTAGCAGCACTTGGTATGGTTCTGATCCCTGCCATGATTGAGCGAGGCGGATTTTCTGCTCCGTTTTCCACAGCCCTGATGGCGACGGCAAGTTCGATTGCGATCGTCATACCGCCGAGTATTGCATTCGTTGTTTATGCATCCATCACAGGCGTATCCATTGCCGATATGTTCACAGCAGGTATTTTTCCTGGTATTCTGATGGGTGTGGCCCTTGTCATCGTTGTTCTTCTGGAGGCAAAGAAACACAACATTCAGCCGACCCAGAAAAAAGCAACAGCCAAAGAAAGATGGGATGCTTTTAAAGATGCTTTCTGGGGATTCTTAATGCCGGTCATCATCCTTGGCGGTATCTATGGAAGTGTTTTCACCCCGACCGAGGCAGCTGCCGTTTCCGTTGTATACGGTCTGTTTGTCGGAATCTTTATTTATAAAGAGATCAAACTGAAAGACCTGTGGGATCTGATGGTAGATTCTGCCAAAACAACCGGTGGAATTATGCTGATCGTCGCAAGTGCTTCTCTGTTCTCCTTTGTCTGCACAAAGTTTGGTATTGCGCAGGCAGCGTCGGATCTGCTTGGAAGCGTTGCTCATAACCAGTTTGTATTCCTTCTGATTGTCAATATCATTTTCCTGATTGCAGGATGCTTTATCGATGCAAACTCTGCGATGTACATTTTCATCCCGATTATGCTTCCGGTCTGCAAAGCCCTTGGCTATGACCTGGTAGCATTCGGTATCGTGGCAACCGTCAACCTGGCCATCGGACAGGTAACTCCGCCGGTTGGTGTCAACCTGTTTGTTGCCATTTCCGTAAAACTGAAAAAAGGAATGGAAGTTACCATTCAGCAGATTTCCAAAGCCGTTATGCCAATGATCGCAGCATCGGTAACAGTTCTGCTTCTGATTACGTATGTTCCGCAGATTTCCACGTTCCTTCCAAAAGCACTGGCAAAAGACGGAGCTTATACCGGAACGGTAGCTGCAGCAACGAATTCCGATACTTCCAGTGGCGATGGTGCGGATGGCAGCACAGCAGGAAATTCCTCCGGCAATGAGGATTACAATGATATCGCTGATTACAGTGACCTTGGATGGGAAGAGCAGACCTGGAACTTTACCTGCTCCACCACCGAGACCAGTACCTGGGCAGAAGGCGGACGTAAGTTCGGCGAGCTCATGGAAAAAGCAACCGGCGGCAAGATCAAAGTCAATGTATACGCCGCAGACCAGCTGACCAACGGAAACCAGTCCGAGGGAATCCAGGCACTGATGAACGGAGACCCGGTACAGATTTCGATGCACAGCAATCTGATTTACTCTGCGTTTGACCCGAGATTTAACGTCGTATCTCTTCCGTTCCTGTTTGATTCGGTAGAAGATGCGGATGCAAAACTGGACGGCAAAGCAGGCGAAAAATTAAAAGCAATCCTCGATGAGTACGGCCTGCACTGTATGGGAATCGCCGAGAACGGTTTCCGCCAGCTGACCAACAGCAAGCAGGAAGTCAAAACTGTCGATGACATGAAAAACCTGAAAATCCGTGTCGCAGGAAGTAACCTGCTGATGGAGTGCTACAAACGCTGGGGCGCCGATGCGACCAACATGAACTGGTCCGAGACCTACACCGCCCTGCAGCAGAAAACCGTAGAAGGCCAGGAGAATCCGCTGCCGGCTATCGACGCAGCCAGCGTACAGGAAGTACAGCCGTACTGCTCGATGTGGAATGCGATTTATGACTGCCTGTTCTTCTGCATTAACGGAGATATCTATAACAATCTGACTCCGGAACAGCAGAAAGTTGTCGATGAGGCCGGACAGAAAGCCGTCGATTACGAACGTGCGATCAACCGTGCCGGTGACGATGAGATCATGAACCGCTGGCAGAACGAGAACGGTGTCAAGATCACAAAATACGAAGATATGGACATCAATTCCTTTAAACAGGCGGTAGACGGTGTGGATGCGTGGTATCAGAACGAGCTGGAAAGCCAGGGATATGATGATGCAAAAGACCTGATCGAAGTCTTTACAAAGAAAGATACTTCTTCTGCAGGCACATATGATGTAGAAGACAGAAGCGATCTCGACTGGCCGGAGCAGACCTGGAACTTCACCTGCTCCACGACAGAAACCAGTACCTGGGCAGAAGGCGGCCGGAAGTTCGGAGAACTGATCGAAAAAGCAACCGGCGGCAAGATCAAAGTCAACGTATATGCCGCAGATCAGCTGACCAACGGAAACCAGTCCGAAGGTATCCAGGCACTGATCGATGGAGATCCGGTACAGATTTCCATGCACAGCAACCTGATTTACTCTGCCTTTGATCCGAGATTTAACGTTGTGTCCCTTCCCTTCCTGTTTGATTCCGTAGAAGATGCGGATGCCAAACTGGACGGCGAGGCAGGCGAAAAATTGAAAGAGATCCTTGATGAGTACGGCCTGCACTGCATGGGAATCGCTGAGAACGGTTTCCGTCAGCTGACCAACAGCAAGCAGGAAGTAAAAACCGTCGATGATATGAAAAACCTGAAAATCCGTGTGGCAGGAAGCAACCTGCTGATGGAATGCTACAAACGCTGGGGCGCCGATGCCACCAACATGAACTGGTCCGAGACCTACACGGCCCTGCAGCAGAAAACCGTAGAAGGCCAGGAAAATCCGCTCCCGGCTATCGATGCAGCCAGCGTACAGGAAGTACAGCCGTACTGCTCGATGTGGAATGCAATTTATGACTGTCTGTTCTTCTGCATCAACGGAGATATTTACGACAGCATGACTCCGGAGCAGCAGGAAGTAATCGATGAGTGCGGACGTCTTGCAACACAGTACGAGCGTGAAATCAACCGCGCCGGTGATGATGAAATCATGAACCGCTGGCAGAATGAAAATGGTGTTACCATTACCAATTATGAGGATATGGACATTGATTCGTTCAAACAGGCAGTAGACGGCGTAGACGAGTGGTATCAGAAAGAACTGGAAGGCCAGGGATATGATGATGCCAAAGAGCTGATTGATACGTTTACAAAATAGGCAGCTTCGTGAACATCTTTATAAGATTTGCTGAGTTTGCCTGAAAAAATAATGTAACAAACTACATATTTGGTAGAAAATAAAAATCCATCCATGACTTGGAGGTCTCTGGTGAGACTGCTTCCGGGCGTGGGTGGATTTTTTTATTTGAGTTTTCCAGGAAAACAGGTATACTGGATGGTATCAGAAAACGGGAGAGTTGGAGCAATGAAACAGAAAAAAGAACGGGAAAAAGAAATCAGCCAATGGCCATGGATTTCCATGCTGCCGTTCGGAATCCTGGCGGGATACTGGGGAGATAAGGAAGTGCGGATCACGGCAATTTCGGAATATGGCTTTCAGACCCGCCTTGCGGCACCGGCCACAGTTGAGCAGAAAAACGCACCGTGGGAACTGGCATTTTATGATCAGAAAACGGCATCCTACCAGCGGATTCTTCTTCGTGATGCGACTTTTCTGCAGGAAAAAGAGGAAGATTTTGATGTTGTTTATACCTTCACTACGGAACAGGAAGATTATCGAAATGCGGTACAGCACCTTGCCCTGCAATACAGCCAGTATATCCGGTGGAAAATGGAGGACGATGATGCCGCCCTGGCAGAGCATATGACAGGATATCCTGCGGAGCAGGACGCGTTTCATCTGGAAAGCCTGGAAGAGCAGAAGAAGGTATGGTTCTCCGGAATCGGAAAGGAAACATTTGTGACATTGCAAAATGGCTTTGTGGGATCCGGGCAGCCCGGGCAGCCGGTCGAGCTGGCACTCGAACTGGACCGGCCGGAATGGTATACGGCGTATCTTTCGATGGAAAGTGCGGTGTTTTTTGATGCTTATTTTCGGAAAAACCAGATTCCAGATCCGCCGATTTTTCACCCAGACCGGCTCTATATAGGAAATGCTTTCTGCCCGCATCTGGCACCAAAAGAAGAGGAACTGTTCGCACTGATGGATAAAGCCTGCCGGGAGTCGTTTGCAGTTACACTGGTCTTTCCTTTCCTGCTGGAAGAAAATCTGTCGGAAACGCAAGCACGTCTGCAGCATCTTGCCAGATGGTGTGAACAAGAGAACAAAACCATCGAGATTGTCGTAAATGACTGGGGAACGGCCCATCTGGCAGCTCAGTTTCCGGTGTTTTCCCTCTGCCTCGGCGTGCTGCTCAACAAGCGGAAAAAAGATCCGAGGATGGCCTATAAGCTGGGAGAACGTATACTGTTTGAACAAAACAGCGTTCATGCGGCGTTTTACCAGGAATATTTAAAAGAAGAATTTCGGATGGAACGGTATGAATGGGAGAGCTGCGGCGATACCAGTACCGGGAAGTTCCCGGAAGGGAAAAACAGTCTTCATCTTCCCTTTTATCAGACCAATACCTCGCAGTATTGTCCAATGTATGCAACGTGTGTCGAAGGAAGCCGAGGAGCCCAAGTGCCGGTGCGGAAGTGTCCCAGATTCTGTGAAGAACAGGCGTTTTTGTATCCGGAGCATTTGCGGATTGTGGGGAGGTATAATTCGTTGTTTGGGGTGGATTTGGATGTGTGGAAAAGAATGGAGGAAATGTTGAAGCTGCGTGGAGTGGATCGGGTGGTGGTGAATTTGTTATAGAAGAAAATAAAAACAAACGAGACGACTTATTTATATGGATTTACATAGACATGCGCTCGGATAATATGATTTATCGGTTTTGAAATAATCTTCCTTGAGTGTCTGATGAAATCATGATAGTATGAAATCATAAATAAATGATTTCGCTGAGAAAGGAAATTTTTGATGATAAATAAGAATAATATGGTGGAGCAGGCTACACCACAACAGAAGAAAGTACCAATACAGTTTTACTTAACAGAGGATATGAAAAAACGTTTGAAAATGTATTGTGTTGCAAACGATACAAATATGAAAGATGTGTTGGTCGATATATTAGATAAATTTTTAAAGTCTGAGGGATTTTAGAGGAAAGTGGAAAAGGAGAAAACACAATGGCGAATAGTGATGAGTTAATTACAAGCGTTGGTAAAAATTCTAATGATACAGCAGCTCTTGTATGGTCTGTTGCAGATGACCTTGTAGGTGCATACAAACCACATGAATATGGTCTTGTTATCCTGCCTATGACAGTAATCAAGCGTTTTCATGATTGCTTACTGCCAACACATCAGGCGGTTCTTGATACATACAAAAAAGTAGAAAAGCTGGCTGTAAAAGATGGTTTTCTGCGTAAAGCATCAGGCTATCAGTTTTACAATACAAGTCCATTTACGTTCAAGACATTGATTGCTGACCCTGAAAACATTGTAGATAATTTCAAGGCGTATCTGAATGGATTTTCCGACAATGTACAGGATATTCTTGCACGTATGGATTTTGATTCTCAGATTAAGCACATGGAAGAAGCAGGTCTTCTGTATCAGGTAATCTCTGATTTTTGTACAGATAAGGGTGATTTTTCTCCTGAGAAAATTAGTGCGGTTGATATGGGATATGTGTTTGAAAATCTTGTTCGTAGATTTTCTGAATCTTATAACGAAGAAGCCGGAGCACATTTCACAAGCCGTGACATCATCTATCTTATGAGTGACCTTCTTGTAGCTGGCGATGAATCAGCATTTACAGGTGATGGCATTTCAAAGACAGTCTATGATATGACGATGGGAACATCTCAGATGCTTACCTGTATGGAAGAAAGATTGAAACAGATGGATGCGGATGCGGACGTTACTGTATTCGGTCAGGAGTTCAATCCGTTTACATTCGGTATTGCAAAGGCTGATATGCTTATTCGTGGTGGAGACCCTAACAATATGCAGTTCGGTGATACCTTATCTGATGACAAGTTCAGCGGATATAAGTTTGACTATATTATCAGCAATCCGCCGTTTGGTATTCCTTGGAAACGTGAGGAAAAGGAAGTAACGGCTGAATATAAGAAAGGTACAGCCGGAAGATTCGCACCGGGACTGCCAGCAAAAGGTGACGGACAGCTTTTATTTATGCTGAATGGTCTTGCAAAGTTAAAAGATGATGGTCAGATGGCAATAATCCAGAATGGTTCATCTTTGTTTAATGGTGATGCTGGTTCTGGTCCTTCTGAGATTCGTAGATATCTTATTGAAAATGATTGGTTGGATGCCATCGTGCAGTTGCCTAATAATGCATTTTATAATACAGGCATTGCGACATACATTTGGATTGTGATGAAGAATAAGCCAGCGATACATCAGGGTAAAGTACAGCTGATTGATGCATCAGGGTGTGCATCTAGCAGACGTAAAAATATCGGTTCAAAGAATGTCGATATCTCAAAAGCTTGTAGAGATTTGATTATTGAAGCGTATGGTGCGTATGTAGATGGTACATATAATGGTGTAGATGAAAATGACAATACAATCATTGTAAAGAGTAAGGTCATGGATGCTATAGACCTTGGCTATAACAAGATTGTAGTGGAAACACCGCAGTTCGATGATGATGGAAATATTATCATGAAGAAAAAGAAACCTGTAGCAGATACATCGAAACGTGATACAGAAAATGTACCATTAGCAGAGGATATTGATGCATACTTTGAGCGAGAAGTAATTCCGTATAATCCACATGCTTGGATTGATAAAGCCAAAACAAAGGTCGGATATGAGATTCCGTTTACCAGAACATTTTACGAATACAAGCAGATTGAACCATCAGACGTGATTGCAGCGCGTATTGAGAAACATGAAAAGAGCCTGATGGCAAAACTGCATGATTTGTTCGGGGGTGAATGATTATGGGAACTGTAATTAGACTTGAAAATGAAATGAAAGATAGTGGGATTGATTGGTATGGTTTAATGCCAGCAAATTGGGAAATTAAACCAATTTATGCAAGCTTAGATGAAATCAATCAAAAAAATAATCCGATTATTACTACAAATATTCTTTCGTTGACCAATACAGATGGTGTTATTCCTTATTCAGAAAGAGGAAATCAAGGTAATAAGTCGAAAGAAAATTATGAAGAATATAAAGTTGTATATCAAAATACAATTGTTGCTAACAGTATGAATATTTTGATTGGTTCAGTCGGTTTATCAATGTATGAAGGGTGTGTGAGTCCAGTATATTATGTATATTGTGCTAAATCTAATGTAGATATTCGTTATATGAATTATCTTTTTCAGATGGAGCAATTTCAAAAAAAATTGAGACAGTTTGCAAATGGTATTTTGGAGATTCGTTTGCGTGTGTCTTCTCATGATATTCTTCATCAGAAAGTAGCTATGCCACGTTTATCTGAACAGCAAACTATTGCTGATTATTTGGATGAAAAATGTTCTAAAATTGATAATATTATTGCAGAAGCGAACGCAAGTATTGAAGAATATAAGGAACTGAAACAGACTGTAATTTTTGAAGCTGTTACAAAAGGTCTTGATAAAAATGTTGAGATGAAGGATAGTGAAAACTTAATTATTGGAAAAATTCCAAAACATTGGAATATGGCGAAGGTTAAAAATGTTGCGACTAGAATAACGGTTGGTGTTGTAGTTACACCTGCTAGTTATTTTGATGATAAAGGAACTGTTGCTTTTTTACGAGGGATTAATGTTAAGGAGTATGTTATTAATTCTGAACCAATGGTGTATATTACCGAAGAAACAAATGAAGAACTTTCTAAGACAATTGTTCACACAAATGATTTAGTGATTGTCCGAGATGGTGCAATAGGCGTTACGGCTGTTGTACCTAAAGAATATGATGGTTCAAATGTGGTTTCAATGATTATCGTTTCCACAATAGATGAATATAATTCTGATTTTTTGTGTTATGTTTTAAACTCGTATGTAGGGAAGATACAGTTTGATTTAACAAGAATTGGGTCAGCATTATCACATACGAGTGTTTTTTCAGTTTCTAATATCGAAATTCCAAAACCTTGTATTGACGAGCAAAATGAAATTGTAAAACAATTAAAAAAGCAACATGAAAAATTAGATTCCCTCATTGCTGAAAAAGAATCTCTTATCAAAGACCTTGAATCATATAAAAAATCATTGATTTATGAAGTAGTTACAGGAAAAAGAAGGGTGGTATAACCTATGGCTGAAAACGAAAAACAGTTTGAATCCAATATCGAAGCCTTTTTAATCTCGCCTGATGGTGGATATGAAAAGGCAACAGATGCTGGATATACTGCATCTTCCGATATGGCGTTGGATATTCATACATTGGTTGGGTTTGTAAAAGCAACCCAGCCAATCATGTGGCAGCGTTTTGAGAAACAGTGTAATTCTGACCCATACAGGAAGTTTTATAAATGTTTTGAAGATGCCGTACAGATGGATGGTCTGCTGTCCGTCATGCGACATGGTTTTAAACATCGTGGAATGGATTTTAAGGTTTGTTATTTCAAGCCGGAATCCACTCTTAATGATGTTGCTGTAAAAAGATATGAGCAGAATGTGTGTCAGTGTATCAGACAATGGCACTATTCGCAGCAGAACAACAATTCAGTTGATATGATGCTTGCAATCAATGGTATTCCAGTGGTTGCGATTGAATTAAAAAATCAGCTGACAGGTCAGACTGTGGACAATGCAAAATTACAGTGGCAGTATGACAGAGACCAGAGGGAACCTGCTTTCTGGTTGAATCATCGTATTCTTGCTTATTTTGCAGTAGACCTTTACGAAGCATGGATGACCACGGAATTAAAAGGTACTGATACATATTTCTTGCCATTCAATCAGGGTTCTAACGGTGCAGGAAACGACGGTGGTGCAGGAAATCCGCAGGCAGAAGATGATAATTATGTGACATCTTATATCTGGGAAAATGTATTACAGAAAGACAGCTTGCTTGATATTATTCAGAAGTTCATCAGTTTCGAGGTGAAGACCGAAAAGAAAGATGGAAAGAATGTTACAAAGAAACGTCTGATTTTCCCTAGATTTCATCAGTTGGATGTAGTGCGTAAACTGATTGCGGATGTGCGTGAGAACGGTTCAGGGAACAATTATCTGATTCAGCACTCAGCAGGTTCGGGAAAGTCAAATTCTATTGCATGGACAGCGTATCGTCTTGCATCTTTGCATAATGATGATAATGAGCCTGTATTTACATCGGTTGTTATCGTCACCGATAGACGTAATCTGGATGCACAGTTACAGGAAACAATTACGGGATTTGACCATACGCTCGGCAGTGTATGCGCGATTGATGAAAAGAAATCTTCTAAGGATTTAAGGGATGCTTTGAATGCCGGAAAGAGAATCATTGTAACAACATTGCAGAAATTCCCGGTCATTTATGAAGAAGTGGATGATACAACAGATAAGCGATTTGCGATTATCGTGGATGAAGCACATTCTTCACAGACTGGTTCCTCTGCAATGAAATTGAAAGCTGCACTTGCAGATGTGTCGGATGCTCTGAAAGAGTATGCGGAACTGGAAGGTAAAGCCGAAGATGAATTGTTGGATGATAATGAACGTTTGGTGCGTGAAATGATTGCTCATGGAAGACATAAGAATCTTTCATTTTTTGCATTTACAGCAACACCAAAAGGTGCAACATTAGAGATGTTCGGTACAGAATGGAATGACGGTTCATATCATCCATTCCATGTATATTCGATGCGTCAGGCGATTGAAGAAGGATTTATTTTGGATGTTCTTCAGAACTATACAACGTACAGAACGTGCTATCAGATTGCGAAGAACACAAAGGATAATCCTGATGTTCCGCAGTCAAAGGCATTGAAGACAATCAAGAAATACGAAGAACTGCATCCGTATAACATTCAGCAGAAATCAGCAATCATTGTTGAAACATTCCGTAATGTGACGAAGCAGAAAATCAAAGGTAAAGGAAAGATGATGGTTGTAACATCGTCAAGACTTGCCGCTGTTCGATATTATCATGAGATTAAGAACTATTTGGAATCAAATGGTTATAACGATGTGGAAATTTTGGCTGCATTTTCTGGTTCTATCAAAGACCCGGATGATAAAAGAGATATTGAATGGACAGAAAGTAAGCTGAATGGTGTGAATGAGTCACAGACGAAACAGGTATTTCATGACGAAGGAAATATTCTGATTGTAGCTGAGAAATATCAGACTGGATTTGATGAACCATTGCTTCATACAATGATTGTTGATAAGAAACTGCGTGGTGTAAAAGCAGTTCAGACATTGAGCAGATTGAACCGTACACATCCAGATAAACAGGATACGTTCATCATTGATTTTGTAAATTCAAAAGAAGATATTTTGAAAGCATTTCAGCCGTTTTATCAGGAGACATCACTTGCTCAGGAAATCAACACTGACTTGATTTACAAAACACAGAAGATGTTGCGTGAATTTAAAATTTACGATGATTCTGATATTGAAAATGTAAACAAAATTTATTTTGATGAAGATAAGCGTAAAGCCAATAAAATTCAGGCAGCAATTACGAATGCTCTTTTACCGATACAGCGGAAATATAATGATTTGAATCAGGAACAGAGATACCAGTTCCGTAAACTTTGCAGAACATTTGTAAAATGGTATGAATATATTACGCAAATTATCCGTATGTTTGATAAGCAAATGCATGATGAATACATTTTCTGTTCTTATTTGGCAAAGGTTGTACCCGCTGATCCCCAAATTCCGTTTGACCTTGGTGATAGAGTAAAACTTAAGTATTATAATCTTGAGAAAACATACGAAGGTTCTATCGGGCTTGTAAAGGAAGAAAAGGGTGTTTATAAAACTGCTAAATTAAAGAAGCCTGTAAAAATGACAGAGACACTTAGTCCATTGGAGCAGGTCATTGAAAAGATTAATCAGCAGTATATGGGTAATTTTACAGATGGTGATAAGGTTGTAATAACTGCATTGCATCAGAAATTGAAAAACAATAAGAAGCTGATAAAAGCTGCAAAGACAGATGGTCGTCAGATTTTTGAAAAGAATATTTTCCCACAGTTGTTCGATGATGCAGCACAGGAAGCATATGTTGAGAGTACGGAAACATATACGAAGTTATTTGAGGATGCCGGAAAATATCATGCTATCATGGGTGCATTAGCTCAGGCAATGTTTGACGAAATGAAGAATGAATAATAATTTGAGAAGATGGCGGCAAATAGAATGATGCGTGAATCTTATATTGATTTGCAGGTGTTATTTTATTTGTCGTTCTTAATGATTTGAAAGAAGGTGTTGGATATGCTGGGTACAGAATTAATAGATAAATACCGCGACAAATTATCATCACCTGATTGTACAGATGATGATAAACATTCTGCCTTATTATTTGCTTTACAGATACCTAGCATCTGTAGCCGAATTGAATATCCGGCAGATAAATATACTGAGTTTTACCAGGAAAATGGTAGACCTATTGATAATAAGCTTTATAAATATTGGATTAGAAATCATAAAGGCAAATTTGAAACATTATGGCGTTTAATTATGAGTGTTGATGAACTTGCAGAAAGAATTTATGGTTTACGAAATCAGTTGACACATGAAGGGTATATCGTTGGAAAAACAACGAAATTCTATTTTACTGATGATTCGGATAAATCCATATTTGTTGATGAGATATTAATCATTTCCATTAAGTCATTTTGTGAAATATTTTTTGATATTGCATATGATGTTTTCAAACAGAATAGAATTGAAATTTCTCCGATGTCTAGTTTGACATTAGAATCTAAAGATGTTGACAACATTTTGAATGATATTTGTAAAACATATCGTGAATTTTGGAAGACACATACGACTTTAGATAATGAATTATTTATGCTTTATGATATGGTTTTTAAGTATGATTCAGATTTATGTGACAATGCAGATGATTTTTTTGCAAAAAATCCTGATAGTGTTTATGTAATTAAGAATTTTGATATGAAATATTCGCAGGTTAATGTTGATAATGAACTGTTTTGGGAAAGAGAAATAGATGTTCCATTTGGAGAAAACAATAAGCTGCACCGTATTGATTGCCATATTACAAAAAGTCAGTATGAGCGTATGAAACAGATACGCGATGATATGGCTGATTTTGAATCGCAACACAGATTTGATATTCGTAAATATCTCTGATAAATTATTCTGTATCAGGACTGTAAAAGAATACTTTTACGCATGACATTTATTAGGTCTGTGACCGCATTGGAGTCTGACCTCTTACGAACTGTAGCAGAATTAAGAAAATGATAAAAAGCGATTAGTTCATTTGAAAAATGGGGGAGAATATGAATATAAAGGATTGGTGAGACAACAGAATATGATAAAAAATTTCATTAGAAGTAAAGAAACCAAAAAGCTGGTGTAAAAGTGTCAGTGTATTTGCGAATACATTGGGTGGAGCGTTAATCTTTGGAATATCTGATGACGAACAAATTGTAGGGCTTGGAAATCCTCAGGGGGATGCTGAAAAAGATAAGGAAATCATTAAAACGAGGTTGACTCCCATTCCGGAGTTTCGGCTTAGATTTGAGCAGGTGAATGGCAAGATATTAATTATTCTGGATATTTTTAAAGGCGAGGAGACAGGTTGGCCATAAGAAGCGTGCAATGGCTGCCAGCGAATCTGGAGCTGACATAAGATTAAACGCGCAATAGCGAAAGGGTAGGTTTCGACTGCATACGTTTATACAGCTGGATTTTTTTGAAGAGGGATGTAATATGCCAGAAAAGGAAAGGAGAGCACGAAAATGGGAAAAGAATTATTCGACAATATTCCCAGCAAGGTATCTGATTTGCTGTCTGATGTAAAGAATGGACGGATCGGTCTGCCGGACCTTCAACGTCCTTTTGTCTGGAAAGATAATAAGGTTCGTGAACTGCTGGATTCTATGATGAAAGGCTATCCAATCGGATATATCATGCTGTGGTCATCTCCGGATGATTATGAAAATACGGGACATATTGGCAAGAATGAAAAAGTTTATAAACGCCCGGATGACCTTGTTATCGATGGACAGCAGCGTTTGACTGCATTACTTGCAGCAATGTATGGCGTGACCATCAAAGATCAGAATTATGAGGAAAGAAAAATCAAAATCTCCTTCAATCCTCTAACGTGCGAATTTGCCGTCTGGACACAGGCGTATGAACGCAATCCAGAATGGATCAGCGAGATTTGCAGCGTGTTTGCGGCGGACCAGGAGCACACTATTTCAAGATTCCGAAAGTCTTTTATCCGATCGGTAAATGAAAGCCGGGAGAAAAACGGGAAAGAGTTGCTTACGGAAGAGGAAGAAGATGTCATTGAAGAAAACATCAATAACCTTTTGAATCTTGGAATTTATTCTCTGCCAACCCTGAAAATCAGTTCAAAAGCGGATGAAGAAGATGTGGCCGAGATTTTTGTCCGTGTAAACTCCGGCGGTCAGAATCTTACGGAAAAAAATTTTATTGAAACTCTGATTGCTGTCTATGATAATGATGTCCATGCAAAGATTAACCAATTTTGTGCGGAATCAAGAGTACCGTCAAATGGAACCGCATTTAATCAGATTCTTCAGGTTGACCCTTCTCATCTGATTCGAATGTCTGTTGGCGTAGGATTTCGGAGAGCGCGTTTGCGATACGCGTATCTGCTGCTCCGCGGAAAGAATTTAAAAACCGGTGAAATTACGCAGGATGTGCGTGAAGAGAATCTGAGAATTTTCAAAGAATCTTTAGACATGGTAACCAATCTCAATAACTGGCATGCCTTCATGAATCTTTTTGCTTCTGCAGGCTATTTGAAAGGCAGCCTGGTGGCATCATCCAATGCGGTAGTTTTCAGCTATGTTTTATATCTGATCGGAAAATATGAGTATAAAGTATCGTCTGTTGAACTTCAGAAAATTATTCGCAAATGGATTTTTATGTCTACGATTACTGGATTTTATACGGGATCTACAGAATCAGAGGTTGAAAAACAGTTTGCTGATTTGCGAGATGTCCATCATGCAGATGAATTCGTATCATATCTGAATTCTGTTATCGGCAACCGATTTACGGATGACTACTTTGTTTATTCGCTGCCAGCCGAATTGAACAGTTCTTCGGCCAATTCACCGGCCTGGTACGGATATATTGCGGCAGTCAATGTACTGGGAACACCTATGCTGTTCAGCACAGCACCTCTGTCACAATACTTTGTATTAGGAGCAAATGGAGACAAAAATTCCGTGGACAAGCATCATATCTTTCCGAAACATTATCTTGAAAAGATCGGGTACGATAATGACCGTGACAGAAACCAGATTGCAAACTTTACATACTTGGACTATACAACAAACATTGATATTTCCGATGAAGCTCCGGCGGAGTATGTCAGCCGGTACCGAGAGAAATTAGGAGAAGAAGGATACCGGCTTGCCTGTGCTCAGAATGCATTACCTGAGAATTTTGAGCAGTTACCGTATCCTGAATTCCTGAAGCAGAGAAGATTATTGATGGCGCAGATCGTCAAAAAGGCATATAACGAACTTGACAAGTAAGTATCTATAAAATGTCTGAAGAAGTGTTTTCGGTTTAAAAAAGAGAAAACAGTTTTGCACAGCACATGCTTTACATTTTCTATCAAGGAGATCATCACAATATGGAAAACCAAACAATCGCTTATTACAACCAAAATGCAGCTTCTTTCATACAAGGCACTGTTTCTGTAGATTTCCAGACGACGCAGGATAAATTTTTAAACGCTTTGCCGGGAAAGAGAGTGCTGGATTTCGGGTGTGGTTCCGGAAGAGACACGAAGTATTTTCTGGGAAACGGTCTTGCTGTTACGGCGATGGACGGTTCAGAAGAACTGTGCAAATACGCCAGTGCCTATACCGGTATTCCGGTAAAAAACATGATATTTCAGGATTTGGAGGAGATGAATCAATATGACGGCATCTGGGCGTGTTCATCGATTCTGCATTTACCGAAAAAAGAATTAAAAATGGTATTCCATAAGATGGTAACAGCGTTGGACACTAATGGGATTATTTATACCTCCTTTAAATATGGAACGTTTGAAGGCGAAAGAAGCGGCCGTTTTTTTACGGATTTCACGCAGGATACTTTTTCTGATTTTATCAAGGATGTGGAGCAGATCCGAATAGAAGAAGAGTGGCTTACGGATGATGTAAGACCGGGAAGGGAGAGGGAAAAGTGGCTGAATCTGATATTGAAAAAGACAGATTTCTAGCAGAACACGCAGATTTTAGATTTCGGGAACAGGTGTGTTATCCAAATGGCGGAATTTCCCGGTTTTATGATAATGGGATAGATATGGTTGTTATTGATGATGGTATCTGCTCTCATGAGCCAAAAGAGCCGGTTTTTCCCTATATGCTGATTACGGAGAAGCAGAATGATTATATGCATCGCTTTCAAAGGGTGTTTCGTTTTCTGGGATATGCGCGGGAAAATCTGGATTCATATCTTGTCAAAGATGGAATTGTCCTGGAAGGCGGTTATATACGAAACACAGGAGATCGGAGCGAGCAGGCCGATGCTTCTCCGCTGGAAATTCATTTCGAAGAGAATTTTTCAAGTGTTTATGGAATGAATGCGCTGAGATATCTGACGCGGGAATATGGAATCTGTGATGAAAATGGAAGGAATTATTTTCTCGATTATTTTGTCAGAACAAAGGATCAGAAATATGCGATCGAAGAAAACGGCCTTGATTACCATCATCCGCAAATTATTGGAGAGGAAAAATATCGCAATCAGCTCAAGAAACAAAATACGTGTGCCCTGTGGGGGATCAAGTTATTTCGCTTTTCCAAAGAGGATTGCGAATTTGCCAGCCGGATCGAGGATGATATCAAGCAGTATTTTGGAAAAGATTCTTCGAATTTTGTGGATGACGGAATCAAAGTTGAAAGAAAAGTTGAGCTGTATGAACATCAGACTGTCAGCCTGCAGGAGATACAAAAGCGCAGAGAAGCGGGTATCAAAGCATTTTTGATTGTGCTGCCTACAGCAGCGGGAAAATCGAAAATTGTGGAAGAAGATTTACGGACATTCGCGGAAGGAAAACAAAAGTTTCGTGGACTGATTCTGGTTCCGGGAGTCAATCTTTTGCTGGACTGGGAAGAGAGAATAAAGGCTTCGCTGCCAGAGTTAAAAGATAAGATTGATATTCGAACGTATGCCTTCGCGGCCAGACATTATACGGACACTACACCAGACTATTACAATTATCTTGTCGTGGATGAAGCACATCATGCGGTTGCGCCAGTGCTGAAAAGAGTTGTGCAATACTATCGGACAGATTTTACGATAGGCCTGACGGCGACGGATCAGCGGCCGGATAAAAGGAAGCTGGAAACGGTGTTTGGATCGTATACGACTTCGTTATCTTTAAAAGAAGCGATGGAAAAGGGAGTGGTCGCGAAAGCGAATGTTTACCGGATTGAAACGAATCTTGATCTTTCCAGTGTAAAGTTCAATGGGCGGGATTATGTCAATGCGGATCTGGAAAAAAGAATCCGGGTCACTTCAAGAAATGAGCTGATTATCCAGGTACTTTCAGAGTATTTTACATCCGGCGAAGCGGGCACGAGACAGGGTGTTGTTTTTTGCGTCAATGTTGCGCATGCAAACGAAATGACAAAGCTCCTTAATAAGGCAAATATTTCAGCGGCCAGCTACACAAGACAGACGAAAAATCAAAGTTCTGTTATGAAAGCGTTTAAAGAAAAGGAAATCCGTTTCCTGTGTGCCTGCAATATGATTTCAGAGGGATGGGATTATCCGGAACTCGGCATTCTGGTGATGGCAAGGCCTACGCTTTCCAAGGTTCTTTATCTGCAGCAGGTCGGAAGGGGACTGCGGAAAACGGACACCAAGAAAAATGTGATTGTGATTGACGTAGTCGATGAGTACGGCGCCATGATCAAGCCCTGCAGTATGCATTCTGTTTTTGCCAATCCTTATTATGTTCCATTTGGCGATATCACAAAAATGGATTATAAGCCGGGAGACCTGGTGGTGATTGATGGAATGGAAGAGCGGATTGAGCGGATTACAGAGGTGGATATCCATTCTTTTGAAGAAAAATACGGCGATTATCTAAGCCAGGAGCAGGTTGCCAGGGAATATTTTGTGAATACGGGAACCATCACAAGCTGGATCAGAGCCGGAAAATTAACGCCAGAAGTGCAGTACAAATTCGGAAGTAAAACATTATATTTATTCAGTCCGGATGAAGTGGAAAAATATCGGAAGCAGCTTGGAATTAAGGAACACAACGATGCGACCATCAAAGAAGATTTTTTTGCGTTCCTGGAAGAAAGAGATTATTCACTTTCTTATAAAATGCCGTTTCTGCTGGCTTTTATCCGTCATGTGGATTCTATTGGAGATGCAAAAATAGAGGAGATTCTGGAGGACTATATTGCTTTTTACCAGGACAGAATAACCCGGGGACTTCCAGTAGACCGGAGTACATGCCCGTATAATGAAACGATGCTGCAGGATAAGAAAGCAATGCAGAGAAGTATGCTGACCAATCCGTTTGAGAAATTTGAGAGAAAACGGTTCTTGTATTATTCGAAGGATCTGAGTGTAATCTCGATGAATCATGCGCTGTACAGCCAGATGGAAGCAGGGGACTGGGAGCGGGTGAGAAGGCAGATGGAGGAAGATCTGGCGGAGTATTATGCGAAAGTGGAAGGAGCTGTGCTGGTGAAGAGATAGCAGAAAGAATTTCTTCCCCAGAGATTTGATTTGGAAAGGTGCGTGTAAATATAGCAGGATACAAGAGATTACCGGTGGAATTTGAAGATTTTCAGGAAGTTTGAAAATCTGGATTTTACTATGTGGATAAAGCAAAGCTGATTGAACAGCTTTTTGAAAGTAAACGGTAAATTCCGAGTACCTTTTTATCCCACTACATTTATGCCATAATCATACTGACCAAATTAACATAGTCCAAAAAGTTCAGTACTCAACTTTTTAGACTGACTATAATTAAGGGAGGGATGGTATGGCTACGCAAACCAGTCTTATAGCGCAGCAGGTCAGGATCCGGCAGTGGGCAGAACAAATTCGTGCCTGTCAGAACCGTCCGGCGGTCATGGATGTTGACACCTGGTGCGTACAGAACAATCTCACAAAATCTAATTCTCTGAGATTTCAAGAGACGATGTGTTAGATGCGTATGAGGATATGGAAGAGGATGCCGGATTATTAATCCCACATCCACAGAACGAACCGGTCATAGGTGTGATAGATACACAGTTCAATGAAAAAGTGTATTTTCACGAGTGGGTTGAATATAAAAATCTTTTGGATCCTAATATTCCTCTGTCCAGGAAAGATTATGAACACGGAACAGCTGTCAGCTATATTATCATAGATGGTCCACAGGGAAACCCGGAGCTTGCGGATGGCTGCGGCAGATTTCGCGTAAGACATTTTGGAGTGGCAACAAATAACGGATTTAGTTCTTTTACTGTTCTGAAAATGATCCGAAATATTGTTGCGTCTAATCGAGATATTAAAGTCTGGAATTTATCGCTGGGGTCAAAGCTTGAAATCAAACCAAATTTTATTTCGCCGGAGGCTGCAGAGCTGGATCGTATTCAGAGTGAATATGATGTTATTTTTGTGGTAGCAGGTACAAATATTCCGGCAGGAGTTACCCAAAAGAATATGAGAATTGGATCTCCGGCAGATTCCCTGAATTCTATGGTGGTTAATGCTGTGGATTTTGCAGGAAACTCTGCTTCTTATACCAGGATTGGACCTGTTCTGTCGTTTTTTCATAAACCGGATGTCAGTTATTATGGTGGTGATGGAACGGTCTATACAGATAAAATGGTGGTATGCAAAGACGATATGGGAGCAGCATACGTAGCGGGAACTTCATTTGCAGCGCCATGGATTTCACGTAAACTGGCATATTTGATTCATATTATGGGATTAAGCCGGGAAGTGGCGAAAGCATTGCTGATTGATGCAGCTGCCGGATGGAATCGAAGAGATGATATTTCACATAGAATCGGATATGGTGTTGTGCCAAAGCATATTAATGAGGTTTTAAAAACACCGGATGATGAAATACGTTTCATTATGACAGGGGCATCGGAGGAATATGAAACTTATACTTATAATCTGCCAGTGCCTGTTGTAGATCATGCGCACCCGTTTTATGCAAGAGCTACCCTGGCATATTTTCCACAGTGCGATCGCAAACAGGGTGTTGACTATACGAGTACAGAAATGGATATTCATTTTGGCAGAGTTGTTGCCAAAAGAGGGTCAACCATGATTAAAGCAATTGATGACAATCGACAGTCTGAAGAGAAACAGATTACTTTGTACGAAGAAGATGCAAGAAAAATGTATCGCAAATGGGATAATGTGAAACATATCAGTGAAGAAATAAAAGAAAAAAGGGTTCCCCGAAAGGCTTATGATTCTGGGTTATGGGGACTTAAGATTAATACGAAAGAACGTTTGCAGAAAAGAAAAGATTCTCTTCCGTTTGGTGTGGTTGTAACGTTAAAAGAGATGAATGGAGTAAATCGTATAGACGATTTTGTGAAGATGTGTCTTGCAAGAGGTTGGCTGGTTCAGAGACTTGATATTGAAAATCAGCTGGATTTGTATGCTAAGGCGGAGGAAGAGATTGAATTTGAATGAGGCGCAAGCGAAAGGATTTAACTTATGAAAATCACATCAGGCCTCGGCTCCATTGACGACTATCCCCGTTACGTCCGCGCCGGTGCAGACGAGCTGTTTTGCGGTTACGTTCCATTTTCCTGGTCAGAAAAATACGGAACGGTTCTGCCGCTGAATCGGAGAGAGGTTTTAAACTATAATGTACAAATTGGATCGTTCAGTGAACTGGAAATTCTGGCCAATATGGTGCAGAAATACCAGAAGCCAGTACATCTGGCGTTCAATTCGCTGTATTACCGGCCGGAACAGTATGAAGAAATTACGCAGATCATCCAACAGTGCCGCAGCATAGGGTTTGACAGTTATATTCTTGCGGATCCCGCGCTGCTTGTGTACCTGCGAAAAGAAAAGATCGACTGTGAGGTGCATCTGAGCGGGGATTTGGGAACGGTGAATTCTGCGATGACAGAGGTTTTTGCGAAAGAATACCCGAAGAGGATCATTTTCCAGCGCAAAAATACGATCTCGGAAATGCGTGCAGTGATTCGGCATATAACTGCGCAGAAAGAAGCCGCTCGAAAAGAATGGACTTATCCAACGGAGTTCGAGGCATTTGCTTTGAATGAACTGTGCCAGTTCAGTGGTGCTTTCTGCAATTCCCTGCACTGCGATGAAATGGGATATCTTTGCCGGGTTCCTTACTGGAAGAAACCGATGTCGCTTTCAGAATCTAAATTAGAAAAACAAGAAAAAAATCGTCCGGGAGAAAATATTTCTATATCCGAATGGGATTCTGCATCAGAACTGACGAATCCTGTATCGGAAGATGGTTACCTCTGCGGCGCAACCGGCTGCGGCCTGTGTACATTAAAACAGCTTTCCGATGCTGGAATCACTCATCTGAAGCTGGTAGGCCGGGGAAATTATACCGATTTTATGGAGCGTGATATCCGAAATCTGCGCCGCACGCTGGAGATTCTGGAGGATTCTTCTACGGAAGAAGAATATATCCGAGCGATGAAAGCAGAGCTCTTTCCAAATGGATGCAGTCACATGTGCTATGCCAGATAAAATATGTCAATTCTTTCTGAATCTAAAGAGATAGTGGAGAACGTAATGAGAAATGTTTTCCCAGCACGCTTTAATAATTGACATAATGATGAATCGTCTTCTGCGTGATTATTTATAATAATTACGAAATGCGACGAAAATCAACCAGACGCTGCTGAAACGGATCGTGGCCGTAGCTTCGATTGCGATCGCGTGCAGCAAACTCTTTTTCTGATTGAAAAACTAGAGTGTGTTTGAAAAACCATTTCCGCAGCCTGCACGCCCCACTTTGCGGTATATTTTGCCCTCATTCAGTCGCCGTAGCCCGCTACGCCTCCTTCATTCAGACAAAATCTCCCACAAATTGGAACATGCAGACTACGAAAAGCCTTTTTCAAACACACTCTAGCGCTTTGCACACAAACTTTAGTTAGAAGCGTATCCCAATTGTTCTTATTGACTAAATATTTCCTCAGGGAATACAATATAGAAAAAGTAAAAAGGAGGGATACCATGCAGGCACTTTCAAAGAAAAAAACCGGTGATATCTGTACCATCAAATGGATGTTTGGAATCCCTGATGTTCTGGATTTCCTCCGAAGCCGTAAAATCAAAGAAGGCAGCACCGTACAGGTCATCCAGAGAATAAACGGTGGATTGATCCTTGGCATGGATGGAAAACGGATTGCAATGTGTGATGCAGCTGCAGACCGGATTCAGGTATGAAAGGAAGAAAAATCAAAATGAGCGGAACCTTGGAAGAGGAGCCGCTCATTTTGATTTTCCAAATACCCACAAAAGAATTTTCGTAGATAAGTGTGCAGACTGCGGAAATGATTTTTAATAAATACGCGCCAGGAAGTTTTCAAGCTTTTCTTTACATAGAACCGTTGCGAAACAGCCGCCAGATAGAGTAAAATAGAGCAGATCTTAAGAAAAAGGAAGTTGGAATTTTATGACATTATTAGAACAGATACAAAAAGAACATGCCGCTGCTTTTACGCACGGCGGAAAATTTCATGCGGATGATGTGTTCTCTGCGGCACTGCTTCTGCATTTTAATCCGCAGCTTACTATCCAGCGCGGAAATCGTGTGCCGGAGGATTTTGCCGGGATTGTTTTTGATATTGGAAGAGGAGAATACGACCATCACCAGAAAGACAGCCGGATCCGGGAAAACCAGGTTCCGTACGCGGCGTTTGGCCTTTTATGGGAGGCACTTGGCACAGAAATTTTGAGTCCGGAGATGGCTGCGCAGTTTGACGAGAAGTTTGTACAGCCGCTCGATCTCAATGATAATACAGGAGAAAAGAATGAACTCGCCAGTATGATCGGCATGTTCAATCCGGTATGGGATGATAACAGCGGAAGCGATGCTGCTTTCCTGGAGGCGGTGGCAGTGGCCGGACGGATTTTGGAACATAAATGGGAGCGTTTTCGTGCGGATGAGCGGGCGGAGCAGCAGTTTGCAGATCTTCTTGCCGAACACAGGAAGCGGATCGCAGCGGAGAAAAAGGCAGGAACAATGGATGAAAAGATTCTGATTCTGTCGGAATTTTTTCCATGTCAGAAACAGCTTTCCGCGACTGAAATTGCATTTCTGATATTCCCATCGAACCGCGGCGGTTACTGCGTGCAGCCGGTTCGAAAAGAAAATTCATTCAATTACAAGTATGATTTTCCGGAAACATGGCTTGGCCTGGAAAAAGAAGCACTGCAGGAAGCGACGGGGCTTTCCGGTGTGTCTTTCTGCCACAAAGGAGGATTTCTTCTCACCGCAGAAACGCTTGACGATGCCGTCGCTGCCTGTCGCATCAGCCTTGCGGGAGTGCCAAAAGCACCGGTTCTGATCCACATCGGTACCGATGCGATTGATGCGGATGACGCGCTTTTGCGGCAGATGCCGGGCATGGAGCATGCAGTTATTCTTCATAAACCGCTGCTGGAGGCCCCGGAACTGAACATCTGTGGCAGTTATGCCATGTCATCACTTGAAAAAGCAGAATGGAAGATACGCCTGCGGGAATACCTGTCGGACTTGTTAAAAGAAAAGCCGGAGGCTGTCTGTGTCAGCGGTGATCTCTTTGCGGCCTATCCGGTCATGCACCAGCTCCGCAAGAAACATATTCCGGTTCTGACGGTATCAGAGCAGAATGGAAAACGGCTTCTGATCCGCATTCCGTCCGGTTCCTGAGAATTTACAGAGAATCTCTCTCAATTTCACGCGTTAAACAGAAAAATTCCTCAATATGTGATTTGTTTCTTTGCATCTGATGTTGTCTGTGATACAATATAGAAAATACGTGAAATTTTTTGCACAATGAAAACGAATGATATCATTTTTGGTTTATCTTCAAAAAAAGAGGCCAGACTTTACAGGAACGATACATTTTTGTGATTTCATCCGAACGGCCTCAAAAGCAGAAAATGGCAGGCAGAAATCGACAAACAGCAGAGAGGAGAGCAAAACATATATGATTTCAAAGAAAAAATTTGGCACAACGGTAACAGCGTTCGGCGTGGCAGCTGGAATGCTTCTCGGTTCGGCTGCACCGGCGCATGCAGAGGAGACAGCGAAAACGGTGCAGGAAACGCAGAAAGATCAGGCGGATGCACCGGCCACGCAAAGTGAAACGGAAAACGGAAACACAGAAGAAGCCGTTGTTCCGGCTGTAGAAACACAGGAAACCGAGACACCAGCAGAAGAACCGTCCGTACCATCTCAGGATGAAAATGCCGCTTCCACAGAGGAGCCAGAAGTACCGGAAACGCCAGAACCGACAGAGGATCCGACTCCAACGGAGACACCGGAAGACCCGAATCCAGGCGAGATGCCGGAGCCATCTCCAAGTGAAACCCCGGAACCAACTCCAGGCGAAACTCCAGAACCGTCGGTAACGCCATCCCCAAGTGAAACGCCGACTCCAGTCCCGTCCGAAACCCCGGAACCAACAGAAACACCGGTGCCAACCGAGACGCCTGCACCAGCCCCGACAGAAACACCGAAAAATGATGAGACACAGGCGGATGACTGGATTCAGACGATTGATTACGGAAAATATATCAGCTCCATGAAAAAAGATCTCCGCGCAGGTTTCGCACAGGTCGACAAAGCGTACGCCTACGCAAAGGTCGATACCAGATTAAACGTCCGCGAAAGCGGTTCCACCAGCGCACGGATCGTGGGAACACTTCCGGCAAAGGCACTCTGTTTTGTGATCGCCGATGCGGATCAGGAGTGGGTTTATATTGAATCGGGCGACGTCCGCGGTTTTGTCCGTACGGATTATCTGCAGCAGGGAAAAGAGGCGCTGGAATATGTAACCGGCACCAGAGAGGATCAGATGAAACTGGCGGATCAGGTGATCGATCCGTCTGAAAATGAAGCCTTTCCCTATAAAAAAGAAACGGTTTATGAAGTAAAAACCTCAACCGGAAACGGTATTATCACATTTGCAAAACAGTTCGTTGGCAGACCATACGTCTGGGGTGGAAACTCCCTGACGGACGGTATTGACTGCTCTCATTTTGTATGGCAGATTCTGACCCGTTGCGGTGCGTACGACGGTGAATATACGATCTCCGGCGGATGGCGCAGCCTTGGAACGGAGGTTGCAAGCCTGGATGAGGCACGCGCAGGCGATGTTATTTGCTATAATGGCCATGTGGCGCTGTATGACGGAGAAGGAAAAATTGTAGAAGCGCTGAACGAAAACGCCGGTATCACCTGCGACCGCCCGGTGGACTGTGACACGATTCTGACGATCCGTCGTTTTGCAGCCGACGATGAAATCGGTGGAACGAACGCAGAAAAGATCTGGAATTACTTCCTGATGCACGGATTTACAAAAGAAGGAGCCGCCGGTATTATGGGAAATATTGCAAACGAGGCATCCACAGACCTCAATCCGACACTGCTTGAGTATGGCTCTACCAGCCGCACAAGCCTGAGCGGAGAGCAGTACACGAACCTTGTTGATGCCGGAATCATTTCCCGTGACGAAGTGATCAGAAGTTCCCGTTTTGGCCTTTACAGTGGCGGAAGATATGGATATGGTCTCTGTGGTTTTACAGATCCAACGATCAAAGAGTATCTGTGCCGATATACCATTGATCTTGGAAAGAGCCTTGGAAGCCTGTCCGGCCAGCTCGACAGTCTGATGGCCTACCTTTCCGACTACAATCCGAATCTGCTGGACAGACTGAAAAATGCCGAAGATGTTGACACCGCAGCAACTGCCTTTATGCGTGAATACGAAAAATGCGCAAACCAGAGCACACAGCAGAAACTGCGTACAACAGCAGCAGAACAGATCTACAATGTTATGGAATCGTATGATTCGCCGGTAGATGTAGAATAAACGAACAGATGATGAAAACGTGTTAAAGAAAGTCCTCCACAGCAGAAAGATTCTGTGTGGAGGACTTTCTTACAGTAAAATAATTGAATTTATGTATGATTTTTTACTTCCAGCTTTTCAGTTTGTCCGCTTCTGGAGTCTGCAGCAGAATTTCTTTACAGGCCAAAAGAGAAGGACTCACATAATCACAAAATGGAAAAAGCTCTTTTGTATACGGTGTCAGATCCGGGATCATGCAGGAGATGGCACCAGCTGCACGCGCGGCCTTCAGACCATTGATGCTGTCTTCGGCTACTATGCATGCAGCAATCGGAACTTTCAGAAGAGACGCTGCTTTTAAGAAAATTTCCGGATCCGGCTTGCTGTTGATTACCTCATCCCCGCAGACTGAAGCATCGATATACTGGTCAATGCCAGACTGTTTCCAATAGTCTTCCGCAATGCGCCGCGTTGTAGAAGTAGCAACGGCAACTTTGATCGAATGCTCTTTGAGCCAGGAAAGAAACTCATGAAGCCCTGGTTTTTCCGGGACACCGTTGCGTCGAATATAATCGTTTAGATACGCCGTGCGGATTGCGCGTCCTTCATCGTATGTCACCTGTCCGTGAAACCACTCCTCAAACAGCTTTCTGCTCCGCGGAAGCGCACTGCCGCGCATCTGCGAAAGATGTTCCTCCGTGAGCGTAAAATTCAGCTCCCGGGCAGCTTTTTGCCAGCCCTCTTTCATTACAATCTCGGTGTCAAACAGGATACCATCCATATCGAATAATACTGCCTTTATCATAAACATGACCTCCAAAGCACTTCTGTATTTTCAGTTGCTTAAAAACTATGTTCAGTATACGAAAAATCCAGAAAAAAGACAAGCCCAAGAGACAAACAGAAGACCACAAATTATACTTGACTTCAACCTAGCTTGAAGTGATATGCTGTCAAAAAATGACAAATCAGGAGGAATGACAAAATGGAAAAGTCAACGGTTTATTTTACCGACTTTCGATGTCCGGTTGGAACGAGTCAGCTTGACAAGCTGAAAAAGCTCTGTATTGCTGCTGGCATCAAAGACATTGATATGGAAGGCAAATTCGTCGCAATCAAAATGCATTTTGGCGAACTGGGAAACATGGCGTTTCTTCGTCCGAATTATGCGAAAGTGGTTGCAGATCTCTGTAAAGAGCAGGGAGGCCTTCCGTTTCTGACAGACTGCAATACGTTATATCCGGGCAGCAGAAAAAATGCCCTGGAGCATCTTGACTGTGCGAATCTGAATGGATTCAATACCATTACCACAGGATGCCAGATTATCATCGGAGATGGAGTGCGAGGAACCGATGAAATCGAAGTTCCGGTTGTCAACGGAGAATATTGCAAAACAGCATTGATTGGCCATGCAATCATGGACGCAGATATTTTTATCAGTCTGAGCCATTTCAAAGGCCATGAAGCAACGGGCTTTGGCGGTGCACTGAAAAATATCGGTATGGGATGCGGAAGCCGCGCCGGAAAGATGCAGCAGCATGCCAGTGGAAAACCGGCGATCAATACGGATGTCTGTCGTGGCTGCCACCGCTGTGCAAAAGAATGCGGAAGCGATGCAATTTCCTATGTGGATAAAAAAGCAGTCATTGACTATGACAAATGCAAAGGATGCGGCCGCTGCATCGGTGCCTGCAGTTTTGATGCGGTTTACAATCCAAACAGCAGTGCAAACGAGCTTCTCGACCGGAAAATGGCGGAGTATGCACAGGCTGTCTGTCATGGACGTCCGTGCTTCCATATTTCTCTGGTACAGGATATCAGCCCGAACTGTGACTGCCATGGTGAGAACGATGCTCCGATCCTGCCGGATATCGGAATGTTTGCAAGCTTCGACCCGGTTGCTCTTGATCAGGCGTGTGCCGATGCCTGCCTGAAGGCAACTCCGATCGAAAACAGTCAGCTTGGCGAGCATCTTGCAGAGCCGGGATGGCATTGCCACCACGATCATTTCAAGGATTCCAATCCGAATATTGAATGGCAGGCAACCCTTGACCAGGCAGAGAAAATTGGTCTTGGTACGAGACAGTATGAACTGAAACGTATCAAATAATAATTCAAAAATGCTTTATGGCAGGTAAACAACGTGGAAAGCTCCAGCTTCTCGGATGAAAAATCAACGAGAAGCTGGAGCTTTTTGCGATCAGATTTTATTTTCTTCAGAGATAACAACGTTTTTTTCATCCATTATATGGATAATGGTTTCACGGAAAATCTTGTCACACGGGAGAACGTAAGCCGGGAAAAAGACCGGATTCGAATCGGTGACAGGGGAACCCTAAAAATAGATGGTGTTTCTCCGGAAAAGATTCAAATTATTCCATGGGACTGCATTGCGGTATGAAAACAGAGCAAAAGACTGTGCAAATGAATTTATGATTTGCACAGTCTTTTGCTTTATACGTTGCTGATCATCGAAAGAAATGTCTTATGAATCCTCATATCCGGGTCGAGCTCCGGGTGGAAGGAGAAGGCCATCTGGTTTTTATATTTTACACCGACAATCCGCTCTTCCACAACCGCGAGCACTTCCACGCCGTTCCCCACAGATGCGATATACGGCGCACGGATAAACGTCATCGGCACTGTTCCAATGCCCACAACCGGTGCTTCTGTGTGGAAGCTGCCTAACTGTCGGCCGTAGGCGTTCCGCTTGATGCACATGGGAATCGTGCCGAAATACTGCTCTGGCTGTCCCTTCATCTGTCCGTCGATCGTTTCTGCCAGAAGAATTGCACCGGCACAGGTTGCGAGGACCGGCATGCCGTTTTCAATCTGGCTTTTCATGATATCGAACATGCTAAGCTCTTTTAAAAGCTTTCCCTGAACGGTACTCTCGCCGCCCGGCAGTACAAGTGCATCGTAAGGCTCGGCAAGATCGCGGGCCTGCCGCAGTTCGATGCATTCGGCGCCAAGCTGTTCTAATACTTTTTCATGTTCTGCAAATGCGCCCTGCAATGCAAGCACTCCAATTTTCATTATTTTCCTCTTTCTGCCATCAGTAAGGCGATTTCCTGCTCGTTGATGCCGACCATAGCCTCGCCGAGATCAGCGGAGAGTTCTGCGATCCGTTTGGCATCGGTGTAGTTGGTAACAGCTTTTACGATGGAAGCGGCACGTTTTGCCGGGTTGCCGGATTTGAAGATACCGGATCCGACGAAGACGCCTTCTGCTCCGAGCTGCATCATCAGCGCTGCATCGGCAGGCGTTGCCACACCGCCGGCTGCAAAGTTGACAACCGGGAGACGGCCGTTATCATGAACATACTGAACAAGATCGTATGGAACCTGCAGGACCTTGGCTGCCTCAAACAGCTCATCCTCACGCATTGAGGTCAGTTTCTGAATTTCGCTGTTCATTTTTCTCATATGGCGGACCGCCTGTACGATATCGCCGGTTCCCGGCTCACCTTTGGTACGGATCATAGACGCTCCCTCGTTGATCCGGCGGAGTGCCTCGCCGAGATCCTTTGCACCGCAGACAAACGGTACTTTGAAATTTCGTTTGTTAATATGGTAGACATCATCCGCCGGGGAGAGAACCTCACTCTCGTCGATGTAGTCGATTTCGATGGCTTCAAGAACCTGTGCCTCTACAAAGTGGCCGATGCGGCATTTTGCCATAACCGGAATGGAAACGGCTTCCTGAATGCCGCTGATCATCTTCGGATCACTCATACGGGAAACGCCGCCGGCTGCACGGATGTCTGCAGGAATCCGCTCCAGTGCCATAACGGCACAGGCACCAGCTTCCTCGGCAATATGCGCCTGCTCCGGAGTGGTAACGTCCATGATCACGCCACCCTTTAACATCTGTGCCAGTTCTTTGTTCAGTTTGTATCTCTCATTTGCTGCTGTCATAATAAGTTCCTCCGTGTCTGAAAAATTTTAGTTCCTGTTTTAGCTTTACTTTTGCTCTGCCACACAGTATACTGGTAAAGTGACTATAAAAAAATTGCCAAAACAAATATATTCAGTAAGGTCAGATGAGAGGAGAACGGTCGGATGCTGACGTATAATTTTGCGAATATAGGGTCAGATTCCCTGTATGAATATTTATATAAATGTATCAAAAATGACATATTGCTGGGAAATATCCGCCCTGGAGAGAAGCTGCCGTCGAAACGGACGTTCGCGAAAAATCTGGGTATCAGCGTCATTACCGTCGAGAATGCCTATGCGCAGCTTGTTGCGGAAGGCTATCTGTATTCCATGCCAAAGCGCGGATTCTATGCGGCTGATCTGGAAATTGAGGATTCCATGCGGGATGCGGTGCCAAAAGAGATCCTGCAGGTAGCAAACGGGGAGACTTCCTATTTTGCGGATTTTTCCAGTAACCAGACGGACAGCGAGATTTTTCCGTTTACAATCTGGACGCGGACGGTGCGTGCTGTCCTGAATGACAACCGGATCCAGCTCATGATCAATTCCCCGTGCGCCGGGATTTTAAAGCTGCGCAGTGCGATTGCAAAATATCTGCGAGAGTTTCGTGGAATGCAGGTGCTGCCGGAGCAGATTATTGTCGGCGCAGGAACGGAGTATCTGCATAACCTTCTGATTCAGCTTCTCGGAAACGATCTTGTTTATGGAGTAGAGGATCCCGGGTATCACAAAATTGCGCGGATTTATGAGAGTATGAAGGTGCGGTACGAGCCAGTGCCGCTCGACCAGGACGGTGTTTCGGTGCAGGAGCTGGAAAAAAGATCGGTTGATATTATTCATACCTCCCCGTCCCATCACTTTCCAACCGGGACAGTCATGCCGGTCAGCCGCCGTTATGAACTGCTCGGCTGGGCAGCAAAATCAGATCATCACTATATCATTGAGGACGATTATGACAGTGAGCTGCGTCTCGGCGGAAAGCCGTTTCCGACACTGCAGAGTATCGACGTTTCGGACAAGGTCATCTATATGAATACGTTTACGAAAACACTTGCCTCCACGGTACGGATCAGCTATATGGTGCTTCCGCAGACATTAGCGGAGAAATTTTATCGCGAGCTGTCGTTTTATTCCTGCACCGTCTCCAACTTTGAGCAGTACACACTGGCAGAGTTTATTGAGAATGGCAGTTTCGAAAAACATATCAACCGGCTGCGAAACTATTATCAGAACAAACGAGATCTGATTTTACAGGAACTCGAAAAGAAGCCGCTCGGTGATTACGTGACCATCGAGGAGGAAGAAGCAGGCGTTCATTTTCTGATGCATCTTCGCACGGATTTGAAAGAAGAGTCGATTGTCACGCAGGCGAAATCCCGTGGTGTGAAATTAAAGCCGCTCTCCGGCTATTACGCGGATGCGGCGGAGGCAATAAAGCAGGAAAATACGTATGTCATGAACTATTCCTCTATCGATCCGGCTGCAATGGAGCGGGCGGCGGGAGTGCTGCTTCATATTCTGCGGGCGCATATGACGGAAAACACATTTGAGGCAGAGATGAAAAAGAGCCAGGAATAATCATAAATTGATCCACAGAAATAACTGCAGGGAATGAGCTTCTCTGATGCCCAGCAGTTTCTATTACAAACTCATAAAGGAGAAAAGCATATGATGAATCGTGAAATGATGGAGCTTGCCATGAGGCAGTCTGCGGAAGATATGGGGTGCCGCGTGGAAGATTTCAAGGCGGACAAAAATGTTGTTGTTCCCATAAAATTAGGAAAGAAGGCCCGCAAATATTTGAAAGAGCCTATTACCTGCAATCTGGTTTCCTATGGAAATAATATCATGGCGGCTTCCATACCGGAGACGATGGATCTGGTATCTGCGTATGTAGACAAATTCGAATTTTACCACTGTTTTGAGACACCAAACATGCATTGGCTGAATGAACGTTTAGCTGAAAAAGGTCACAAAATATGTTTCATGGCAGAATACTATCTGCCGGACATCAGCCGGATACCGACTCTTTCCTGCGCCTATGAGACACGAGTATTGACACAGGAAGATTTTGCGGATTTGTATCGACCGGAATGGAGCAATGCGCTTTGCGAAGATCGGAAGAATCTGGATGTACTTGGCGTCGGCGCATATGATGGAAGTACGCTGGTGGGACTTGCCGCCTGTTCTGCCGATTGCGACGATATGTGGCAGATCGGTGTGGATGTCTTGCCGGAATACAGACGACAGGGGATTGCCTCTGCACTGACAAGCAGACTTACAAAAGAGATCATAAACAGGGGAAAAGTACCTTTTTACTGTACCGCCTGGTCTAATGTCAGATCTGTAAGAAACGCTGTCAAAAGCGGTTTTATACCGGCATGGGTAGAAATGACTGCAAAACCGGCAAATATTGTTGATGAGATGAATTTATGAAGGAACCTTCCCTGTCGATTCCCGCTGAATCAGCTGTGCATGCAACAAATACGTACTGATTGGGATGTGATTGAGAAGACTTGACAATGCAAAAAATCCACTTTTTCCGAGCTCCAGCCGATCTTGTCTGATGGTTGTAAGGGGCGGTGACGTACAAGCAGCAATCGGCAGGTCATCAAATCCGATAATGCTGATATCATCAGGAATCTGGAATCCCAGCTGCTGACATTGCGTGAGCGTTGCACTTGCCAGGGTATCCTGGTTGCAAATAATAGCAGTGATTCCATTTTCCAGGAAACGGGGAAGGTGCTTTTCCATACATTCTGACAGATAATAAGAACAGCCGATCGTAGCAGGAGAAGTCTTCAGTCCGTGCTGGTGCATGGAACGGAGAAAGGCAGCATGGCGTGCCTGGAGAACCCGGGCACCGAGGGAACTGCTCAGATAGGCGATCTTCCGGTGTCCAAGTCCTGCAAGATAAGAGACGGCAAGTTCCATTCCCTCCTCATTATCAATACCTACATAAGCGGTGGAAGGATTCCCTACCATATAGTTGTCGAAAAGAACAGCCGGTGTGCGGCTGACCTTAAAGTCCTGAATCCAGGGATCGCTCAGGGAAAAGCCGACTACAAAAGCTCCTATATAATCATGCTCCAGCATAAAAACATCATATTGCTGGTTTCTTTGCGCCTTAATATCAACGGGTACAATTTCAACATCAAAGCCTGCAGGTTCTGCCATCTGACGAAAACCTACCAGGATATCATAGGCAAAATGATGCGGTTCCTGATACCGCATATTTTCTTTTTCTATTATAATACAGACTTTTTTTGTTGGTTTCTTATAACGCCGCAGCTTCGTATAACCCAGAGCCACGGCAGTTTCCAAAACCTGTTTCCGTAAAGCTTCGCTGATATCAGGCGCGTCATTGAGCGCTTTGGATACCGTGCTCTTGGAAACTCCCATTTTATCAGCAATATCCTGAATGGTAGTCATAATCGGCAATCCTTTCACAAAACAAAAAATGTAAACTCCCCCAGCTATCATGATGGAGTTCTTTTAACGCTATTATATGAAGATTGCGGGAGTGCAAAGCACGTAGCAATCTGGTATCAAAGGGGTCAAAAAACCTTTTGCCCCCGTATCATTATATAAAAACATAAGATAAAAAGCAATCCATACCGTGAAAAAGAAATGTTTCGCTAAGTTTCGAAAAAAGAAAGCATCCTGCACAAAAATCATCCTGAAAATTATCTGAATTTTACGAAAGCGCAGGGAAAAATGGAAATTGATTGACGAAGAAATAAAAAAGGCTTATAGTAAAGTTACGAAACAATACGAAACAAAAAGTGATCGTGTTTCTTACAAGGATGCAAAAAACAGTTTTAGAGCTATACGGGAGGAAAATGAGATGGAATTTAGCGGTGTATACCATAAAACTTCAGAACAGATGAGTTATGCCCTGGATGAGGACAGACTGATTGTCAATATCAAGACAGGATATGATGTAAAACAGGTTTTTATCCATTACGGAGATCCTTATGAAGCCGGAATTTTGGGTGGAAAAGAAAAATGGATCGGGAAAAGAGAGGAAATCATATATAAAAAACGTCTGCCTTATCAGATCTGGTGGACAACAACGCTTCTTCCGGAATACAAAAGATGCAAATATTATTTCGAGCTGCGGACGGAAAAGGAAGTCTGGTATTATTTTGAGGATGGTTTCCTGACAGAAGAACAGCTCCGGATGGATGGCCGTATGCAGCAGTGCTTTATTGTACCCTGGATGAACCCGGCAGATATCAATCGCACACCGGCATGGGTAAACGAAACGATCTGGTATCAGATTTTCCCGGATCGGTTCTGCAACGGGACACCGGAAAAAAACGGAGATGATATCACACCCTGGAGAAATCACGGAACCGTAACAAACGAAGAAAAATTCGGAGGAAACCTGGAAGGGATCCGTCAGAGATTATCGTATCTGCAGGAACTTGGGATTACCGGTATTTATCTGAATCCGATCATGAAAGCAGAGTCCAACCACAAATATGACACGACCGATTATACAAAAATAGATCCGTTTTTTGGCGATGCGGATACAATGAAAGTGCTTTGCAAAGAAGCACATGAAAAAGGAATCCGCATTATGGTAGATGCAGTGTTTAATCATAGTGGAAGAAAATTTGAGCCGTGGATAGATATCCTGGAGCATGGAAAAGAGTCTCGTTATGCGGACTGGTTTATGGTAGAGGACTGGGAACAGGTTCAAAAAAGGGGAGACACCAGAGACCGACGGTTCTATTCCTTTGCATTTACAGACGGGATGCCAAAGCTGAACACAAACAACGAAGAGGTGATACAGTATTTCTGTAAAATCTGTGAGGACTGGGTACGGGAGTTTGATATCGACGGAATTCGTTTCGATGTAGGAAACGAAGTGTCGCACAGGTTCTTAAAGCGGATAAGAGAGCATTTAAAAACGATAAAGCCGGATATTTATCTTCTGGGGGAAATCTGGCATGATGCAAGCCAGTGGCTGCAGGGAGATGAATATGATTCTGTCATGAACTACCCGCTGCTGAGCGGAATCCATGATTTCTTTCTTGATAAAACAATGAAAAAAGAAGAATTTGAATATATGGTAAACCGTTGCTATACCATGTATATGCAGCAGAATAACGATGTACTTTTTAATCTCCTGGATTCCCACGATACCGAGAGGCTGATGAACCGTTTTCACGATCTGGACAAGTTCTACCAGCAGCTTGCAATCCTTTTTACGCTTCCGGGAAGCCCCTGTATTTATTATGGAACGGAGATCGCAATGGAAGGCGCTCATGATCCGGACTGCAGAAGATGTATGCCTTGGAGTGAAATTGAAAGCGAAGAGAATCAGAAAAAAATTGCAACGATGCGGAAACTGATCATGCTTCGAAGAAATGAAAAAGTGTGCAGAAGCCTGCATTTCCATTTTCCGAATGGTTATGAAAATGATCGGTGTGTAGAGTATATTAAACTAGACGAAGAGGGAAATAAAATCGAAGTTCTGCTCAACGCATCGGATGAGAAGATAAAAGTAAAAGGAGACGGGGAAGTACTTTTTGCCCGGGAATTTGATGGAGAGATACTTGGTGTAAATGGAACGTTAATTCGCAGGATGTAAGGGTTTCACCTGTTAGAAATATGTGCAGACAGGCACAAAAAAAGCATGTTTTCTGGAAAAGCCACCGGAAAACATGCTTTTTTGATCTCTTGACTCGCCAAAAACATAAGTAAGGAGCCATTTTTCGAAGGAAAATGAGCGGATTACGAATGTTTTTGAAGATTGCGTGAGTGCAAAGCACATAGCAATCTGGTATCGTAGTGATCAGACGTTTAAAATACCGAACGACTGCAGCAGCAGTGCGGCAAGGAGCACGGGTGCAATAAACTTCACCATGACGATATACAGCCTCTTTCGACCGAACTTATATCCTCCCAGCGTCACCTCATCGATGATGACCTGCGGCTTTACAACCCATCCGATCAGAATACAGGAGAGAAGTGCAACAAGCGGCATCAGAAGGTTATTGCTGATAAAATCCATGACATCCAGGATCTGAGCCGTTGCGCCATTTGGAAGCTTCAGTTCAAAATAAAGTGCATTGTAGCCGAGGCATACGATGATACCGACGAGACATGCATAAACGGTTACAATAACCGTGCTCTTCTTTCTGCTGATGTGAAATTTGTCGATCATACAGGAAACAATGGATTCCATGACCGATACGGAAGATGTAATGGCTGCAAAGGAGACCATAAGAAAGAAAATGGTTCCGATTACGCCGCCTGCTGCTCCCATGGACTGAAAGACCTTCGGCAGGGAGACAAACATCAGACCAGGGCCGGCGGACATACCCTCTGCTCCCATAAAGGTAAATACAGCAGGAACGATCATCAAACCGGCAAGCAGCGCAACGATGGTGTCAAAAATCTCAATCTGATTGATCGATTTCATCAGGTTTGTTTCTTTTTTTACGTAGGAACCGTAGGCAACCATGATACCCATCGCAACGCTGATCGAAAAGAAAAGCTGTCCGAGTGCATCGACAAAGACGGTGAAAAATTTCTGCGGCGTCATTCCTTTAAAATTCGGAACGAGATAAATTTTCATACCCTGCAGTCCCGTACGGACTACACCGTCTGCATCGGTATGGGTCAGTGTCAGCGAAAAAATGGAAATTCCGATGATTAAAATCAGAAGGATCGGCATCAGAATTTTGCTGTAGTTTTCAATTCCCTTATTGACACCACGATATACAACGAATGCGGTAAGAAAAAGATAGATTCCCAACCACACAATCGGCTGCCATGTACCGGTAATATAGCCGGTAAAGTAACCATCCTCGGCAGCAGCAGTGCCATGTCCGGTGAGAAACACAGACAGGTATTTTAATACCCAGCCGCCAATGGAGCAGTAGTAAGGCAGGATGACAACCGGCACGATACTGGCGAGAAGGCCAAGACCGTTCCAGCCCGGGTGAATTTTACCGTAAGCGACAAGCGGACTTTGTCCGGTTTTTCTTCCGATGGCAATATCAGTTGTCAGCAGGGTAAATCCAAAGGTCAGAGCCAGTACGATATAAACTAAAATAAAGGTTCCGCCTCCGTCTTTTGCGGCAAGATAAGGGAAACGCCAGATATTTCCCAGTCCAACCGCGCTTCCTGCAGCAGCAAGCACGAAGCCGATCGATCCGGTAAAGCTGCCGCGCGTATGTTTCTTTTCCATATAAGATACATCTCCTTATTGATAGACTGACTGTTTTTAACAGCCGAATACTTCTATTATAAAGTTCGGACGATACTTCGTCAACCAGAAGATCTATAGATTGACAATTTCAATTAGTTGTACTATCATCTAATTAGTTGTATATGCATCTATTTGAAACAGATCGAGAATGGACAGGAGGAACAGAAAAATGGATCCAACAGAACGGAAAATAACAAAAATAGCGCGGGAAGCCGGGAAATTTACGGTGCAGGCAATGAAAGAAGAAGGCATCGGTACGGCAGAATTTGACTTTATCCATCTGGTGCGCCATCATCCGGGCATCACGCAGACGGAAGTGCGCGAACAGTTAAAGATTGATAAAGGAGCTGCTGCAAGACGCGCTGCAAGCCTTGAGGCAAAGGGATATCTGATCCGGAAACCGAATCCGTGGGACGGCAGAAGCCAGCTTCTGTATGCTACGGAAAAAGCAGAAACTTTGAAAAATTCCAAAGCAGAAATTGAAACGGTTTTTTATGAATGGCTGCTTTTGGAGCTTCCGGAAAAGGAGGCAGAAAGCTTCTGCGAAACACTGGACAAGCTGTACTGGAAATCGAAGAGAGAACGGCAGAATCATTTTGCGGAACTTTCAAAAATTTTAAGTGAAAAAGCAGATAAAACAATAAAAGCAACAGCAGAAGGAGGCAGCAGCGATGAAGGATGAAACCTTTCGCCCGAACCGGATGCTCTCTTACTTTCAGGAAGAATGGAAAATTCTCTTTTTTGTTACGGTTTCCGGTCTCATCTATAACCTGGGACTTCTTGCAGGCCCCTGGTTTGAGGGAAAAATGACAGGAAAGCTGGTTGATCTCCTCGGCGGCACAGGAACCTTCCACCAGATGCTGATGCTGGTCACGGCCTATGTCGTGAGTATTGGCATTGTGCAGGTTTCCCGCTATTTCAAACGGTTCTATGTCAGAAGATTTGCCAACAACGTCAACCGGCATATGAAGCAGATTCTTTACGGAACGCTGGTTCGCAAAAGCCGTTTGGAGCTGGAAGCGGAAGGTACCGGAAATGTACTGACGAAGGCCATTCTCGATGTAGACGATTGCGTAGAAGGAATGCGGAAATTTACAACGGAAATCTTTGATACCGGTGTTGCTCTTCTCTCCTATGCGTGTATGCTGCTCTGGTACGACTGGCGCCTGGCTCTTCTCTGCATGATTTTCCCACCCATTTCCTACGTGATTGCCGAAAAGATGAAGGTCATGGTACAGAAAACGGGCGCTGCCTATAAGGTACAGTCGGGTGCATTAAGTGCTGCAACCCTGGACCGTGCGACAAATGCCATCACGTATCGTGTCTTTGGCTGTGAGGAGGACAGAAAGGCCGCTTATGAGGAGAATCTTTCGGCTTACGAATCTGCCGCTGTGCGCGCCAATATCTGGAACACAGCTATGCCGCCGATTTATCGTATGATCTCGATGACGAGCATTCTGTTTATCCTGTATTTTGGAGGCAGGAACGTCCTGCATGAGGGTTGGACACCGTGGACCATTGCTGTATTTACCACATTTTTGTCCTGCTACACGAAGCTTGCCACCAAATCATCGAGCGCTGCGAAACTTTTTAATGCGGTACATAAAGCGCAGGTTTCCTGGAAACGAATTAAACCTTTGCTGCAGAATTCCAAAACAGAACCGGAGCTTCCGGCCGCAGCACCTGCAGAGCTTAACGTCGATCACCTGCATTTTGCTTATCCAAACGGAAAAGAGATCATCCATGACCTGTCGTTTCAAGCGTCTCCTGGCCAGATCATCGGTGTGACGGGACCTGTCGCATGCGGAAAGTCAACGCTTGGAAAGACTTTTCTCTGCGAGTCGCCGTATGAGGGAAGCATCACCTTCGGCGGAAAAGAACTTGGAAAAATGGAAAAAGCAGACCGGAACCGCATGGTCGGTTATCTTGGCCATGACCAGGAGCTGTTCCATGGAAGTGTGGAAGAGAATATCCGTCTCGGGGGAAAAGAGGGCGCAGAGGAGATGATCCGAGTCGTCTGCCTGGAAGATGAAGTGAAAGCAATGGAAAACGGAATCCATACCCTGGTCGGAACGGGCGGTATCCGCCTCTCCGGTGGTCAGGCGCAGCGCCTTGCCCTTGCGCGAACCCTGTACCACAAACGGCCGGTTCTGGTTCTCGACGATCCGTTTTCGGCACTCGACAAAGAGACGGAGGCACAAATTTTTGTAAATTTAAAGGAGCTGGCAAAAGACTCTATTATAATCCTCATTTCCCATCGCCTCTATCTGTTCGACCAGATGGATCAGGTCATCTGGATGGATGAGTGCCATACGAAGGTCGGCACACATGAAGAACTCCTTGCAACGGTTCCGTCCTACGCAGAGCTCTGCAGCAATCAGACGAAGGGAGGAAGCTTTTGATGCAAAAGAAAGAATCTGTATTGCGGGTAATCAAAGAAACCGTTCGAAAACACGGCGTTTTATCAGCCGCACTTTTGGGAGTCGTCTGTGGTGCGGTTATTTTCGCACTGCTCCCGCCTCTTGTGCTGGCACAGCTGATTGACCTTTTGACAAAGAAGCATACCCTCTGGATGGAAGGAATTCTGCTGTATTTCGGACTTCTTGCCCTGACGGGTCTTCTGGAGTCGGCACGAGAGAGTCTTCTGACGGTATTCGGCCAGAAAATTACACATGCACTCCGAAGCAGTCTGATGGAAAAGTTCGGACGCCTTTCCGCCAACGAGCTGAACCGCCAGGAGCCGGGCGCTCTCGTATCAAGATTTGTCGGTGACGTCGACACAGTGGAAAACCTGTTTACCTCCGGGATCATCAGTATGTTTGCCGATGCGTGCAAAATCTTAAGCATTCTTGCCGTCATCTGGGTGACTAATCGTGGACTTACGATTGTTCTGATTATTTTACTCCCTGTTCTGTTCCTCTTTACCCGTTACATCCAGAAAAACATGCTGACCTCCCAGATTGCCAATCGCCGTGCAGTCAGCCGTGCTTCGGGTCACGTTCCGGAGACGCTGCACAACATCCGTACCATCCACTGTCTGCAGAAAGAGACGTATATGGAGCAGCAGTATGCGCACTATATTGATGACAGCTACAGCGCAATGGAGAAGACCAATTTTTACGATGCCGTCTATTCTCCGGTCATCCTGATTTTAAATGCCATTGTTGTTGCTGTTGTCATGCTGCTTTCGGCCTCCGGCAATTCGACCGTTTTAAAGCTGTTCGGCATGTCCGCCGGAACCGCCGTTGCTGTTATAAACTATATTTCCCAGATCTTTGCTCCGGTCGAAAGTCTTGGTATGGAAATCCAGACAATTCAGTCTGCGTTTGCCGGTATGGAAAGAATCAATGAATTTTACAGCCTGGAAGAGAAGAAAGAGCCGGCTGCGCTGACTGAAAATACAGATTACGGCATAGCGGCTGAGCTAAAAAATGTGACGTTTGGATATGACGAAAGCCAGGTCATCTTAAACGATGTAAGTCTGCAGATCAAAAAAGGCGAGCAGGTAACACTTTTGGGACGAACGGGTGCCGGAAAGAGTACTATTTTCAAACTGCTGCTCGGTTTATATGAGCCACAGAAAGGAATGGTTCTGATTTGGGGCGTTCCATCTGTCGATCTGCCGGATGCGAAGAAACGAAAGGTTTTCGGCTATGTGGAGCAGTCGTTCCACATGGTGCCGGGATCGGTAAAAGACCAGATTACTTTGTATGATGCAAAGATTTCGGATACAGATGTAAAAAAAGCAGCAGAGCTGACCGGACTTGCAAAGACCATCGAGGCGCTTCCGGACCAATATGATACGATCTGTACACAGGATCTCTTCTCACAGGGTCAGTGGCAGCTCCTCTCGATTGCCCGTGCAGCCGCAGCGGAGCCTGAAATTCTGCTCCTCGATGAGATTACCGCAAACCTTGATGCAGAGACGGAAAAAATGGTATTAAATGCATTGCAAAGGGTTTCCAAAAACCGTACCGTAATTTCCATTTCCCACCGAACTATGGCAGAAACGGGACGCGTGATTCCAATTTCATAATTTCTTTTCGTTCATTAAATTTTTGAAACAAAGCGTGCCGGATGCATTCTGACAAAAAAAGATGCGCCGACACGCTTTCTTTGTCCCGCCAGGCAGAACAAAATAGAGCGGAGGAGCGAGTTTCAATTGACACAAAAAAGGGGAGCAAGTACAATAAAAGTAACGAAAAGAGAGGAGGCGGTATTCAGTTGAAAAAGAGAAAATGGAAATTCCGCATCGCAGGCGGCGCTGTCACGCTGCTGGGCATCTATCTGATGGCGGTCGGCTACGGAGAGACGATCACACTCACCATCGCCACGGTTGTCCTGATTTTCGGCATTGCCATCTGGTCCATGGCAACCCCGGAGAACTACAATTCCATGACGGATATGATTGCCATGATCTCCATGGAGAAGCCGCGGAAAATCGAAGAATTTTATGAGGCTTACAAGAACGTCGATACACCGTTCGGTTCTGCATGGCTTGCAAAATTCTACACGATGCGGCAGAAAGCACTCGTTTTCGGACCGGACGCCAAGGGAGAATATCTCTACTTCTGGCTGACCAAAGACGGTCATGTCGGTTATTTGGGATATTCCTTCATCGAAGGCTTTATCAAAAAGAAACTCACCACACCCGTGTATCCGATTCATGAAGATGTTGCAGAGAACCTCGCAGACCATCTAAGCTACCATTCCGATCTGATGATGTTCCAGAGCGAATTAAAAGCGAATCTGGAGCATTTCGTCAAAACTGGAACGGTACAGCCGTTTCAGAAGATTTCGGCGTCCCAGATTTACACTTTCACGGAGGATTACCGCCTGACGGGCCAGCATTTCGATCTGGAGGATACAGACGGAAACCTGGTTTACGAGATCGACAGCACCGTGCCGCTGAAAACATTTTATATCTACGATGCGATGCACACCGAAATCTTCCGTATGACGAAGGAACTGCTCCACGCGCTGCCGACGTACCGTTTTTATCTGTACGGCGAGCCGTATGGTGTGTTGAAAAAGCAGTTTGCACTCGTACGGGATCAGTTCTCGATGGAACTGCCGGAGGGAAAACTGGAACTCCGGGAATACGCCGGCTCCATCGGCCACAATTACTCGGTAAAACTGAACGGAACTATGATCGGCGCCATCGTCGACAATATGGATCTTACCGTCGGAAACATCATGTTCGACAATGCGTTTCTGATTGTCTACGATGCAAAATATCTGCCGCAGCTGACCGCACTCGCTGTGATGGCGGCAAGAGAACTGGCACGCGACAAAGACGGCGGTCTTTCCAATCGGTCCTGACAAAAGAAAGAGAGGGGAATCTATGAGAAAAACGACAAAATTGTTTTTGGGTTTTACAGCAGGACTTCTGCTTCTGTGCGGCTGCTCGGCGGCAGAAGAAAAGTTAGGGTATGAAAACGCGGATGTGGCAAAAGAAGCCCTTGCATCGGCTTCGTCCGTCCGCATGCGCTGTGATCTGGATAACGTTGACGCTTCGGGAAACATTTATGCGGATGAAAAGGCTGCCGCGTATATGAAAAACAGCGGTCTCTTTGATCAGACCTGGACGATCTCTATTTCCGGCGAAGAATGGTTCCATATGAAAATTGTGACGGACGAAGAAATCAATAAGATGACAAAATCCGCTACTACCTATGCATTCTATGATCCGGACAACAACCTGCTTGGCTATGCACAGGAGCGCGTGACGACACCGGATCAGATGCCGGAAGCGTATTACATTATTTTTCTCGATGCAGATCTGAACGAAAAACCATATTACGCATCAGAGGATGGACATACCATTTATACAGAGGGCGGAACGGTGATCGGTTCTGCGAAAAAAGAGATGGACTGGTCCGGTTCACAGTGCAATCTCTATGTGAACCTGGAGGATAACGGTACGCAGGTGATGGATTTCCAGGATAAATACGCCTTGCTCGATATGATGTACGATGAGGCAAATGAGTATTACAAAGATAACAAGTAAGGCGGAGGAAAAAGGCAGTTGAAAAAGAGAATATATACAGCCGCTGGTCTTTTTCTTGCCGCCGCTCTGGTGCTTGGCGGCTGCGGAAAAGAAAGAGTGCCGGAATCTGAGTTTGCAACTGCGGATGAGGCAAAAGAGGCGCTTACATCGGCAGAAACCATAGAAATCTACTTTGACCTGTATGGAAGTAAACGAAAGACGAAGATTGTGGCAGACGGAAAAGTGGCGGGCTATCTTCAGAAGAATACGGTCTATATCAACGAGGAGGAGTGGTTTTCGATTGACTATGTGGAGGATGAGCCCATCAATGACAGAGAAGGCTCCGGCACGACGTACGGCTATTACGACGCATCCGGTACGTGTCTTGGCTATGCGCAGGAGCAGTATGTGGATACCTCCTATGGAAAAGATACAAGACTGATTTTCCTTGATGTAGATGAAACGCCGCTCGATTACCAGAGTTCGAGAAGCGGCAGGATTCTGTATGATGAAAATGACGAGGAGATCGGCAGCGGAAAGATCGGGCGATCAGGGGTCAGTCTTCTTGACCAGTGGTACACGAATCTTTACTGTGCCGTCTTTAAGACCGAGACGGACGGCACGCGGCAGATTGATTTCATGGACCGGATGGCGATGCTGTGGCGTCTGGAGCGCGATTACCGCTCAATTGACGACAATCCTGTCAACACCGGCGTGCAGATTTATGAAACGGTTGCCGTTGTTTTTGTGCTGATCCTGTTGATTGGTTCGTCTTTCTCAAAATGGAGACAAAAAAAGAAAAATTAAAGGGAATGCTCGCTTCCTGGACGGCTGGTTTTGAGAAAAAACCACTGACAGGAAGGGGGCATTTTATACGCTTGTGAATCTTGCACAATTTCTGGTTTCATGCTAAAATTGTGCAGGTATGACGTTTGTTATACTTCTTATATTTATTCTTGAGAAAAGGTATGAAATACAAATGAACGATACAGAAACAAAAAACACAGCGGTAAAAGCGCCGGCACTGATGTCCACGCGGCCTGTGACAGCACAGGATGCGCTGGATCAGTGTGAGAAGCTTTCCCCGATGATGGTACATTATTGCCAGACGAAGACGGGCTTGACTGACCCGGCTAATACCATTTTGTTTTACCGCTTAGGTGATTTCTACGAAATGTTCTTCGAAGATGCCACCCTGGTATCCAAAGAACTTGAGCTTACGCTGACCGGAAAGGACTGCGGCATGGAGGAGCGCGCTCCGATGTGCGGTATCCCGTATCACGCTGCAGAAGGGTATATCAACCGTCTTGTAGAGAACGGCCATAAGGTTGCGATCTGCGAGCAGATGGAGGACCCAAAGCAGGCAAAGGGCATGGTAAAGCGCGAAGTCATCCGCGTTGTCACACCGGGTACGACGCTGATCCCGCAGGGACTTGATGAGACGAAGAACAACTACATCATGTCGATCGTCTGCATGGAGGGATGCTTCGGTATCTCTACGGCAGATATCTCCACCGGCCAGTGCCTCGTCACGGAAATGGACAAGCCTCGCCGCCTTGTGGATGAGATCACGAAGTTTATGCCGGCGGAAATCATCTGCAATCAGTCGTTCCTGCTCTGCGGGATCGATGTGGAGGATCTCCGGACCCGCCTTCATATCTGCGTGAATGCATTGGAAGACTGGTATTTCGACGATGATATCTGCCGCCGTACGCTGCAGGAACAGTTCCATGCTGCTACGATGGAAGGCCTTGGCATCGCCGATTACAACTGCGGAACAATTGCAGCCGGTGCGCTGTTCCAGTATCTGCACGAGACACAGAAATCGGATCTGTCTCACATGAACTCGATTACACCGTATGTGACGGACAAATATATGCTGATCGACAGCTCCAGCCGCCGGAATCTGGAACTGGTGGAAACGCTGCGGGAGAAGCAGAAACGCGGCTCCCTCCTCTGGGTTCTCGACAAAACCCGCACGGCGATGGGCGCGCGTCTTCTGCGAAGCTACGTGGAGCAGCCATTGATCGACGAGGATGAAATCAATGCAAGACTCGATGCTGTAGAGGCTCTAACGGGGCAGGCGATGCTCCGCGAGGAAATCCGTGAATACCTCCGTCCGGTTTATGACCTTGAGCGTCTCGTCGGAAGAATCAGCTACCAGTCCGCGAATCCGCGTGACCTGATCGCCTTTAAATCGTCGCTGCAGATGCTGCCTTACATCAAGCAGCTCTTAAACTCGTTTGACGGCGGCGCTTTGGCGCAGATTCAGGAGGATCTCGACCCGCTGGAAGACCTCTATCAGCTTGTCGATGCGGCAATCGTGGATGATCCACCGTATCTGATGCGCGACGGCGGTATGATCAAAGACGGCTACAACGAGATGGTCGATAATTACCGCCATGCAAAGACAGAAGGAAAGCAGTGGCTGAGTGAACTTGAGGCGAGTGAGCGGGAGAAAACCGGTATCAAAAACATGAAGGTCAAGTACAACAAGGTATTTGGCTATTATCTGGAAGTTACGAACTCGTTTAAAGACCTTGTACCGGATTACTATACCAGAAAACAGACGCTGACGAACGCCGAGCGCTACATCACACCGCGTCTGAAGGAGTTGGAAGATACGATTCTTGGCGCAGAGGACAAGCTGTACGCTCTGGAATATGATCTTTTCTGTACGGTGCGCGATACGGTTGCCGGTGAGGCGGAGCGGATTCAGCGCACGGCGCAGGCTCTGGCACGGCTCGATGTGTATGCATCACTTTCCTACGTTGCCGAGCACAATCACTATGTGCGTCCGAAGCTGAACAGCCGAGGAAAGATTGATATCAAGGATGGCCGTCACCCAGTGGTCGAGAAGATGATTCCAAACGATATGTTTATCGCAAACGATACCCTGCTTGACAACGGTGACCACCGCGTTTCCGTCATCACCGGACCGAACATGGCCGGTAAATCGACGTATATGCGCCAGACGGCCCTCATTGTGCTGATGGCACAGATCGGTTCGTTTGTTCCGGCTTCGAAGGCAAACATCGGTATTGTGGACCGGATCTTTACCCGTGTCGGCGCATCCGATGACCTGGCAAGCGGCCAGAGTACGTTTATGGTTGAGATGACGGAGGTGGCGAATATTCTTCGGAATGCAACCTCGAACAGTCTGCTGATTCTCGATGAGATCGGAAGAGGAACGAGTACGTTCGACGGTCTTTCGATCGCCTGGGCGGTGATTGAGCATGTGGCGAATCCGAAGCTGCTCGGCGCAAAGACACTGTTCGCTACGCATTACCATGAGCTGACTGAGCTTGAAGGAAAGCTTCCGGGCGTGCACAACTACTGTATTGCCGTCAAGGAAAAGGGCGACGATATCGTATTCCTGCGTAAAATTGTACAGGGCGGCGCAGATAAGAGCTACGGTATCCAGGTAGCGCGTCTTGCGGGAGTGCCGGAGTCAGTGCTCTCCCGGGCGCAGGAGCTGGTGGAGCAGCTGAGCGATGCCGATATCACTGCTGCGGTCAAGGATCTGACCATGCAGAAGAAACCGAAGGCAAAGCCGGTTCACTACGACGAGGTCGATATGGCACAGATGTCGCTGTTCGATACGGTGCAGGACGATGATATCATCAAAGAGCTCTCGGAGCTTGATATCTCGAATATGACACCGATGGATGCTTTAAATACCCTGTACCGTTTCCAGGGAAAGGTGAAAAACCGCTGGAAATAGGGGAATACTGGATCAGAACATAAGTTAGAATCAATCCGAAACAGAAAGGAACAACATGGCTACCATAGCAGTACTGGATCAGAATACGATCGATAAAATTGCGGCCGGTGAGGTCGTGGAACGGCCGGCTTCCGTGGTAAAGGAGCTGGTGGAAAATGCAATGGACGCCGGTGCGACGGCGATCACCGTGGAAATCCGCGACGGCGGTATCTCGCTGGTGCGGATCACGGACAATGGAAGCGGCATTCCGGCCGAACAGGTGCCGCTCGCTTTTCTGCGCCACGCGACGAGCAAGATCCGTTCCGTGGAAGAACTCGTGCAGATTGCATCTCTTGGCTTCCGCGGCGAGGCGCTCTCGAGTATCTCGGCGGTTGCGCAGATCGAGATGATTACGAAAACGCCGGATGCGCTGACGGGAACGCGGTATGTGATTGAGGGCGGCGCGGAGAAGGCCAATGAGGAGGTCGGTGCCCCGACCGGAACAACCTTTCTGGTCCGGAATCTTTTTTACAACACGCCGGCTCGTCAGAAATTCTTAAAAACGCCGGTTACGGAGGCGAATGCGGTGACTTCCGTTGTGGAGCAGCTTGCGCTGTCGCATCCGGGGATTTCGTTTAAATATATGGTGAATTCACAGGTGAAGCTCCATACGAGCGGCAACCGGAATTTAAAAGAACTGGTCTATAATATTTACGGCCGCGACATTGCGCGGGAGCTGATCGAGATTCACTCGGAAAGCCCGCTGATGACGATCGACGGCTTTATCGGAAAACCGGTGATCTCGAGGGGAAACCGGAATTTTGAAAATTATTACGTGAATGGACGGTATGTGCGGAGCAAGCTGCTCGCCCGTGCGATTGAGGACGGATATCAAACATCGATGATGCAGCATAAATATCCGTTTACGCTGTTCTATGTCCAGATGGATGGAGAGGCGGTGGATGTCAATGTGCATCCGACGAAGATGGAACTTCGTTTTTCTCATCAGGAGGAGATTTACCGTCAGATGCGCGATATGATCTCAGGTGCGCTGAATCACAGGGAGCAGATTGTGAATGTTTCGCTTTCTTCCGACAGGGAACGGAAAGCAGAGGAAAAAGCGGCACGGAAAGAACAGATTGTTGTTCCGGAACCGTTCGAGCAGAAACGGCAGGTAAAAGAAGGCTTTGCACGGCAGTCCCTTCCGGTGGAGCCGGTTTCCAGCCAGAGCAGAAGAATGCCAATTTTCCCGGAGGTGGAACGAAATGGATACCGCGCAGCGAAAACGTATGTGCCGGTTCAGCAGATGACGGGAATGACGCGGGAAGAGGAAGAACTGTTTGAGCCGGGTGCAGGAAACGTGCCAAAGACGGCAGACCTCTCAAACGCGGACGCAATACAGCATCAGCAGGAGCCAGATGCAGCTCCAACGGTATCTTCCATGCCGGAAGAATCCTCATCTGCATCTGCTTCGCCTGAGCCAGAAGGCCAGATGCAGCTCTTTGATGAGCAGTTTCTTACCCCGGAGGCAGAGAAATCGCACCGCATCATCGGCCAGGTTTTCGATACGTACTGGCTGATTCAGTACGGCGAGAATCTCTACATCATCGATCAGCATGCCGCGCACGAAAAGGTACTGTTCGAGCGGATGATGAAAAATTACCGGGAAAAGAACGTCACCTCCCAGATGGTGAGTCCTCCGCTGATCGTCTCCTTAACGCCGCAGGAAGCAGATCTTGTGACCCGTTACATGGACGTTTTCCAGTCCTTCGGCTACGAAATTTCCCCGTTCGGCGGAAAAGACTATGCGATCAACGCCGTGCCGCACAACCTGTACGGTATTGCGACGGAGGAGCTGTTTATCGAGATTCTCGACAATCTTGAGGAGGTCCGCGAAAAGCCGCTGGAGATTTTAAAAGACCGTCTGGCGACGATGTCGTGCAAGGCCGCCGTAAAGGGCAACAATCATCTTTCCTATGCAGAGGCGGAGCAGCTCATTGCCGAGCTTTTGACGCTCGAAGATCCGTATCACTGCCCGCACGGCCGGCCGACGATCATTTCCCTCTCGAAACGGGAACTGGAAAAGAAATTTAAGAGAATTGTGTAGGTGATTTTTTTGAAAAAACCTTTGATTATCCTGACCGGTCCGACCGCTGTCGGTAAGACGAAGCTGTCGATTTCGCTTGCCCAAGCGGTGAATGGGGCCATTATCTCCGCGGATTCCATGCAGGTCTACCGCCATATGGATATCGGATCTGCCAAAATCCGCCCGGAGGAGATGTGCGGCGTTCCGCATTATCTGATCGATGTGCTCGATCCTTCCGAAGAGTTTCACGTCGTGAAGTTTGTGGAACTGGCGCATGAAGCGATGGAAAAAATATACGCCGCCGGACAGATTCCGATCGTGACGGGCGGCACCGGCTTTTATATCCAGGCGCTTTTAAAAGAAGTTGATTTTACGGAATCGCACGGTGAACTGCCGATCCGGAAACAGCTGGAAGAAAAAGCAGCAACGGAGGAAGGCGCGGCAGAACTGTACCGGGAACTTTCCGAGGTTGATCCTGCTTCCGCGGAGACGATTCACCCGAATAATGTAAAACGTGTAATCCGGGCGCTGGAATATTATCACGAGACAGGACAGAAGATTTCGGAGCACAACGAGGAGCAGAAGCAGAAGGAATCTCCGTACTGTTCTGCTTATTTTGTGCTGAACGACGAACGTTCGATTCTGTATGACCGCATTGACAGGCGCGTCGATCAGATGATCTGCGACGGACTGGTTGATGAAGTTTTCCGTTTGAAAGAAATGGGATACACAAGAGATCTTGTCTCCATGCAGGGACTGGGCTACAAAGAACTGTTCCCGTATCTTGCGGGCGAATGCACGCTGGAGGAGGCCGTCTATATCATCAAGCGGGACACCCGTCATTTTGCCAAACGGCAGCTGACCTGGTTCCGACGGGAAAAGGATGTGATCTGGCTGAACAAGCCGGATTTTGACTACGACGAAGAAAAAATATTATCATATATGCTGGATCGCTGGAACGAAATCGTTTCGGCCGATGCAAAGGAAGAAGGAGAACAATCATGTTGACAGAAAAAGCTGCTATGTACAGCACACTTGGCATTTCCAAAGAGGTTTTCGCATTTGGAACGAAAATTGAGGAAGAATTAAAAGAGCGTTTTGCAAAAATTGATGAAATCGCAGAATACAACCAGTTAAAGGTCATCCACGCCATGCAGGCAAGCAAGGTCAGCGAGGCATGCTTATATGGAACCACAGGATACGGATACAATGACCTGGGACGTGATACGCTGGAGCAGGTCTATGCAACGTGCTTCGGCACTGAGGATGCACTGGTACGCCCGCAGATCGCCTGCGGAACCCATGCGCTTGCAACGGCGCTTTCCGGAAATCTCCGCCCGGGCGACGAACTGCTTTCTCCTGTTGGAAAACCGTACGACACCCTTGAGGAAGTGATCGGCATCCGCCCGTCCGTCGGATCTCTTGCGGAATATGGCGTAACTTACCGCCAGGTAGATTTAAAAGAGGACGGCTCTTTCGATTACGAAGGAATCAAAAATGCCATCAACAAAAAGACAAAGATGGTGACGATTCAGAGGTCGAAAGGATATCAGACCAGACCGACGCTTTCTGTTACCCGCATCGGTGAACTGATTGCATTTATTAAAAATATCAAACCAGATGTCATCTGTATGGTCGATAACTGCTACGGCGAGTTCGTGGAGACGATCGAACCGACCAATGTCGGTGCAGATCTGATGGTCGGATCCCTGATCAAAAACCCGGGCGGCGGACTGGCTCCGGCCGGCGGTTACATTGTTGGAAAGAAAAAGTACGTGGAAAATGCAGCATACCGTCTGCTCTCCCCGGGACTTGGAAAAGAGGTTGGCGCAACACTCGGTGTGAACGGTTCCTTCTACCAGGGATTCTTCCTGGCACCGACCGTTACCGCAGCGGCATTAAAAGGTGCTGTCTTTGCTGCAAATGTTTATGAGAAACTGGGATTTGCCGTTGTTCCAAACGGAACCGAGAGCCGTCACGACATCATTCAGGCGGTAACCTTTGGAAAACCGGAAGGCGTCATCGCATTCTGCCAGGGTATCCAGGCAGCTGCCCCGGTCGACAGCTTCGTTTCCCCGGAACCTTGGGATATGCCAGGTTACGACAGCCCAGTTATCATGGCAGCTGGCGCTTTCGTGCAGGGCTCTTCCATTGAACTTTCTGCCGATGGCCCGATCAAACCGCCGTACGCTGTCTATTTTCAGGGTGGGCTTACGTGGCAGCACGCAAAATTCGGTATTCTGATGAGTCTTCAGAAACTCGTCGATGCCGGTATGGTGACATTATAATGGCAAAAAATGTGGTAATTATCGGCGGCGGCGCGAGCGGACTGATGGCGGCAATTTGGGCCTCACGTCTCGGTGCCGCGGTCACCGTTCTGGAAAAGAACGATAAACCGGGCAGAAAGCTTCTTGCGACCGGAAACGGACGGTGTAATTTTACCAATCGTTATCAGGATGCATCGTGCTACCGCACGGGAAATCAGGAGCGTGCATCACGGGTTCTCGAACAGTTTACCGAACAGGACACCGAACAGTTTTTTGAACAGCTCGGCATCCGCATCCGGAGCCGTGAAGGCTGGCTTTATCCGGCCAGCGAGCAGGCACAGTCCGTTCTTGAGCTGCTGATTTTGGAAGCCAGATTCCGAAAGGTAAAAATCAAGACACGGGAAACGGCTGTTGCAGTGGAAAAAGCCGAAAATGGTTATCTGGTGCGCACCGAAGGATGGCAGTACCCGGCTGACAGCGTCATCATCTGCTGCGGAAGCTGTGCTTCCCAGATCGCCGGTTCCGACGGAGATACACTTCGATTTGCCGATCAGCTTCAGCTCGCTTCGATTCCGTTTTTCCCGGCCCTCTGCCCGCTCCGCTGCAAAGGAAACCAGTTTTCCTCCTGGGCGGGTGTTCGGGTGCGCGCGAAGATTACGCTTCTGGTTGAAAATCAGGAGATTCTGACGGAACAGGGAGAGCTGCAGCTTACCGACTACGGTGTCTCCGGCATCCCGGTATTCCAGATTTCCCGGTTCGCTGTGCGCGCCTGCATGCAGAAAAAACGCGTTGAACTTCTCGTAGACTTCTTTCCGGAACTGACGGAATCGGAGCTTACTGCAGAACTTGTCAGACGGCAGGAAATCTGCCCGTATAAAGCGCCAAAAGAGCTTCTGATCGGTCTTCTTCCAGAAAAACTCATTCCGGTTCTGATCGGAAAGAAAAAGACTCCGGAAGAAATGGCAGGCGCCATCAAATCATATCGTTTACAGATCACCGGCCAGACCGACTTTGGAAAAGCCCAGGTGTGTGCGGGCGGCATCACGCTCGACCAGCTTACGGATTCTCTGGAATCGGTACAGCACCCTGGTATTTTCTTTGCGGGAGAAGCCCTGGACGTCGACGGCGTCTGCGGCGGCTACAATCTCCAGTGGGCCTGGTCCAGCGGAAGTGCAGCCGGAAGAGCTGCAGCAGGAGAACATGCATGATTCGGATACAGCAATTAAAGCTTCCAGTCACCCACACACAGGAGGAACTGGAACAGAAAATAAGAAAAACACTGAAAATCGGAAAACACGATCTGCAGGAAATTGAGCTCTTACGCCGCTCAATTGATGCCAGAAAGAAATCCGAATTAAAATACGTTTATCAGCTTGATGTAAAAGTAAAAGATGAGAATGCCGTACTGCGGAAGGCGAAAAATAACCAGATCGTAAAAGCGGAGAAAAAGCCACATGTGTTCCCAAAATCTGGAGAACAGACTCTTGTTCACCGGCCGGTTATTATCGGAAGCGGTCCGGCAGGACTTTTTTGTGCCTATGTTCTCGCAAAGCATGGCTACCGTCCGCTCGTTCTGGAGCGCGGCGAATCTGCAGAACAGAGAAAGAAAAGTGTCGATGCGTTCTGGAAAACCGGCGTTCTGAACCCGGAATCGAACGTACAGTTCGGAGAGGGCGGCGCCGGTACGTTTTCGGATGGAAAATTAAACACTTCGGTGAAGGATCCATCCGGCAGAAACCGTGAGGTACTCCGGATCTTCACGGAATGCGGGGCACCGGAAGAAATTCTGTACGATCAGAAACCGCACCTTGGCACCGATCAGCTCATCGGAATTGTGACAACAATGCGGAAAAAGATCGAGGCATGGGGCGGAGAAGTCCGTTTCGGAGCAAAAGTGACGGACTTTGGGATTGAAAACGGCAGACTCACTTCTGTAACCGTCAATGAAACCGAGAAGATTGCCGCGGAGACTGCAGTCCTTGCGATCGGCCACTCTGCACGCGATACCTTCTTTAAACTCTGCGAAAATAAGATCTCCATGGAAGCAAAATCCTTCGCTGTCGGCGTCCGCATTGAGCATCCGCAGAAGATGATCACGGAGGATCAGTACGGACCGGAGGCACCGGATTTCCTTGGGGCAGCACCGTATAAGCTCACCAATCAGTGTGAAAACGGAAGAGGTGTGTACTCATTCTGCATGTGTCCCGGCGGCTATGTTGTCAACGCATCCTCGGAAGCGGAACGCACCTGCGTCAACGGTATGAGTTATTCTGACCGGGAAGGTAAAAATGCGAACAGCGCTATGATTGTCACCGTAACACCGGAAGACTACCGCCCGTACCATGTAGAGGGAACGCCGGACGTACTCGATGGTGTGGCATTCCAGAGAGCGCTTGAACACGCTGCGTGGGAAGCCGGAAAAGGCAAAGTTCCGGTGCAGCTTTTTGGTGATTTCTGTGAAAACAGAGTTTCTACAGCACTTGGAGAGGTAACCCCTTCCATCTGCGGAGAATGGACTTTCGCCAATCTGCGGGAAGTTCTTCCGACGTTTATCGGAGACTCCCTTGTGGAAGGCATTCGTGCATCTGAGCGGAAAATCCACGGCTTTTCCCGTCCGGACGCCGTTCTTTCCGGCGTGGAAGCGCGTACCTCGTCACCGGTCCGCATTGTAAGAAATGAAACGCTCGAAAGTCCGTCGCTTACCGGTCTTTACCCGTGCGGAGAGGGCGCAGGCTATGCGGGAGGCATCACTTCCGCAGCCATGGACGGATTAAAAACGGCAGAGGAAATTGCAAAAAAATATATGAATTTTTCATAATTCCTATACATCTGCGGAAAGTTGTGCTAGAATGATGGGTGATTCAAACCAATGTATTCCATGAAAATTCCCGGAAGAGTGGTGGGAGGAATACATGAGAAAAAATGGATTACGAAACCTGCCGACGATGGAACAGCCATATGAAAAATGCCTGGAAAACGGCCCGGAAAGCCTTTCCGACGCGGAGCTTCTGGCTGTCATTTTACGATGTGGGGCAAGGGGAAAAACATCCCTGGAGCTCGCAAGAGAAATTCTTTCCCTTCCCGGAAAAGAGGAGGGCCTGTTAGGACTCTATCACTGTACAAGACAGGAACTTCTGCAGATCCGCGGAGTCGGGGAAGTAAAAGCGATCCAGCTCCAGTGCATCGGTGAGCTTTCCAAACGAATGGCCGCGGCCGGAGCAAGAAAAGGTCTCTGCTTTCATGATCCGGCTTCCATTGCGGATTATTACATGGAACGTCTCCGCCACGAGGATCAGGAGGTTCTTCTCTGCATGATGCTGGACACAAAAAATCAGCTTCTCGGAGAAAAGGAAATCACAAGAGGAACGGTCAATGCGACGATGATTTCGCCGCGGGAGCTTTTTCTTGCGGCACTGCAGTTCCGTGCGGTTCATATTCTACTGGTTCACAACCATCCAAGCGGAATCCCGGAACCAAGCGGTGACGACATTACCGTGACACGGCAGATCCGGCGGGCGGGCGAAATGCTCGGCATTACCCTGCTGGATCACATTATTATCGGGGATCACTGTTATACCAGTATGCTGGAACAGGGAATCTGATCCCGAAAATCCGAGGCAGAAATGCCCAAAGGAAGGGAACAAGTTAAAGGAGCACGATGCAGATTCGAAATGTATACGGCATAGACCTTGGCACCAGTACCGTCAAAATCTATGACCTGAAGAAAGACACAATCACAAAAGAAAAAAATATGATTGCCATACGCAACCGCGAACAGGTGATTGCCGTTGGAAATTACGCATATGAAATGCACGAGAGAACGCCTTCCAATATCGAGGTAATTACCCCCATGAGCAACGGACGCATTGCGAATGTATTGATGGTAGAAGCCGTTTTGCACACGCTTCTCCACCGCTGTACGCGCCACATGGGATACCGCCCGGAGCTGTATTTTTCAGTTCCCTGCGATATGACAGAGATTGAACGGCGTTCTTATTATACGATTGCACATAAGGGAGCCTTAAAAAACTGCCGCATGTATCTTGTGGATAAACCAATCGCGGATGCGCTGGCACTTGGCATTCCGATCAACCGCACGAAGGGTTCCATGATTGTCAACATCGGAGCGCAGAGCACAGAGATTTCTGTTATCGCCAACGCGAGAGTTATTTTTTCCAGAATCATCCCGGTAGGCGGAAAACAGTTCAACGAATCGATATGCAATCTGAACCGCCGCAAAAACAATTTCCAGATTGGCTCCAAAACAGCCAAACGTGTCAAGATTGCGCTGGCGGATCTTGGAACAGACAAAAAAGAGGCGCGGAAGGTGCGCGGCGTAGATGGTGCATCCGGTCTTCCAATGGAAGGGATCATTACTTCTTCCCTCGTAAACGAAGCACTCCTTTCCGGTGTTAATGAGATCGGCGAGGAAATCAAGCATGCGCTGGAGCGTACACCGCCGCAGATCCACGATCATATCCAGAAAGAGGGTATTTATATCACCGGCGGAAGCACAAGGATTCCGAACATTGACCGCTATCTTTCGAGACAGCTCGGCTGTCCGGTGCAGCTTTCCCAGTATTATGACCTCTGTACCATCTGTGGGCTCAAGGAACTGATCACGCACGATGCGCTGCATCGCTGGGCTTACACGGTAAATAAAAAGAAGTAAATCTATCAAAAAGGACCCGCTATGAATAAGAAGAAAAAATTTCAGCAAAAAAGCAAACATTTACTTTTCATCATGACGTTCCTGTGTCTCTCCGGCATTTTAGGCAGTGCAGCAGACAAAATGCCGGTCACGCCGATCCGGGAAGCCGCAGGCTTTGTGATCATCCCGTTTCAGAACGGAATTAACCAGATCGGTGCGTATTTGACAGACTGTCTGACCGGTTTCCAGAACGTCAAAAAACTGTCTGCCGAGAAAGAGGAGCTTGAACAGAAGGTCACGGATCTGACTGAGGAAAACAATCAGCTTGTACAGGAGCAGCAGGAGCTGCAGCGTCTTCAGGAGCTGTATCAGCTGGACCAGTCCTACTCGGAATATGAAAAAGTAGCAGCACAGGTCATCTCAAAGGATCCGGGCAACTGGTATGATACCTTTGTCATCAACAAAGGATCAAATGACGGGATTCAGAAAGATATGAACGTTATTGCAGACGGCGGCCTTGTTGGACTTGTTGAGGAGGTAAGTTCCAATTCCGCTACTGTCCGCTCTATCATTGATGACTCCAGTTCCGTGAGCGCCATGACAGCATCTACCTCGGATACGTGTATTGTATCGGGTGATCTGCGCCTGATCAGCGACGGAAAGCTTGCCTTTTCCCAGCTGAATACAACCGACACGGTAGCTGAGGGCGAAAAGATTGTGACATCGAACATCAGTGATAAATACCTCCGCGGTATTCTGATCGGCTATGTCAGTGAAATCACCGAGGACTCCAATCACCTGACGAAAAAGGGATACATCATTCCTGTTGTGGATTTTCAACATATTCAGGAAGTTCTCGTGATCAAAGAATTAAAACAGCAGGGAGGAGAGTAAATGCGCAGAAAAATCACGCTTGCCTTTCTGATTCTGGCAGCGTTCCTGTTACAGACAACTGTATTTCAGTATTTTCAGATCGCGTCCGTAACGCCGAACCTTCTTCTGATTCTGACGTCCGCCTTTGGGCTGATGCGCGGAAAAAAAGAGGGACTGATGGTCGGATTTTTCAGCGGTCTGATGATTGATCTGTTCTACGGCAGCCTGTTTGGATTTTACGCACTGCTCTACATGTATATCGGTTATCTGAATGGCTTTTTCTGCAAAGTCTTCTATGACGATGATATTAAGGTACACATTGTACTGGTCGCTGCCAGCGATCTTGTCTACAGTCTGCTGATGTATGTGCTGCAGTTCCTGCTGCGCGTGCGCCTGCACTTTTTCGATTATCTGGCGCATATTATTCTGCCGGAAATGGTATACACGGTAGTGCTCTCCATTCTGCTTTACCGGCTTTTATTTATCATCAACCGTAAACTGACCGAAAATGAAATGGAAGGACAACAGTCGCCATGGCTAAGAAGATAAGAAAACTTTTCCGCAGACTCGGTGAAAACCGCACCCTATTGCTTGGTGTGGTTTTCCTTGCTATGTTTGCCGTCCTGATCGGAAGACTTTTTATCCTGCAGGTGGTGCATGGAGAAGAGTATGCGGATAATTTTGAACTGCAAATCACAAAAACCAGAACCCTTGATAGTACAAGAGGAAATATTTATGACCGGAACGGAAAACTGATCGCTGGAAATAAGGTTTCCTACTCCGTAACCATCGAGGATAACGGAACGTACAACACGACAAAAGAACGTATTCTCTCTCTGAACGCAGAACTCTATCGTCTCTGTAAGCTGATTCGTGCAAACGGAGACTCGATTGACACCAGCACCTTCCCGATTGAAGTGGATGAGAACGGTGCGTTTGTTTTTACAGGTGAAGAGGGAACGACCCGCGACCGTTTCCGTGCAGACATTTATGGACAGAAGAAAATCGACGATATGACGGCAGAACAGAAGAGTTCCAGTGCCGAAACGCTGATGACATTTCTTGCCGGACCGGACGGCTTTGGCCTGGATGCCTATTCTGACGATGAAAAATACGCATATTCTGCCAAAGATTTTGAAGAGTATGGTCTTCCATACCAGACAGACGAATCCGGAAATGCGGTCCTTTCTCTTTCCAATCAGGAGCGTCTGGAAATTCTGGTGATCCGCTATAAGATGAAACAGACGAATTATCAGAAGTATGTCCGCGTGACAGTTGCTTCCGGCGTCAGCAGCAATACAACTGCATCGATTGCAGAGAATGAAGATGTTCTGCAGGGTGTCAGCATTTCGGAAGATTCCGAGCGTGTATATTATGACGGAAAGTATTTTTCCTCTCTGATCGGTTATACGGGCCAGGCGTCCTCAGACGAGCTGACAGAACTGAATGAAGAGCTGAAGAGCCAGGGAAAAGAAGAAACGTATTCCACGGAATCCATCGTCGGAAAATCTGGTCTGGAACAGTATATGGAGACAATCCTTCAGGGAACCGACGGATCAGAAGAGATTATCGTTAATAACGTCGGAAAAGAGCTGGAAACGGTAGAAGGATCCCTGGTTGAGCCAAAACAGGGAAATAACGTCTATCTTTCGATTGATTATGACCTGCAGATTGCGGTATATAAAATTCTGGAACAGAGAATTGCCGGCATTCTGAAACAGTATCTGAGTGATGTAAAATCCGTTGATACCTCAACACTTGCCAATACGGATGCCGTTCCGATTCCAATTTACGATGTATACAATGCACTGATCGAAAACAGCACGATTGATATTTCCCATTTCTCGGCGGCGGATGCCACGGAGCGTGAGCAGCGGATCTATGCACTGTTCCAGCAGAAGCTCCAGCAGGTGCTTGCCGAGATTACGCAGGAACTGACCGTTGAAACAGCAACCGTTTACAACGACCTCAGCGATGAAATGCAGGAATATGAGACCTTCATCGTGGATAAGCTGCTTTCCAGTACGATGGGTATTCTTTCTTCAACAGCAATTGATGAGAAAGACGCCACCTATCAGGCATGGAATGACGGAACGATTTCTCTTCGTGATTATCTGACGTATGCGGCAAGCCAGAACTGGATTGATGTCTCAGCACTGACGCAGGATGATGCCTACCTGGATTCTCAGGAGGTTTATCAGAAGCTGACGGAGGTTATTCTGGACCGTCTGGCAAACAATACAACATTTGCAAAAAAGATGTATCACTATATGCTGCTGCAGGATATGCTCGATGGCTATGATATCTGCAATCTGATGTATGATCAGAACCTTCTGACGAAAGAGGATGACGATTATGCCGCTTATGTTGCAGGAAATATGACACCGTTCCAGCTTCTGTCCGATAAAATCGCCAAACTGGAAATCACCCCGGCACAGCTTGCACTCGATCCGTGTTCCGGTTCTGCTGTCATTACGGACCCGAATACCGGTGCTATTTTAGCCTGTGTTTCCTATCCTGGCTACGACAACAACCGCCTGGCAAACCAGATGGATACCGCATACTGGGCAAAATTGAATACCGATGAATCCAGCCCGCTGTACAACAAAGCAACCCAGCAGAAGACGGCTCCTGGTTCCACCTTTAAACCGCTGATGGCGGTTGCCGGATTAAGCGAAGGCATAATTACTCCGACCAGTACCATCAACTGCAACGGTCTGTTCGGGGAAGGACTTGTCAACGAATCTGACTATGTCCACTGCCATCAGTTGAGCGGCCACGGAGATCTGAACATTGTCGGTGCCATCCAGAACTCCTGCAACGTGTTCTTCTGTACGCTTGGATATCGTCTGGGACTCGATGAGAACGGCACCTTTAAACAGAAGCGCTCTCTGGAAATGATCCAGAAATATGCCGATATGTTTAAGCTGGATGAAAAGACTGGAATCGAAATTTCGGAAACCGATCCGAATGTAACCGATTCCCTCCCGATCCCTTCCTCGATTGGTCAGGGTACCAACAACTATACGACGACACAGCTTGCACGCTATGTCACAACGATTGCAAATTCCGGTACGGTTTATAATCTTTCCCTTCTGCAGAAAGCAACGGATTCGGATGGCAATGACATCGATATGGGCGCAGATTTCGGCCCGACGGTAAATTCAGAAATGGATGTTGATTCCAACATCTGGGATCTGGTACACGAAGGCATGCGAAAAGTAATCAGCGTATCCAATGCGACCATTTTCCCGGAATCCTGGCCGGTAGAGCTTTCCGGAAAAACCGGTACCGCGCAGGAAGACCGTACACGTGCAAACCATGGACTGTTTATCGGCTTCTCTCACTATGAGAGCAGAGACGATATTGCTCTTGCCGTCCGCATTCCGTTTGGATATTCTTCTATGAACGCAGAGTTGGTAGCTAAGGATATCTTAGATTATTACTATGGCCTCTCAGACTATATTCTGTCCGGTCAGGCAAACTCCAACGGTGTTGCAAGCGTGAGAGCAGACTAAGGAATTTTTCCGGCAGAAACGAAGCCTGGGAAGAAAGCTGCAAAAGAGAAAGGATGCGTTTTTAAACAAAGGTTTGGACGCATCCTGCGGCATGAAAATGCAGAACAGTTTTCAACAAGGAGGTTCCAGATGAGTGAAGTCATTGTAATTACATCAGGAAAAGGCGGCGTCGGAAAGACGACAACCGCAGCAAATATCGGAATCGGGCTGGCACAGCTTGGAAAGAAAGTTGTGATGGTAGATACCGACATCGGTCTTCGAAACCTGGATGTCGTGCTCGGCCTTGAAAACCGGATTGTCTACAATCTTGTGGATGTTGTGGAGGGCAACTGCCGGATGAAGCAGGCGCTAATCCGCGACAAACGGTACGAGCAGCTCTACCTTCTCCCGTCTGCCCAGACGAGGGACAAGACAAGCGTAACGCCCGAGCAGATGAAAAAACTCTGCGATGAATTAAAACAGAGCTTTGATTTTGTTCTTCTTGACTGTCCGGCAGGCATTGAGCAGGGATTTGCAAATGCAGTTGCCGGTGCCAATAAGGCAATTGTTGTGACTACGCCGGAGGTTTCGGCCATCCGGGACGCGGACCGCATCATCGGCCTTCTGGAGGCGCAGGATCTGAGGGATATCTCTCTTGTCATCAATCGTATCCGGCCGGATATGGTAAAACGCGGTGAAATGATGTCGGTGGATGATGTACAGGAAATTCTTGCTGTTCCGCTGCTCGGCATTCTGCCCGATGATGAGCAGGTAGTAATCGCCACCAACCAGGGCGAAGCGATCGCTGGAAGCGGTTCCAAGGCAGGAGAAGCCTTTACGAATATCAGCCACAGGATCCTCGGGGAGAGTGCTCCCTACTTGGATCTTGACAGCAAAAAGGGATTTTTCCGCCGCGTATTCGGGCGATAGGAGGGAACTGGTATGGGTTTATTTTCAGGCAGAAAGCCGCACTCCGGCCTCGTTGCAAAAGAACGTCTGTCCAATCTTTTAATGGCAGAACGTCTGAACTGTTCTCCGGCATCGCTTCAGATGCTGAAAAATGATCTTTCTGCTGCTGCAGGAAAATACCTTACCGTTGAGGCGGATGAAATTTCCGTCACCATTACACAAACAACCCCTGTCATACTGACAGCGAAAATACCATTGAAAAGAAACGAGGAGTATCATGTTAAGACGATATAAGCTGAAAAATTATAATTTCCGGCTGGTCATTCTTCTGATTGCCATCAGCATTATTGGTGTGTTTCTGATCGGAAGTGCAGACAGTGCAGACCAGAAAAAACAGGCCATCGGAGTCGTATTGGGCGTAGTCATCATGATTATTGTCTCTTTACTTGACTATAGCTGGCTTCTGAATTTTTACTGGGTTCTTTACATCGGAAATCTGATGATGCTTGGCGTTCTTTATCTCGGCGGTTCTACCGCAAAAAACACGTTTGGTGCGACCCGTTGGATTCAGATCGGAAGCTTTCAGTTTCAGCCGACCGAGCTTTCAAAAATCTTTCTGATCATGTTTTTTGCGATGTTTCTGATGAAGCATGAAGAAGATCTGAATACGGCGAAAACCATTTTTACCGCGATCGGGCTTCTGATTCCGCCGCTCGTTATGATTTACCGTCAGCCGGATTTGAAAAATACGATTACGGTCATGGTTCTGTTCTGCTTTATGATGTATGTGGCGGGCTTAAGCTACAAAGTTATCGCCGTTGTTCTGGTTTCCGGTTCAGCACTGGTACTTGCGCTTCTGCTTGTCATTACGCAGGTGAATTTCCAGCTTCCGGCGGCTCTTGACAAGACGATTGGTTATCAGCTTGGGCGAATTCAGGACTGGTTAAGCGATGATGCCGACAACGCCGACGGCCGTCTCCAGCAGCAGAATTCCATTACAGCCATCGGTTCCGGAAAGCTGACCGGAAAAGGACTCAACAACAATAAAGTTTCTTCCGCAAATAAGGGAAATTTCGTTTCCCAGAACCATAATGACTTTATTTTTGCAGTGGCAGGAGAGGAACTTGGTTTCTTTGGATGCTGCGGAATCATCCTGCTCCTGTTCCTGATTCTCGTCGAATGCATCCGGACTTCCCGGAAAGCAAAAGATCTGTCAGGAACGTTGATCTGCTGCGGTATGGCAGGACTCATTGCCTTTCAGAGCTTTCTGAATATCAGTGTTGCAACCGGAATCCTGCCGAACACCGGTACACCGCTTCCGTTCGTCAGCTATGGACTGACCTCCCTTGTAACACTTTACATCGGAATGGGGCTTGTCCTGAATGTCGGACTGCAGAACCGGGATTTTGTAACCAGAAACTATGAATTACTAAGGAGGAAAACCATCAATGAACATCGGATTGATCGCGCATGATGCAAAAAAAACGCTGCTTCAGAACTTGTGTATCGCCTACCGCTCGGTACTTGCCAAGCATACTCTTTACGCAACCGGAACTTCCGGCCGTCTGGTAGAAGAGGCAACCGGACTTAACGTCCGCAAATATCTGGCTGGACACGTTGGAGGCGTTCAGCAGATGGGTTCTCAGATTGAACAGAATGATCTGGATCTTGTGATTTTCCTGCGGGATCCGGAACAGCCGAAACAGCATGAGCCGGATGTCCATCGGATTATCCGTCTCTGCGACGTACACAGCATTCCGCTTGCCACCAATCTTGCAACGGCAGAAATGCTGATCAAATCATTAGACAGAGGAGAAATGGACTGGCGTGAAATCTACCGGAGAAACGACTAATACTACAGAAAAAGAACAGAAACTGCCTGTAACGGAGAAAAACGGGACTGCTCCGGAAAAAACCGAACATATTTTAAACCGCCTGATCATCGGCGCGGGTGTCTGTGTTGCTGTTATTGCGGTTCTGATCGGTGTGAAACTGTACCGTCAGGACCGCCAGATGGACATTACAGAGCCGTTTGCGCGAAGTATGGTGCTCGCCTCCGATCCGCTTTCGGCAGAAAAACGGTTTCAGGCTGAAACGCTCTCTGCCGATCTCTGTGTCGGTGAGACGAGCGTACCGCTGAATGATATCTCGTTTTCTTCACAGGTAAAGGCCGGACTGTTTGATCTGGATCACAAAAAAGTATTGTTCGCGCAGAATATGTATGATCAGGTCTACCCAGCCAGCATCACGAAGATCATGACGGCTCTCCTTGCCATGGAATACAACCAGCCGGATACGCAGGTAACGATCACAGAAGAGGATCTTGCGCTGGAAGATGGATCCCAGATGAGTGGACTGGCCGTGGGCGATACGGTAACGATGGATCAGCTTTTCCATGCATTGTTGATTTATTCTGCCAACGATGCTGCTATGGCGATTGCCCGCCAGGTAGGCGGAAGTGTAGAGAATTTCGTTCAGATGATGAACGATAAGGCAGCTTCCCTTGCCATGACCGGTACGCATTTTGCAAACCCGCACGGTCTTCACAATGAGAATCATTACACTACTGCATATGATGTTTATCTGATGCTGTATGCTGCCTATCAGCATACGGAATTCCAGAATACGATGTCAATGTCTTCCTACACGCTGAACATGACGCATGCGGACGGTACGGCGGGAACGATCTATTTAAGCTCCACGGACAAATATCTGACCGGAGAGAAAAACGCACCGGAAAATGTGACGGTGCTCGGCGGAAAAACCGGAACGACCGATGAGGCCGGTTCCTGCCTGGCACTGGTATCCCAGAATGCATACGGAGAACCGTTTATCTCTGTCATTCTTCATGCATCAACAAAAGTGGAACTGTACGAGGACATGAACACTCTTCTTTCCAATATCAACTCCTGACGTAATCTTTTTGCAATCCCCCGGACGGCGTTTTTTCTGCCTATCCGGGGGATTGTCGTATCCGTTTAGAAAAACAGAGCTCCTTTCCCTGCGAATTAGAAGATTTTTCAGAATTTTTTCATTTTACCATTGAAAACGTTGGTGAATTGTACTATAATTAAACCATGAACTTAAAGGTTTTTGGTGAAAATATCTTATTCTAATCTAAGGAGGAAACTGCTATGGTTCAATTAATTGTAGGCAAGAAGGGAAAAGGCAAAACAAAACAGCTGTTAGACAAAGTAAATGCAGAGGTAAAAACCGCAAACGGAAATATCGTGTATATTGACAAGAGCACAAAGCACATGTTTGAATTAAACAACAAAGTACGTCTGATTTCCGCAACCGACTATCCTCTGAAAAACAGTGATGAATTTATCGGATTTATCTGCGGTATCGTTTCTCAGGACCACGATCTCGCAAGCGTTTATCTCGACAGCTTCCTGAAAGTAGCAAAACTGGAAGGAGAGGACATCACAGATTGTGTTGAACAGCTGGAAGGCATTGGCAAGCAGTATAACATTACCTTCGTATTAAGTGTCTCCATGGATAAAGAAGAGCTTCCGGAAGGCATGCAGGATAAGATTATCGTTGCACTGTAACCAAAACTGTATTATAATAATTGCATAGCGACAAAACCAAAGGACGGCGCTTACGGCACCGTCCTTTTAGCGCATGGATTAAACAATAAAAGGAGCATACATTTTGTCTAAGCAGAAAAAGAACAGCCGCCGGCATTCGAGAATCCGTTTCCCTTTTCCAGCGTTGAATATTGGAAATATCATCTTTGGAGCCCTTTTTTTCTATATGGCAGTTTCACTTTTCTTTTACCTGACCGCCGATCATATCAAATCTTTTCAGGTTGTGCAGGGAACTTTATCCCGGAATGATACCTATACCGCATTCGCCATGCGGACAGAGAGTGTGCAGCTTTCCTCCGGCAGCGGATATGTTCAGTTCTATACCCCAAATGCATCGAAAATCAGCCGCGGAAGCGCTGTTTATGGGATTTCCGCAACAGAAAATGCCGATACCTCTGGTATTTCGGCAGATGCGGCAACGAGAACGTCGCTTCGTTCCTCGCTCGCACGTTTTTCTTCTGATTATGATTCCAGTTCCTTTTCCGGCATTTATCAGCTGAAAACAGAACTTTCCGCAAAGCTGCTTGCCGCTGCCGCTGAAAACGGAGATTCCTCATCACAGACGATATTTTATGCAGATCAGGACGGTGTTGTCGTCTACGGCAGTGATGGATATGAAAGCTATACGGAGGACAGCCTTACGCCGGAGCTTTTCTCTACGAAAGCCTCTGTGGTTTCCTTTGATTCCGGCGCGCAGACGGAGCCTGGAAATGCAGTATACCGTCTGGTGACAGATGAGCAGTGGGAAATTGCCGTTCCGGTGACGAATAAGCAGGTCGTTACACTTTCCAATTTCAGTACGATAAAAGTTAAATTTCTGAAAGACGGAAAAACACAGACGGGAACACTGAATCTAAAGTCCATTAACGATCAGAACTATGCTGTCATTTCGTTTACAAGCGGGATGATCCGTTATGCGGAAGACCGTTTTCTTTCAATAGAGCTGGTCACAAACACTGGAAGCGGACTGAAAATTCCAAATACTGCCATCACGGAAAAAGATTTCTATAAAATCCCGGCGCAGATGCTCGTACAGGGCGGAGACAGCAATTCTTCCGGTTTCCTGCGGGAAAAGACCGATAAAAAAGGAAATGTCATGCTGGATGATAACGGACAGCCGGTGACAGAATTTGTAAACGCCACGATCTATGAGCAGGTCAATGATGAAAATGATAATCCGGTCGAATATTACGTCGACATGGCCGCTTTTAATGATGGAGATATACTTCGTGCACAGGATTCCGCCACAACGTATCAGATTGGAGAAACGGTTCCGCTGCAGGGTGTTTACTGCATCAACAAAGGATATGCTGTATTCCGCAAAATTCAGATCATCGATCAGAATGCGGAGTATTCTATCATAAAAAAACAAACGCAATACGGCATTTCGCAGTATGATTATATTGTGGAAAATGCATCCACCGTCAGTGAAGAAGATATTGTGCATTAAATACTGGAGGTTAGAAAGATATGCTGAAAGAGAACTATGAAGAAGTCCAGAAGAAAATTACAGAAGCCTGCAAAAGAGCCGGACGGAACCGGGAGGAAGTTACCCTGATTGCGGTCAGCAAGACAAAACCGGTCGAAATGCTTTCCGAAATCTATGATCTTGGCGAACGCAATTTCGGTGAAAACAAAGTGCAGGAGCTGACAGAAAAAGAGGAAGTGCTGCCAAAGGATATCCACTGGCACATGATCGGTCATCTGCAGCGGAATAAAGTAAAATACATTGCAGGAAAAGTTGCCCTGATTCATTCTGTCGATTCTCTTCGTCTGGCAAAAACGATCAGTGAGGAAGCGGTAAAGCACAACTGCGAAATCCCGATCCTGATCGAGGTAAACGTTGCCGGCGAGGAAAGCAAGTTTGGTGTCTCCGTAGAGGAAACCCTTCCATTGATTGAAGAAATCGCAAAACTTCCGGCAATTCATGTGGAGGGACTTATGACCATTGCACCGTATGTGGAAGATCCAGAAGAAAATCGTCCGGTTTTTCGCAAATTAAAGGAATTAAGTGTTGACATTGCCGCCAAAAACATTAATAATGTACGTATGGCCATTTTGAGCATGGGCATGACCGGCGATTACGAAGTAGCAGTAGAAGAAGGCGCCACTTTAGTACGGGTTGGAACCGGAGTCTTTGGCGAACGGGATTACAGTAAAAGATAACAGGAAGCCTTTCCAAGAAGAGTGACCCCGCGCATTCTGCACGGCTGTCTGGCCAAATGCCACAGGACTAAAAATAGGAGAGTATAAGAATGAGTGTTTTAGACAAATTTCTGGATGCCATCCGGCTGAACGACGATTACGAGGAAGAGGATGCTGATTCGGATAGCTTCTTCGATGAAGAAGACGATGATATAGAAGAAAAACCAAAGAAACGTTTCTTCCGTAAACTGGAGAACGAGGATGAGGACGAAGAGGAAGAGCTGCAGGCGAAACCGGTTCACACTGCACCGCGTAAACAGCCGGCGCCAAAGACCACCGCTTCAAGCCAGGCTGCTGCTGCACGAGCTCCAAAGCCAGCTGCCCCGGTTTCCTCGAAAGTTACTCCAATGAGAAAGAAAGCAGGTGCATTAAATATGGAAGTATGCGTCATCAAACCGGCTTCCATGGAGGATACCCGTGAAATCGCGGATACGCTTCTGGCCGGATGTACCGTTGTCCTTAACTTAGAAGGCATTGATGTGGATATTGCCCAGAGAATCATTGATTTCTGCTGTGGTGCATGCTACTGCATGAGCGGAAGTCTGCAGAAAGTTTCCAGCTATATTTTCATCCTGACACCGTCCAGTGTAGAAATTTCCGGCGACATCCAGGATATCTTAAGCGGAGCTTTTGATCTTCCAAATATCCGTACCGATTATTAAAGAAATTTATCTTTGCAGTAAATTAAAATGGATCCACTGGATCAATTATTGATTTACTTAGTAACAAAGGAAAAGCATCAGATGCAGGATTCTGATGCTTTTTTCATGAAAGAACATACAGGAGGCATAATTTATGAAAACACTTACCGTTAAAAGAGAAGGCACATCTACTGAATTTTCTTATGAAATTGTCTGGGACGGCAGCTACGAACGCCTCGCCGGCTGTGTGGAGAACTTAAAACTCCCTGCAAAAAAGGCCTGCATTGTCACAGACAGCACGGTTTCAGAACTGTATCTGGAAGAGGTAAAAAATGTACTGTCCCCGCTGTTTGAGACCGTAACCGCATTTGTTTTCCCGGCTGGTGAAGCAAGCAAAAATCTGGATACCGTCAAAGATCTGTACACGCATCTGATTGAAAACCACTTTGAGAGAAAAGACATTTTATTCGCACTCGGCGGCGGTGTCGTTGGGGATCTGACCGGCTATGCGGCGGCAACGTATCTGCGCGGCATTGATTTCATCCAGCTTCCGACGACACTGCTTGCACAGGTAGATTCCAGCGTTGGAGGAAAAACGGGCGTCGATTTCGACCAGTACAAAAATATGGTCGGTGCATTCCATCATCCACGTCTTGTCTATATGAATATGGCAACCTTAAAATCCCTGAACGGCGATCAGTTTGCCTGCGGTATGGGAGAAGTCCTGAAAACAGGTCTGATCCGCGATGAAAAATTCTACGTCTGGACCATCAATCACATGTCTGAGATCGAAGAGCGGATTGAGCCGGTATTAACGAAAATGATTCAGAAATGCTGCGATATCAAACGCCAGGTTGTAGAAAATGACCCAACAGAACAGGGAGAGCGTGCCGTTTTAAATCTTGGCCATACGATCGGTCATGCCATTGAAAAGCTCAAGAACTTCGAACTGCTCCATGGCCAGTGCGTTGCACTTGGAACCGTTGCTGCTGCCTATATTTCCTACAAGAGAAGTTATCTCTCCGATGAAGAGTTTTACGAGATTCGTGATATGAACGTCGGTTTCTATCTGCCAATCACCGTGGACGGCCTGAAATCGGAAGATATTCTGGCTGCAACAAAATCGGACAAGAAAATGGAACAGGGTACGATCAAATTCATCCTTCTGGAGTCTGTCGGCCATGCTGTGGTGGACCGCACGGTTACAGATGAAGAAATGCTGGAAGCTATCAATTCTATTAATGGAGATCTGATCGATGAAGAGTAAAAAACTTTCTCCGCTGGCCGTTTATCTGGTTTGCGCGGCAGCGATTGTCCTTCTGCTTGCAGCAGATCAGTATACAAAATCACTGGCAGTGCAGTATCTGAAGGATCAGCCGTCGATCGAGCTCATTCCGGGGGTTTTGGAGCTGTTTTATCTGGAAAACCGCGGTATGGCATTCGGACTTCTGCAGGATCAGTACTGGCTGTTTGCTATGATGACAGTATTGTTTCTGATCGTCATGGTGATCGTCTTTTACAAGCTTCCAAAGACACGCCGCTTTTTACCGCTTTTTGCCGTGCTGACTGTTCTGACGGCTGGTGCAGTCGGAAATTTTTACGATCGTTTTCTGAATCACTATGTCGTTGATTTCATCTACGTTTCGCTGATCAACTTTCCGGTTTTTAACGTAGCTGATATTTATGTCACCGTATCGGTCGCTGTCTTTTTACTGCTGTATCTGTTGTACTACAAGGACGAAGACTTCGCATTTCTGCATAAAAACGCCAAAAAGGAGGAGTCCGATGGCTGAAGAAGAACGGATTTTGGAAGTTACACCGGATTTTGACGGAAAACGGATTGATCAGTGCCTGGCCGCATCTTTTTCGGACTGTTCTCGTTCTTTTCTGCAGAAGCTTTTAAAAGACGGAAAGGTTTCGATCAACGGAAAAACGCAGAAAGCAAGCAGTAAGGTTGCCGCCGGTGATGCTGTTCTGGTGCTTCTGCCGGAACCGGAAGAACTGAACGTGGATCCAGAAAACATTCCGCTTGATATTCTGTACGAGGATGATGATCTTCTGGTCGTCAATAAGCCCAAGGGGATGGTCGTACATCCGGCGGCAGGCCACAGCAGCGGAACACTGGTCAATGCGGTTCTGTATCACTGCCGCGGAAATCTCTCCGGCATCAACGGCGTTCTGCGCCCCGGAATCGTCCACAGAATCGATATGGACACAACGGGTGCCCTGGTTATCTGTAAGAGCGATTTCGCCCACCAGAGCCTCGCAGAACAGCTCTCTGTACATTCCATTACCAGAAAGTACCGGGCAATTGTCCATGGGAATCTGAAAGAGGACGAGGGAACCGTGCGCGGTGCAATCGGCCGCCATCCGACAGACCGGAAAAAGATGGCGATTAATGAACGGAACGGAAAACCGGCGGTCACACATTACCGTGTGCTGGAACGCTTTGGAAATTATACGTATATTGAATGCCAGCTGGAAACCGGCCGGACGCATCAGATCCGTGTCCATATGGCAAGTATCGGGCATCCGCTGCTTGGCGATGCGGTTTATGGCCCGAAGAAATGCCCGGTGAAAAACCTGCAGGGACAGACGCTGCATGCGATGGTACTTGGATTTATCCATCCACGGACCGGTGCCTATATGGAGTTTGAGGCGCCGATTCCGGAATATTTTTCCAATCTGTTGCTGCAGTTTCGAAAAAATGTCTGAAACCGCTTAAAAAGAATGATATTTTAAAAAGTATATAGTTAATTTGTATAAGTTTTATCAAAATGTTCTGTACTTTCTGTGAATTCTGTAGTATACTGGATGTAACGAAAAAACGCGAGTTACTACATCTGTGAAAGCAGATTATTGTGACGGAATGGAAAGGAGCGGATTATATGAAAACTATCATAACGATTGGACGTCAGTACGGAAGCGCCGGACATTCCATTGGTAAGATTTTAGCGGATGACCTGGGAATTAAGTACTATGACAAAGAGCTGCTGGAGAGAGCAGCAAAGGACAGCGGATTATGCCAGGAATTGTTCGAAAACCACGATGAAAAACCAACCAACAGCTTTTTATACTCTCTGGTTATGGACAGTTACTCCTTCGGCTATGGATCTACCATGATGGATATGCCGCTGAACCAGAAGGTATTTCTGGCACAGTTTGATGCCATCAAGAAGATTTCGCAGGACGGTCCGTGTGTCATCGTAGGCCGCTGTGCAGATTATGCACTGGAGGAAAATCCGAACGTGCTGAGCATCTTTATTAAAGCAGATATGCAGGATCGCATCCGCCGTATCGCAAAGCTGTATGATCTTTCCGATGCAAAAGCAAAAGACAAGATCACAAAGATCGACAAACAGCGTGCAAGCTACTACAATTACTACACCAGCAAACGCTGGGGCGAGGTAGACAGCTACGACCTGTGCCTGAACAGCAGTGTATTCGGTATCGATGGAACCGTAGATATGATCAAACAGGCAATTGAAGTTAAAGAAGCGGGAATCCGCAAGATTTTCAGCACCTGATCAAAACAGAACATAGGAGAAACGACCCTCCTCTTAAAAATAAGAGGAGGGTCATTTTATGAAAGGATTTTAAAGATGAGAATTGTTATACAACGTGTAAAAAGAGCAAGTGTTTCGGTGGAAGAGAAGGTTGTCGGATCGATTCAGAAAGGTTTTCTGGTTCTGATCGGTGTCGGCCAGGGGGACGATGAAGCAACAGCAGACAAGTATATGAAAAAACTGCTGGGACTGCGTATTTTTGAAGATGAAAATGGAAAGACGAACAAGTCCCTGGCAGATGTGGATGGACAGCTTCTGATGGTTTCACAGTTTACCCTGTATGCCAACTGTAAAAAGGGAAACCGTCCAAGCTTCACGGAAGCAGGCGAGCCGCACAGAGCAGAAGAACTGTATGAATATATGGTCGCGAAAGCACGGGAACAGGTTCCTGTTGTCGAAACGGGAGTGTTCGGGGCTGAGATGGAAGTATCACTGGTGAATGATGGGCCGTTTACGGTGATCTTAGAGGATCTGTGAAACCTGTTTTTGTCTAGAGATAGTGTACCATCATCGTGCTGAATTGTTTGTATTTATACAGTTTACATAAAATGATTATGTGAACTTGTGAAGAGGAGAAAATCTTTTATGCCGCAATTTGACTATCAGCAGCTGTGTCACTTTGTCCTTCCGGAACAGGGGGGACTGTCGGTGGAAACAATTCTAAAACGTTTTCTGCACCTGACACCACGTGAAATCCGCCATGCCAAATATATTCCGGATGGAATTCAGAAAAACGGTGTTTCCTGCCGCACAAATGCAGTCGTCCAGACTGGAGATACGATCACTTTTCGATATGAGCAGAAGTGTCCCCACCTTTCCGAAGATCAGGTTCTGCCGGTATCAGGTGATTCTGCCGGCGTACGGATTCTCTATGAGGACAGTGATCTCTGTGTCGCAGACAAGCCATCCGGTATGGTCTGCCACGCTTCCCACGGCCATTATTCCGATTCCCTGACACATGCTGCCGCATCCCTGTTAAAAACACCGACAGCGCCTTCTGAACTCCGCTGCATCGGCCGTCTTGACAAAGATACATCGGGTCTGGTACTATTTGCAAAGAATCAGCTGGCTGCTGCCAGACTGTCCCGGCAGCGGGAGAGCGGCGCGCTGAAAAAAGAATACCTGGCTCTGGTACACCATCCCTTTTCCGAAGAAACACAAAAAGAAACCATTCGTCTTTCCATGGAGCAAATTCCAGGAGATGACCCTGATTCTTTCGATCCGTCTGGGAAACGTATCACTAAAATGCGTATCTGTAAAGAAGGGAACGGCCTGTGGGCTACTACACACTACGAGGCTGTCCTTCAGGATCCTTTCTGGGCCGTCGTGTGCTGCCGTCTGGAAACCGGCCGCTTGATCTGGAAAATATTCGAACGCACATGTTCGATTAAATATATTTGAAGTATAAGGAGAACATTTTATGGAAGAACAGAAAGAACACAAACGCCGCGTCCGCTACAAAGGCACACATCCGCGGAATTACAATGAGAAATACAAAGAACTGAATCCGGAGAAATATCAGGGGACCATTGAGCATGTGATCCAAAAGGGAAGCACACCGGCCGGCATGCATATCCCGATTCTCGTAGATGAAATCCTCGATTTTCTCAAGATCGAGCCGGGACAGAACGGACTTGATGCAACACTCGGATACGGCGGCCACAGCTCCCGTATGCTTGCATGCCTGCAGGGAAAAGGGCATCTCTGTGCGCTGGATATCGATCCGATCGAGATGGCAAAAACAAAAGAACGACTGGCCGCGCAGGGGTACGGCCCTGAGATTTTAACGATTCTTCATCAGAATTTTGCCAATATTGATCAGGTTGCTGCCGAATACGGCCCCTTTGACTTCATTCTGGCGGATCTTGGTGTTTCCTCCATGCAGATTGATAATCCGGAGCGCGGCTTTTCCTACAAATATGATGGACCGCTGGATCTTCGCCTGAATCCGGAGGCAGGAATTTCCGCGGCCGAGCGTCTGCGCACGGTTGCACGCGATGAACTGGAAGGCATGCTCATTGAAAATGCCGATGAACCGTATGCAAAAGAAATTTCCCAGGCTGTTACGCGGGCACTTCGGAAAGGAAAGAAAATTGACACTACGTTTGCACTGCGTGATCTGATCGCTGAAGCACTGGATTTTCTTCCGAAAGATGAGAAAAAAGAAGCCATCAAAAAATCCTGCGCCCGCACCTTCCAGGCACTGCGGATCGATGTAAACAACGAATATGAGGTTCTGGAAGCATTCATGGAAAAACTTCCGGATGCTCTTGCTCCGGGCGGCAGAGCGGCAATTCTGACGTTCCATTCCGGCGAAGACCGGCTTGTGAAAAAGTCCATGAAGGGACTGTATCAGATCGGTATTTATTCCGAATATTCAAAAGAAGTCATTCGTCCTTCCAAAGAAGAATGCATCCGCAACAGCCGTGCAAGTTCAACGAAAATGCGCTGGGCAATTAAGGCGGAGTAACTAAAAAAAGCAGGAGAGAAGTCGTCTCCATAAAAAAGAGGAATCAACGAATGGGATATAATCCCTGTTGATTCCTCTTTTGGTTTCTGATATGTTTTTATTCCTCATGCTCCGGCATGGACTCCCGCAGCCGTACCGCTGTGGCAGCCTGACGGCGCCTTGCATCGTCCATGGCAGCATAATGTTTCTTCGTCGTATTGACATCCTTATGGCCGAGGACATCCGCAACAAGATAAATATCGCCTGTTTCCTGATACAGCGTCGTACCGTACGTACTACGCAGTTTATGCGGCGTAATTTTCTTCGTTGTCGTCACCTGGGACGCATATTTCTTCACCAGATTTTCCACTGTCTTGACGTTGATCCGTTTTCTCTGCGCCGAATAGAAGAGTGCGTGTTCGTGTCCTGCCACAGGCGTAATACCTGCGCGAACTTCGATATACTTTTTCAGTGCCTCGGCAACTTCATCTCCAAAGTAGACAAACATTTCATTTCCACCTTTTCGAAGCACTTTGATGCCATTGTTTTTAAAATCGACATCCTCAATATCTAACCCGACACATTCCGACACACGGATTCCCGTGCCAAGCAGAAGAGTAATGATTGCAAAATCACGTTCCTTTGTTTTTTCATAGTAGGCCCGCTGATGATTGCTCAGCCCGTCGCCGCAGGATTCAATAAAATCAAGAAGCTCCGCAACCTCATTTGGCTCCAGACGGATAATTTCTTTTTCATGGAGCTTCGGCATATCGATAAGCAGCGTAGGATTTGTCTCAATCAGTTCCTTTTTGAAATAATAGGAATAGAACGTCCGAAGTGCCGACAATTTTCGTTTCAGGCCTTTTTCCCCGTTGGTGGTATAAGATTCCTGGGAACCGATATAAGCCTTTAAATATTCTGTGTATTCCTCAAGATCAAGTGCAGTGACCTGGTCAAGCACATCAACGGACATCTGATCCATGGGAATTTTGGCAAGTTCCGGATTTTCTTTCTGCAGATACTGAAAAAAGATCCGAAGGTCATATGCATATTTGATTCGTGTGCTGGTCGATGTCGTTGTGCTGATGCCGCGGAAAAATTCGGAAGTAAAAGAGGGAAGCGTCTTCAGAACCTCGCGGAGCTTCAGTGTATTTTCCATATCGGTTTGTTCGTGATACGTAATTTTTGATTTCATAACTGCAAATGAGCCTTTCTAAACAGAAAAACCGGGAAAATGAAAGAAGTATTTCTTCTATATAACTATTCGGGAAACGCAGGTTTTTCGAATAGTTGAAGAGTTACTTTCAGAAATCACCGGTTTTTCCTCTGAAACCGCCGAATTTTACAGGCCGATTTCTTGTTCGTTTTTTCACAACATTTTTTATTTTCTTCTTTTATTTTTCAGGATAAAAATCTTAATACTCCGATTACCTTTCCTACGATCTGCAGATCATTCACAAGGATCGGATCCATCTCATCGTTTTCCGGCTGCAGGCGGAAATAACCGTCTTCCTTGTAGAATGTTTTTACTGTAGCGGAATCATTGACCAGAGCGACAATTTTTTCTCCATTTTCCGCAGTTGCCTGTTGTTCCACAAGAACAAGGTCACCGTCTAAAATACCTGCATTTACCATGCTTTCGCCCTGTACCTTTAAAAGGAACGTTTCTGCGTTTGGCAGACGGTCTACCGGCATTGGGAAATATCCTTCAATATTCTCTACCGCAAGAATCGGTTCTCCGGCAGCTACTTTGCCGATCAGCGGAATCTGTGCAACCTCACTCTGGGATGCGGTGTCTTCCGATGCAATTCCCTGGATTGCACCAAGGCGGCCGGTATGGAATCCTTCATCGCAGATTTCAATGGCTCTCGGTTTTGTTGCATCTCGTTTGATATAGCCTTTCCGCTCCAGTGTTTCCAGATGTGCATGTACCGAGGATGTAGAACGAAGGGAAACCGCTTCGCAGATCTCACGCACAGACGGCGGGAATCCTCTCTGCAAAATTTCCTGTTTTAAATATTCGAGAATCTGTCTCTGTTTCTCTGTCAGTTTATTTTTGTCTCCAGCCATCGTATGTTCCTCCTGTCGTTTCGTTTTTTATATGAATTAGGGTAGTCCCCTCTTTCTATACGATATTTGCTTAAAATATACCAAATAAATTTTACCATAAATCCCACCGGAACGCAAACAAAAGTTTCGAAAATTTGTTCGTATTTCGCATTGACAAACATACGTTCTTTTATTATAATGAACATATATTCGAAAGAACAAATGTTCACATAGCACAACTACTCTTCTATCACAAATCAAGGGGGAATTTTACATGAGTACCAATGCAAAGAAAAGAAAATCACTGAGAGAAAGACGAAAAATCCAGAGAAGAAAACTGCAGATCCGCGCAGCCGCCGCTCTCCTGTCTCTGGTTGCCGTCACATTTCTTTTAATCTTCCACTTCACGCCGCAGAATACGCAGGCAGACAGTGAGCCGAAAGCTCCAACCTACAAATACTACACCAGTATCCGCGTTTCTTCCAGCGATACACTGTGGGACATCGCCAAAGAATACCGTACAGAAGAATACTCCGATATTTCCAGTTACATTGCTGAGGTCCGTGAGATTAATCACCTGAGTTCCAACCAGATCACGGACGGTATGTATCTCTGCATTCCGTATTACTCCGATGAGTATAAATCATGAAATTCAAGAAATGCTTTACATAATTCGGTTATGTAAACAAAGTAAAAAAACAGCTTCCAAAATGCACGGAACCTTCTAAAACAACATGTTCGGGAAGCATGGTTTATCAAATAAAGAATGAATGTGAAAAGCAGAAACGTCCCGCAAATGAAATTTCTCATCTGCGGGACGTTTCTGCTATCTTATGCTTTTTTTAATCCTCTTCAATATGCTCCTGTCCCTGTGCGATGATTGTCCGTACATGACCATCTGCAAGAGAGTAGAACACCGATTTTCCTTCTCGTCTGCTCTTTACCAGCTTATTCTGCTTCAGAATGCGAAGCTGGTGGGAAATTGCGGACTGTGTCATGTGCAGTGCTTCTGCCAGGTCGCAGACGCATACCTCTGCCTCAAACAGGACAAACAGGATCTGGATCCGCGTGGAATCACCAAATACCTTGAAAAGCTCTGCCAGATCGTAAAGCTCTGTTTCATCTGGCATGGTCTCATTGACAATCTTTACCAGATTTTCATGAACCTCACAGGAGTCACAGCACAGATCAGCTTCTTCCGGATTGATTTTTGCCATTTTGTGTCCTCGTCTTTCTATAGATTTTTCACAAACAGAGCACGAATTGCATTCAGAACCGCCAGAATCATAACTCCGACATCTGCGAAAATTGCCATCCACATGTTAGCGATACCGATGGCTCCCAGAAGCAGGAACAATACTTTGATACCAATTGCAAAATAAATATTCTCATAAACAATGTGAATACATTTTCTGGAAATGTGAATTGCTTTGGAAATCTTGAGCGGATCGTCGTCCATCAGAACGATATCAGCTGCTTCAATTGCTGCGTCGGAACCAAGTGCTCCCATCGCAATACCGATATCGGCACGGGACAGTACCGGTGCATCGTTGATGCCGTCACCTACGAAGGCAAGTTTTTCTTTTTCTGTCTTTGCGGCAAGCAGCTCTTCCACTTTACTTACTTTGTCACCAGGAAGCAGTTCGCTATAAACTTCATCAATTCCAAGATCTGCAGCTACCTGATCGGCTATCCGCTTGGAGTCTCCGGTCAGCATAATCGTCTTTTTAATACCGGATTTCCGCAGCGCCTGAATCGCCTCTTTCGCATGCGGTTTGATCATATCACAGATCAGGATATGTCCGGCATACTTGCCGTCTACAGCAACATGGACGATGGTGCCGACGCTGTGGCAGTCGATATAATCAACGCCAAGGCGCTCCATCAGTTTTGCATTTCCGGCAGCGACATTTTTACCGTCTACCTTTGCTGTTACACCGTTTCCGCTGATCTCTTCGATGTCCGTGACACGGCTTCGGTCGATCAGTTTTCCATATGCTCTCTGCAGACTCTTGCTGATCGGATGGCTCGAAGCACACTCAGCAAGTGCTGCGTATTCCAGAACATCTTCCTGACTGATCGTATTGTGGTGAATACCGGCTACTTCAAAGACACCCTGTGTCATGGTACCGGTTTTATCGAATACAACGTATTTGGTCTGGGAAAGTGTTTCCAGATAGTTGGAACCTTTCACCAGGACACCTTCATGGCTTGCGCCGCCGATACCGGCGAAGAAGCTGAGCGGAATACTGATGACCAGTGCACAAGGGCAGCTGATAACTAGGAAGGTCAGCGCACGGTAAATCCATACGCTCCACTCAGGAGCGGCACTTAAAAACAGCATCCGTGCCAGCGGCGGCAGGATTGCCAGCGCCAGCGCACCGTAGCAGACGGCCGGTGTATAGTATTTCGCAAATTTGGAAATAAAGTTCTCGGATCTTGATTTCTTGGAGCTGGAGTTTTCCACAAGGTCCAGAATTTTGGATACGGTGGACTCTCCAAACTCTTTCGTTGTTTTTACTTTAATCAGACCGGACATATTGATACATCCGCTGATGACTTCGTCTCCCTCCCGGGCGTCACGCGGAACACTCTCTCCGGTCAGGGCACTGGTATTCAGTGTGGTGTTTCCTTCTTCGATCACACCATCGATCGGAATCTTTTCACCAGGCTGTACAACGATGATTGTGCCAACCTCAACTTCATCCGGATCAACCTGCTCGAGTTTTCCGTCTACCTCGATATTTGCATAATCCGGGCGGATATCCATCAGTTCGCTGATGTTCCGGCGGCTCTTTCCGACAGCATAGCTCTGGAACAGTTCGCCGATCTGGTAAAACAGCATAACGGCTACGCCCTCCGGATACTCGCCAAGCAGAATGGCACCGACCGTTGCAACAGCCATCAGAAAGTTTTCATCAAATACCTGTTTGTTCAGGATTCCCTTCCAGGCCTTTTTCAGGATATCGTATCCGATGACCAGATAAGGAACCATAAAGGTTGCAAATCGCACATAGCCGGTTGTCGGCAGTACCGCGCAGAGAATCAGAAGAACCGATGCAACAATGACGCGGATGAGAACCTTTTTCTGTTTCTTATTCATACATATGCCTCCTTTGTTCTTACCGCCGGATGAAAAAATCCAGCATTTCATCCCAGAGATTTACAGATCCAAATCCGCTGCTCCAGAGAGAAAATACTGGATTTTTCTCGAGCTGAACCGCAGACAGGTTTTAGAATCTATTCTGCTCCAGCTTTTTCTTCCATCCGCCGATGAAAGTTTTTTATTTTAGAGGAAGATCTCGCAGTCATCCTCAACTTTTTTGCAGTTTTTCAGAACATCCTGCATAACGCTCTTTGGATCCTGTCCGTCTTCGAACTCAACGATCATTTTGAGCATCATAAAGTTTACGGTAGCATCCTTTACACCTGCTGTGTTTTTTGCAGCCTCTTCCATTTTGTTTGCACAGTTTGCGCAGTCAACATCGATCTTATACGTTTTCTTCATCGCTTTTGATCTCCTTTTTCATTTTCACTGTTCATATGAACATTTATTCATATGTTTGTTTTTATTATAGCACCAGTGATGCAATTGTCAATGGAAAACTGAAAAAAATCAAAAAATCTGCCCGTCGGATTTTTTTGATTCCTGCGGGCAGATAGATCTGTTATTTATTTCTCATAAAGAAACGTTATGTTCTGCTATTTTTCACTTTTCCGAATCACAATCCGTCCGAACCGTGCACATCCGTCCAGAACCTCTATTTTCAGAATGCCTTCTCCTGTAACGGTACCGAGTGTGAACTGTTCGAGTGTGTTCGGTGCTATTTCATATGCAAAATATGGATGAACATCCGAAGTTACTTTCTCACCGGCAGGAGGCATTACCCCTTCAAAAAGAGTCTCTCCCTGAATAGCTGCCTGTACCTTCACCTTTTTGGCTGCACAGTAAGTTAAAGAAACCGTATAGGTTTCTTTTTCACGGATTGTATAGGAAGCATACTCTCCTGCTCCCAGCTGAAGCTGTACATGATCTCTCGGATGTTTGATCGGACCCGGTGCGGCAAACCCGGCCGGTTCAGGATGATATCCTTTTTCATAAACCAATTCAAACCGGTCATACAGACGATATCCTGTAGCATTCGGAAGATCACTAAGACCACGGTGTGAATCCATCGGCAGCGCGTTGTAGCCGATCGCCGGGATCTCAAAATTGCCCTCTCGAAGCAGATAAGGATGATACTGCGTATTTTCTTTGCATTTATCGACCGCCAGGCATTCCAGGTAGCTGTCCCAGATGGCCTGCGCATGCTCGTAGGACGGTTTTGCAGCTCCATTAATTGCATAATCGGTAATCAGATGCCATTCATCCGGAACATTAAAGTTCAGAATCGAAGCACATCCTGCTCCCTCTACCGTTTTCCAGCACCACAGATTATAACCGGCGTGGTACTCGGCAAGAATCTCATACATCGTTGTCTGCCATGCGTGCTCATTTCTTCCTCCTGTCTCGCCCATCCACAGGCAGATCTTCTGTTCCCGGCAGGTACGGAGAACGCTGGCAAGAGAAGCTACCTCCGGAACAACCATCTCATACGCATGAAGACTGATGCCCCAGTTGTGGTATTCCGGGTCAAACTCATGATCAAAGAAATATGTAAGAGAGGAAAACTGTGTACCATTCAGCAAAAATAAGTGTTTCTGGTCGATCTTTCTGCAGCGGCGGATCATTTTCTCGTAAAAATAGACCAGCTTCGGTGTCAGCTCCTCGCGGCGCGGCGTCATGGAGATCGGCTCGTTGATACAGTCATATGCGCCGATGATCCAGCGGTCTTTGTATCTTCTCATAAACTCTTCCATCAGAAGAAACATCCGCTCCATCGATTCTTCATCGTCATACAGATGCTGTCCATTGTCCACGCCGTCATCACACGGAATTCCGGACTGGCCTGCCGTTGCCGCATGGAAATCTACGACAGCATAAACCTGATACGTCTCACACCAGTCGAGAACATCATTCAGCATGGCAAAGGAATCTTCATTATACGTAATCCCCGGCTCCTCATACAGAAAGCTTCCTGCGCGGATCGGCAGACGCACGGAATTGTAACCGCGTCTGGAGAGAAGTGCAATATCCTCCTCCGTCAGATACAGCCGTCTCCAGCGTTTCCAGAACTCCTCCGCATATTTCGTTCCGCAGGTCTCCCGTAGAATCTGGTCCATACTTCTTCCACGGTCCATGCGTCCCATCGGCGCATATTTTCCAGGCTCGAACAGTCCAAAGCCGCTCTGGGTGCCGAGCATAAATCCTTCCGGATTATCCCAGTTTCCCATGCCCCAGCCGCGGAGAATCACCTCTTCTCCGAAATCATTCACAATAATACCGTCCTGATTGTGCAAAAATCCCCTTACACGTTCTTTGTCATAATACCCCATACAAAAATACCACCTTTCCGCAGAAGCCTTCTGGTTCTGCGCTTTTTCTTCTATTATAAAAATTTTGGTTTTCTGTGTCAAGAAATAGATTTTTACTATTTTCAGGGAAAAAACATGATATTTTTTTTAAAATTGCTTGACAAACCGAAAAATGAGACTATAATGCAAAGTGTTCAAAAGAAAAAAGGGATCAGAAAAAAGCAATGAGCAGGACAACATTTTTCGGGTGAGCCTTTGCAGAGAACCATCGGCTGGTGCGAGATGGCAGGTATCCCAAAGAACAATCCCCTGTGAGCTGTACAGACGAAACCAGAAATGGAAAGTAGTCCGGACCGGCCTCTCACCGTTAGCAGAGAAGAGATTCACCGGAAAGTGTATCAAATGGTTTCGGGGATCTTGTCTGAGTGATCGACCAAAAGAAACAGCCGATAATTAGAAGTGGTAACGCGGAGCGTTTTTTGAAAGCTTCGTCTTCTTGCATAAGTCAGGGAGACGAAGCTTTTTTTGTTTCCAAGCATACCAACACAATTGCCTTTTCCCTTTTCTTTTTCCATTTGAAATCCATGTAAACTGGAAATATCATTTTTGAACGAGGAGGAATTTTATTATGAACACGTTGGTTATTGTACTGATCGCCGCTGTATGTCTGATAGCAGGTTATACCTTCTACGGAAGCTGGCTGGCAAAGAAATGGGGCATCGATCCCAAAGCAAAAACACCTGCCGTTGCAAAAAATGACGGTCAGGATTACGTCCCTACCGATGGATGGACCGTATTCGCCCATCAGTTTTCTTCAATCGCAGGTGCAGGCCCTGTCACCGGTGCCATTCAGGCCGCTGTCTTTGGATGGGTTCCCGTCCTTTTATGGATCCTGATCGGCGGTATCTTCTTTGGTGCTGTTACCGATTTCGGTGCGCTGTATGCGAGTGTCAAAAACGAAGGAAAATCCATGGGACTTCTCATTGAGAAATACATCGGCAAAACAGGAAAAAAACTGTTTCTTCTCTTCTGCTGGCTCTTTACACTGATCGTTATCGCCGCCTTTGCAGATATGGTTGCCGGAACATTTAATGCTTACGAAACGGTTGACGGCGTCACAAAGCTTTCTGCCCAGGCAACTGTAAACGGCGCTGCCGGAAGCATCTCCCTTCTGTTTATCGCTTTTGCTGTTGTCTTCGGACTGCTCCAGAAAAAACTGCAGTGGAAAGGCTGGAAAGAAATGGTACTCGGCCTTGCATGCACCGTTGCAGCTTTTGCAATCGGCATGAATGTACCGCTTGTAACAAGCAAAGCAACCTGGACTTATCTGGTATTTGCCTACATCTTTCTTGCCGCTGTCCTTCCGATGTGGCTTCTGATGCAGCCGCGTGACTTTATGACAACCTTTATGTTTGCCGGCATGATCCTTGGCGCTGTTGTCGGACTTGTTGTTGCACACCCGAAAATGAATCTTCCAATGTACACCGGTTTCCACAATGCGGCATCCGGAGATCTGTTCCCGATCCTGTTTGTCACCGTTGCCTGTGGTGCTGTTTCCGGATTCCACAGCCTGGTATCGTCTGGAACCTCTTCGAAAACCATTGCGAATGAAAAAGATATGCAGAAAGTCGGATACGGAGCTATGGTTCTGGAGAGCCTGCTTGCCGTCCTCGCCCTCTGCGTTGCCGGTGCTGCTGCTTCTGCAGACGGTACGGCTGCTGTCGGAACGCCATTTGCGATCTTTTCTTCCGGTGTTGCCGGATTTCTGGAAATGTTCGGCATCCCGGTATACGGAGCACAGTGCTTCATGACGATGTGTGTATCGGCGCTGGCACTTACCAGTCTTGACTCCGTTGCACGAATCGGCCGTATGTCCTTCCAGGAACTGTTCACTGTCGATGATATGGAACATGCTGCCGGATGGAGAAAGCTGCTCTGCAATAAATATTTCTCTACCATTGTTACTCTGCTCTGCGGCTACATCCTGACCCAGATCGGATATGCCAATATCTGGCCGCTGTTCGGAAGTGCAAACCAGATGCTGAGTGCACTCGTTCTGATCACGCTCTGTGTCTTCCTGAAAGTCACCGGCCGTGAAAACAGAACCCTGTTCCCGCCGCTCATCATCATGCTCTGTGTCACCTTTACCGCACTGGTAGAGCGTGTCATTGCACTTGTAAAAGCGTATGGAGCAGGAACCGCTGTCTTCCTCGTTGAGGGACTGCAGCTCATCATCGCCATTCTGCTGATGGTTCTTGGTGTCATCATTGTCATCAGCTGTGGAAAAGAACTGTTCCGGAAGAAAGCGGGACAGGAAACGAAATAATATAGATGTTTCTTCAAAGAGCTTCCTAACGTAAAACGCCGTCAGACTACAACAAGTCTGACGGCGTTTTACATGCCATAGTTTTTTACGAAACAATTGCCGCCTTGGTCGCACCGATAATCGGGGAGCTGACTCCCTTCGCCCATTGCCATGCCAGTGCGGTCATACATTCAGGGCTTCCATTGTTTCCTCAATCGGAGTTTCGTAGTCAAAACGGTGAATGATATACAGATCCAGATAATCTGTTCCCAGCCGTTTCAGTGTACCGTCAATCTCTCTGTGAATGGCTTCTGCCGACAGATTGCCAAAATTTTACTCCGTATAATACTGTGCCTGCGCATTCCAAAGCTCATAGTATTTGCCGTTTGTATCCACAAATCCCCTGTTCCATAAGGTAGCATCCAGATACTTCGGGATCTCCCGGTTGACCGCCATAAAGGTTAAATGCCCCCGGCTGTCCTGCTGTAAAAGTGACATCCTCCACCACCTGTAGAGGTGGTGGAGGATGTCACACTTCATGACCTTATTCCTTCTCCGGAAACATACTCTTCAACAGATGCGTTCCCGCTTCCGTCCGAAATACTTTTCTGCAGAAATTTTCAATCGCCTGTTTTGAATATTCGCTCTCGCCGGCATTGACCAGAAAATCGGCTTCCAGCAGGATCTGGTAATCCATTCCCTCTACATTTGTATAGGTATGATGATGCGTAACCAGCCATGTGATGCGTTCGACATCCAGTTCTCCTGCCGGTACATCTTTGAAAAATTCTGCAACGAGCGGCGCACTTTCCTCTTCCTGATGCTTTCCGCTGGTATTTCCGTATTTTTCCCGACACAGCGGGCAGGCAATATCATGGACAACAGCTGCCATCTCCAGCGTTTCCTGTGTTTTTGGATCCAGTCCTTCCGCCTCGCCGATGTTCTTTGCAAAGGCCCATACCTTCAGAAAATGATAAATATCATGAATATTTCCCTTATAAAAATCTGTCATTTTTTCAATTGCAGCAGCAATTTTCATATCGTGTTTCCTCCTTCGCATCCTGTCTTTCTTCCCATTATATCACATGTTTCACGCATTTGAGTATCAGATTATCATCTGATCTTATCACAAAATATGCAAAAACAGGAGGCAGAACCTGCCTCCTGTAGCTTTTTAACACTATGATGTTCTTTATGCCAGCGGTTTTCCTGTCAGCATCTCATATGCCTGAAGATATTTCTCGATCGTCTTGTCTACGATTTCCTGCGGCAGAGTCCAGTCGTGGTTTCCATCGTTGGCTTTGAGCCAGTCGCGCGCGAACTGTTTGTCAAAAGATGGCTGACCATGGCCTGGTTCATAACCATCTGCAGGCCAGAAGCGGGAGCTGTCCGGAGTCAGCATCTCGTCGCCGATTACGATATTTCCGTTTTCATCAAGACCAAACTCAAATTTTGTGTCTGCAATGATAATGCCTTTGCTTAAAGCATAATCGGCACATTTTTTATACAGAGCGATGGTGTAGTCGCGAAGCTTCTCTGCATACTCGGCTCCTTTTCCCGGGAAGTATTTTTCCAGATGGGCGATGCTCTGCTCATAAGAGATATTTTCGTCATGATCTCCGATTTCAGCCTTTGTGGACGGAGTGTAGATTGGCTCAGGAAGCTTGTCAGATTCTTTTAATCCTTCCGGAAGCTCGATGCCACATACTTTTCCTGTTTTCTGATAGCTTGCCCAGCCGCTTCCGGTAATGTAGCCGCGGACAATGCACTCGATAGGAAGCATTTCCAGCTTACGGCACATCATGCTGTTTCCGTCAAATTTCTCCTGCTGGAAAAATTCCGGCATGTCTTTTACGTCTACAGAGATCATATGATTCGGAAGGATGTCTTCTGTCAGATCGAACCAGAATTTGGACATCTGGGTCAGAACGGTACCTTTTTTTGTTACCACATTGTTCAGAATGACATCAAAACAGCTAATACGGTCGGTTGCTACCATGATCAGGCTGTCGCCGTTATCATAAATCTCGCGTACCTTACCCTCTTTGATTGGCTTTAATTCTTTCATCATGAATACCTCTTCTTTTCGTATAGGATAGTGAACGGAATTACACCCGATCCGGTGAAATTCCTTTGACACCTTTACCCTACACCACTCCTTATAAATTGTCAAGTATTTATTATTAACGCTACTAAATAAACCCCAAAAGGGATCTTTTATTTCCATTTATAATTCTGCTCCGTTTGTTTCTATCACGTGTTTATACCAGAATGCGGAATCTTTCATAATTCTCTCCTGATTTCTGTAGTCCACATATACGAGTCCAAATCGATATGAGTAACCTTTGGCCCATTCAAAATTATCCATCAAAGACCACTGGAAATATCCTCTGATATCCGCTTCCTCTGCTGCTTTTCTCAGTTCTCGCAAATATCTTGCAAGAAAATCAATTCTGTTTGGATCATGCACTTTTCCATCTAATGAGATCACATCATGGCAGGATAATCCGTTCTCTGTGATGTAAATTGGCTTATGATATCTTTCATATAAAAACTTCGGCCCCCACTGCAGACATTCCGGTGTTACCGGCCATTGGATCGCAGTTTTAGGAAATCCTTCATATCGGCAAACCTCCTGTGGCTTTCCGTCTTCTCCCATACGGACGCATCTTCCATTATAAATATTCTGTCCATAGATATCGATCGGTTCTGAGATCAGACGCATATCTTCTTCTGTGATTTTCGGAAGATATTTTTCATAACGCACCAATCCCTCCTCCGGATAATGTCCTAATAAAACCGGATCAGACCACCAGGATATCTTCCTCTTATTACTCTACTATTCTAATTATTTCCATTCCTCGATTCCCAGATTCTCTATATAATCAGCAAGTTCTCTCGCCATCTCATAGGTTTCTGGAATTCTGAGATGTCCTGGAGTCGCTGCTCCGTTTCTTTTAAAGATACAATGGGAAATTTTACGGTCTCCCATAGAAACCACTACATCGTCAATTGCTTTGTCCCAAGAACTGTCATGCTCAAGCAATGTCGTACAGCAGATGACCGATGCCTTCGGATATACCTGACGCAGTTTTTTTAAAAATTCTGTATAGTGTTCTCTCCAAAGAATTGCTTTCTCACACATATAGTCTTCTGACATGTAATCAAACGGATGATTATCATTCTGGCCAATTGCCACGACAACAACCTGCGGTGTATACTGATTAAAATCCCATTCTGTCAGTTCACCAAATGTTTTATTAAAGCGAATTTTATTCCAGGCACTTTCCATTCCAATCTGCTCCGGCTCATGGAACCAGCCTTGTCCATCCATCAATGCAATTCCGCCCTGTGCGATATCATGAATCTGTGCATTCAGCATACGTGCTGTCATCCAGGCATAGGAATACCAGCTGTTAGAATAACCTCCCTGATGTTCAGGGTCCGTCTTTCCTGTATAATCCACTGCTTCTGTCACTTCTCCTGCTGATACAGAATCTCCGTAAACTTCAATTTTTTTTGTCGGTGCATCCGGAAGTTCCAATAATTTTGCTCCGTCTTCAATTTCAAATCCAAGGATGTGCATCTCATGGCAGGAATCCTGACGTTTAAAGAAAAGAACATGATGTTCTCCGTTTTCATTCTCAGGAACACGAATCTCTATTTCATTCTCTTTCTCGTTATCCAGATAATAACACGACTGCACTCCATCTAAAATACATCCAAGATAATTCTGCCAATATTCATTTTTGTTTTTTAAGAAAATTTTCAGGTATCTTCCTGTGAATTTAAACTCTGCTGATGTACATGGATAGACCCAAATCGGTTCTTTTGGATTTCTCCAGTCGATCCTTCCGCTATAACGTATTTTTTTATTATCAGGATTAATTCTCATCTTATCCCCTCCATATTTTACAGTAAACTTGCTGCACCGATCATTCCTGCTTCATTTCCAAGTGCTGCTGTCTCAATCTCCGGAAGCCTCTCCTTCAAAAATCTTATGCAATAATTAATGACATCAGATAAAATGGAGTTGTATCCGTTACCTCTTCCGGAAGAATTGTTATATCTACCGTATGAATTTTCTTTTCTCCACTGCACTGCAATGCAGGAAGCAGTCACCTCAAAATGAATAGAATCCCCGGCTTTTTTCCCGATCCATCCATTATCTGCATGAAATCCGCAAAGTTTTGGTGAAATTTCACGGATTGTCAGGCGTTTTGCATTCTCGTATGCATTCTCCGTCATTGCCTTCGGAAAAACAGGTTCTTTTTCCTCAACTTCTAATTCTGCTTTCACGCTTTCAAGGAATTTTTCAATTTCTTCTGCAACAAGTTTGTGTCCTTTATCATTTGGATGAAGTCCATCTGGTGTAAGTTCTTCCCTTATATATTCACCAGCCTTCATTCGCTGATAAATCGTATCTCTTGCTTCAACCTTTGCAGCATTCACGAGAAATCTGTAATTTGTTCCGTAAGAATCCAATAGGCAGTTGGCCGATTTTTTCTTTTATGCGAAATGGAAACGGAACGTATAGCTGTATCTTCCCTTGCATACACGATATTCCGGGTGAATATTTTTCGTCCAGCCGGTATCTCCGCCAAGGCCTGCGTGCGCTACATCCAGGATCAGCCAGGTTCCTGTTGTCTGCTCCGGAAGTTCTTCCTCATATGTGGCTTTTCGATATTCTGCTATAGAATAAGGAAGTGCACTGAAATGGAAATCATCACTGCCCACAATCTGAACGGTATGTGTTCCATCCGAAAGAACGGCAAATCGCGTATCCTCATGGCCACCGCATTCGCAAGGTACTACAAACGGAACGTGCTGTTCTGCTACAGAAGATGTGTAAAATCCGGTAAAAGCTGCGTCCTTTCGGTCTGCATACGTCTCCCAGGGACCTTTTCCATACCAGGTGAGCGTATCAAACGCTGCAGGGAAGCGGAACGACTGTCCGACTCTTGCGATGGTCTCAAGACCGCTGTTGTTTGTTACTTCGTTTTTCAGCTCCATTCCCTCACTGCCGATGCGATACAGAGTATGAGCGGTAAAGAGTACTGCGTTGTCCGGCTCCGCGGTATAGGAAGCCTGCACTTCAAGAAGCACCTGATTTCCGGCACTGACAGCCGATACTGACTGTACTTCCTTTTTCAGACGATCCAGACCTTCCGCGCGCCAGATATCATCGTAATCACTTTCATGGGTTCCCTCATCAATACCGGTTGGGGCACGATAAAATTCATCTTTTCCGCCGGTCATAAAAGAAACGCTCTTTGCCTGATATCTGGTAAATTCACCTGTCTTTTTATCAAAGATAATTTCGGTCTCTTCGCCGGTGATGCGAACATGATTTTCATCCTCCGATACGGTCAGTGGTTTCCCGACAATCGTTTTCTCGTCTGCCAGATAAACACCTGAAGTAACCGGAATCTGACGGCGGTATAGTTCTGTTCCCGCCGGTGCATAGAAGGTATCTTGGGCAAGCTCAACGTAATAATTTACATACGCCTCGCCATGCAGTTTCGCCGGAAGCTCCGGAAGCGTCTCTGTTGTTCCGGCTGCCGTGTAAAATGTCGGATAGCTGCCTTTGGCAAGCGTTTCGCCGTTCTGCACAATTTCATAACGCACCTGCAGATGAGAAAGATCGAGGGTATGGTAGCGGTTTGCCAGCACCCATATAGTTTCGCCGGTATATGGATTTTTCACCTGCTCAATCGTAACCGGGGACTGGCCGTTTCTCACCTCATAGGCGCCCGGTTTATAGGAAAGATCGGCAAAGACAACACCATTCAGACACATATCCGGAACCGGATCGGTCACATCCTCTCCGAACGCTCCGCCGTAGCCGTATTTGATATTTCCGTCCTCCTCGTGGATCGCAATCGCCTTGTCCGCGAAATCCCAGATAAAGCCGCCCTGGAAACGCGGGTATTTATTGACATAGTCCCAGAACTCCTTGAAGTTTCCGTTGCTGTTGCTCTTTGCATACGCATATTCGCACATGATGAACGGGCGGAGATCAGAATCGTCTGCCATCACATCCGTAAGCCAGCTCATCGTCGGATACATCGGGCAGATGACGTCGGAAATATTACTCTTTGGGTTGCCGGACTCATACTGAACGTATCTTGTCTTGTCGTATTCGCGGATCCAGCCGTGCATCGCAGCATGATTCGCCCCGGCACCGGATTCATTTCCAAGGGACCACAAGACGATGGAAGGATGGTTTTTATCACGCAGTACCATACGGGTTGCACGCTCCAGATAAGCGGCTGTCCACTCAGCGGATGCACTGAGCTGTCCGCCGTAACCGTGCGTCTCAAGATTTGTCTCATCGACAAGGTAAATGCCAAGCTCGTCACACAGATCATACCATTTCACGGAATTCGGATAATGGCTGGTACGAACAGCGTTGAAATTCAGGCGTTTCATCACAGCAATTTCTTTTCGCATCTGCTCCTCAGAAACGGTACGTCCCGTCTCGGCGCAAAAATCGTGGCGGTCAACACCTCGGATCACAAGGCGTTTGCCATTCAGGGTCAGAACACCGCGGCTGTTGATTTCCACCTGACGGAAGCCGACCTTGCAGCTCTCGATATCAACCGTCTCATTCTCTTTGTTCTGTAGCTCGACAACGAGGGTGTAAAGTGTCGGAGTCTCTGCAGTCCAGAGTGCCGGGTTCTCTACCGGAGCAGTAACGGTTGCGATGAATTTCGGCATCAGATAGAAGCCGCACTCAGCAAACGGTCTCGAATCCATCTCGGTTACTTTGTTCTGTTCTGCATCATACAGCGTCACTTTGGCATGATACTCGCCGTACAGCGGTTTGGAGTTGTCCGGCCAGATCGTGACAGAGAGGGTAGCTTTCGTGTAATCCGGGTGTGTGAACAGTGTCTCTGCCTTATAGTCCAGGATGTGCTGCACCGGTTTCGATACGAGGCGGACATCGCGGTAGATACCGGACAGATGCCAGTAATCCTGATCTTCCAGGTAAGTACCGTCACAGTAGCGCATTACCTGTACGGCGAGGGTGTTCGTTCCCTCCTGCACATATTCAGTGATGTCAAATTCCGCGTTCACTTTGCTGTCCTGGGAATACCCCACCTGTTTTCCGTTGACCCAGAGATAGAAGCAGGACTCCACACCGCCGAAATCGATGAGAAGCTGTCGGCCGATATAGTCTGTTGGAACCTCAAAGGTTCTGAAATAGCAGCCAGTCAGATTTTTCTCCGGTACGTACGGCGCATTCAGCTCGTAGGTGCCTTCGGTAATCTCGATCTCAAATGCTTCGCCGTTTGCCTCCCGTTTGAACGGATACAGCATATTGGTGTAAACCGGCTTTCCATATCCCTGCAGTTCCCAGTTGGACGGCACCGGAATCGCATCCCATGCTGCGTGATCGAAATTCTCTTCATAAAATGCTTCCACCGCTTCCGGTGACGGATACATTTTGAATTTCCAGTCTCCGTTCAGATCCATTACAAAGCGGGACGCGTTCCGATTTCCGGCGAGCGCCTGCTCTACCGTCTCATACGCACCGTATGGCGTATGCATCGGATAACGATTTTTCTGCGTTATATACTGATTTTCCCAGTCTCTTGTCTGTCTCATGTTCTTGAAACCCTCCTTGCCTTTGCTTTCGCATTTTCCGACTGTCTCTCTTCTTTTTATCCAGATTGGTGTTCCTTTTTTGCTTTCCTGTGATATAATACATCTGTGGATTTTCAGAAGATTCATGCAGTTATCTTATGATTCAGTATAAAACACTGCACGTGGATGAGAAATAGTTGATCTGGTGTTTCTTTTATCCAAAATGGGAAAGCAAAGGAGAAGTCGTATGATACCGGAATATCTGCTTGCAAAAATAGAAAAGAGCGATGTTATCTATCGCTGTATTGGAAATGAAATGAAGAACGGGATTCTGGCGTGCGGTTTTATGCGGAAAGAGACGGCGGACCGCTCGCAGTATCATTTTTCGAACGAGTATTACAGCTGTTTCGTGCTGCTGCGCGGGAGCGGGGAATATATTGCCGAGGACGGCACCTCCTATCCGCTGCAGGCGGGAAGCCTGGTCCAGCGTCTGCCGGGTGTGCCGCATTCCACACGCGTAGACCCCGATGGGAAATGGCTGGAATTTTTTATCTCGATTGGGAAACCGTTTTTTGATTCTTTCTGCTCGCTTTCGGTTCTGAACCGGGAGCCGGTGCTAAAGGCAGAGCTGCTTCCCGGCGATCTCGAGCGGTATCAGAAGCTTCTGCAGTCGTTAAAGGCCACACCGGACAGTCTGCTGCCTTTGCGGATTCCGGAGATGGAAAAAGAGATTCTGCGAATGTACGGCTACCATGCGCACCGGGTGAATCTGCAGCGGGATCCGATCGAGGCCGCCTGCGATATGCTCTCGCAGAATCTTGATGAAGAAATTTCTCTCGAAGAGCTTGCCCGGTCACTCCAGATCGGTTATGAGACGTTTCGAAAAGTATTTAAAAAACAGACCGGCGTCTCTCCTGCACGGTACCGCACCAGGAAGAGAATGGAGCAGGCCCGTATTCTTCTCGAGGGCGGCGTACCGATGAAGGAAATTGCCGGTCTTGTCGGATATGGCGATGTCTATGCGTTCAGCAAGCAGTTTTCCCGGTTCTTTGGATTCCCGCCTGGAAAGTACCGCGCACGTCTTCACACGGATGCGCCGGATTTAGAACAGTTTTAAGATATCGTCCACGGTTTTACGTTTCGGCTTGTCCGGGTTAATGGCACGGTAGCCGACAGCAATGACAGCACCAAGGAGCTCATTCTCCGGAATGGAGAGGGCTTCACGGATAGCTTTCTCATCACGGATTCCCATAATCAGAGTATCAAGGCCAAGTTCTCTTGCGCGCAGGATCAGGTTTTCGTCGTGCAGGCCGAGATCGTAATAGCCCCAGCCGTTTCCAACTTCGTTGTCTGGTGTGCCGTCCTGTGTAAATCCGGAGCGGTCTTTTACGAATGCTGTTACGACAAGTGCGGCTCCCTTTGAACTCTTCTGATTGAATTCTGGAAGGCATTTTGCGGAAAATTCTTCGACTTTCTCCGGTGTTACCAGGGCATAGTACCGTGTTGTCTGTGAGTTTTTCCAGGATGGTGCCTGAATCGCTGCCTGTACGATCTCCTGGATCTGCTCTGCCGTTACGTGTTTCTCCGGATCAAACGCGCGGATGCTTCTTCTTTCTTCCAGCAGTTTTGTAAATTCCATGATGTATATCCTCCTTTTATTTATAAAGCCTCGTAATCTTCCCGTGAAAAACGGTGATACGTCAGGCCGAATTCATTTTCTTCGACACAGTAACAGTATTCATCTACAGACGGGTCTGAAAAAGAAAATACATGGCCCATCTCATGCTCCTCGGATGCGTTTTCTTCCACGGTAGTATGCATTTTCTCTGCATAGGAAGAAAAGCAGTTTCGAACCTGTTCCATTGTGTTTCCAGGCGTTGTGATCACCTGCAGAAGGTTCTGCAGGAGCTCCGGAACAGGAATTTTCCGCTCGATATAAGAACATCCCTCCTCCGGGATTTCCATGCAGTAGCGGTCCTTGACCGCTGAAATCGCAAGTGTTCCAAAACGCGGCTGTACTTCCTTACAGAACGCGGCAAGTGCCGCATCCAGGTCTTCTGTTTCGTCTAAAGAGAGGGAACGGCGCAGGGACTCCGCCGGGTAGTAGAGCTTCATCGTACCGCCCTCATAGCCGATCTTCACCTGCCATTCCCGAATCGTATCGGTAATATGTTTTTCCAACAGTTTTGCTGTCATGTTTTCTAAGTCACCTCCATTATGCTGCATGTGCAAAAAATACAGTATTATTATCGCATGAATTGGGAGTTGTGTGAACACTTAATTTTTTGTTTTTACAAAAAAAGAATCACTTTTTTTACTCCTCGAAACGGCAGAAACCTCCGCCAGAAAAGCTGGAACAGAGGTTTCTGTGATTTCTTATGTCAGAAGAATTTCTCAGTCATTTCGTTCTGAATTACTCTTCGTCGTCTTTTTTCTTTCTGCCGCGGAGTTTGAATCCAAGTCCGCCAGCGCCAAGAGATGCAACTGCCATGCTTACCCATCCCCAGATGTTGGTAGCATCACCGGTCTTTGCATTATCGCTCTTCTTGGAAGTAGAGGTATTGGATACTTTATTACTTGCAAGCGGAGTAGATGTTGCTTTCGGGGTGCTTGTCGGGGTCTTCGTCGGCTGCGTCGTAGGTATTGTGGTAGGAGCAGTCGTCGGGGTTGTGGTTGGTGCTGTTGTAGGTGTAACCGTCGGAGTCTCAGTTGGGGTTACGGTCGGGGTAACAGTCGGAGTCTCGGTCGGGGTTACGGTTGGGGTCTCTGTAGGAGTAGGAGTCGGCTCTTCTGCTGATTTCTTCCAGGTGAAGCTAAGATCCTGATATCCCAGTGAAGAAACTGTAATTTCAAAAGAATCGCCCTCTGCGAACGGTACTGCATCTGTCTTTAAGGAACCATCCTCATTGAACAGTACAACAGCTCCTCTTCCGCTTGCTGCATATGCTTTTCCATTTACAGTAACAGAGGTAATGTTCTTCAGATAATCTGCAAACTCTTCATCTGTTGCATCCCCGTTCTTAAGCAGACCCGGTGTTGTCGTATCTTCGTTAAATGCTGCCGGCATCTCTTCCGTGTAAAGGATAAAGTCTGCGGAAAGATCTGCATATTTACCATTCTTATCGCTGACAGTCAATGTATAAGAACCTTTCTCTGCATTCTTGAAGTACAGAGTATCACCGGACACGGTTCCCGCCAGACCTTCTATTGTATAGACAGCATCGTAATCATCCGGCAGGCCTTCCAGTTTAACAGAAGTATTTCCAGCTGTTACGGAAGCATTCTCTACAGAGAATTCGTTTGTAAACTTAACCGGTACATATACATCTGCATCAACTTCATAAATTCCCTTGCTGGTGTAGTATGTAATCTTGTTGATTGTCTGTCCCATCATACTCTTGTAATGTTCAGAAGAAGTCGGGCAATTATGAACGCTTGTGGTAAATCCAGTGCTCCATGCCAACTCAGACACTCTCCAGATATTCTCCAGATGACGCATTCCGTAATCGTTGCCCTCTTTTGTGCTGACAACAACACCGTATACGGTATCTTCGCCTGCTTTGATTGTATCAGTAATACCATCCAGATCAAGCTGATAATCACCATATCTAGTCTCAGTAGAAAGCTCTGCTGTTACATTTTCCAGCTTTGTTGCCTCAGCTCCCTGAACAGCACCAAAGGTTACATTTCCGTCTGCATCTACAGATGCCTCTTTGTAATAAGATGGAACTTCATTTAAGGTGTAATATGCATAGCTTGCATTTTCGTACAGTGCATCTTTTCCGGTATACGTTGTGGTGGATGTCTGTCCACGGTTGGTAACAGTGATTTCTACAGAATCCTCATCTGTCACTTTCGTGTATTTGCTCAGATCCATACCCTCTGTTACTTTTACTGGGAAGGTGATACCTGTAATATCGCTTCCGTCTGCATTCACATGGTAAGATCCGCCGGAAAGGGAGGCTGTTCTTGTTTTGTTCTTGGTTGCGGAAGTAAATGCATCTACTGGAATATCGTTATGAACCTCTGCCTGATAGAACTCAGCATACGGAATGTTCATTAATACATACTGGGACTGAAGTGCTTCGATTGCTGCATTCAGATGCTCTGTTGCTTCGTCTACGGTTCCCTGGCTCTGTTTTTTCTCCAATGCTTCTTTTGCTTCTGCCAGTTCTGTCTGCATATTATTCCAGGAAGTTTCCGTGTAAAGCTCTTTATTCAGTGTATCTGCCTTTGCAATTGCCTCTTCCAGTGCTGCTGTGCTCTCTACCGGATCAGCTCCTACAATATTCGCTTTAGTTGCTTCAAAAGTGTAGGAAGCATCTGCATAGCCAAGTGCATGAATCGTAATCTTCCAATAACCGGTTCCATCCGTTCCCTCCGGTAAAGTGCAGCGCAGGGAATCGGTAAGGTCAAGCTGAATTCCCATTACTTTATGCATCCAGTTATCTGCTGCGAATTTTGTTCCATACGTTGCTTTTGCATTCGTATAAGTGGAATCATCACCGTAATAAGTCCAGGTTACGGTCTGCAGATTAGCAGCCAGATCGCCGTAATTTCCCGTTAAATCTACGCGAAGGAATTCTCCATAAGAACCTTTGGCTTCTTTCACGGTCAGTCCTACGGTCTCAGCATCCGGAGCTGTCTTCAGCGCCTGATCTTTGATTCCGGATTCACTTCCTGTTGTTCTTGCAGAGAAGGAGAAGCTTCCATCTGCATTTTTCACTGCTATCTTCAGACCGTTTGTGTTTTCTGTTACATCTGCAACCAGGCCTGTATAGCTCTGCAGTTTATTTTCAGAAAATCCACCGGAAAGTGTTCCGCCGTTTTCTACCACAACATACTTTTTGCAGAAATCTTCGTAATCATCTTCCGAAACTTTTACAGGCACATATTTCAGACCTTTTACTTCATAATGATCAATCTGGCTCTTATCGTAAGTTACGGTCTCGCCGTTGGTCAGAACTGCCGTGGTTGCTGCGGTATAATATGCCACATCATAGGTTGTGCCATCTTTCATGTAGATAGTCGCTGCGCACTGGAAGCTTCCTCTGTGCAGTCCATGGTTTGTGGTCGCACGGGTTACAACATCAAAAGCGCCTTTATCACTTTCTTCGCGACTGTCAGTTTCATCCGAACCAGCGTCGCTTCCTGCCGCCTGAACTCCTTCTGCTGCCCAATACTCAGCCCAGGTAAGACCTGCATATACATATTTATATGTTGTTTCTTTCTTCTCATAAGTAAAGGAAAGCGTCTTGTAACCTGTTGCAGTTACTTCGATTTCAAATTTATTTCCTTCTGCAAAAGCGGCAGCTGTCAGATCAAGCGTACCGTCTTCTTTGATCAGAATTGTTTTCCGTTTTCCAGTTGCTGCATATTCTTTTCCATTTACTTTTACCGAAGTGATGTTCTTGATATAATCAGCAAAGTCATCTTCTGATGCATTCTCTGCTTTTACAAGCGCCGGAGCACTTCCTTTTTCGTTGTAAGCAGCCGGCATTGCATCTGTATACAGAGTAAAGCTCTGTGTCAGATCTGCATAAACACCTTTTTTATCATGAATCGTCAGAGTATACCTTCCTTTTTTCGCATTTGCGGAATAAGAAATGGTATTTCCGTCTACTGCAAATCCATCCAGACCATCTACGGAATATTCTGCATCATAATCAGCCGGAAGTCCAGTTACGGTCATCGTTGTCTTTCCAGCGGAAAGAGAAGCGTCTTCTACGGATACACTTGCCTCAAATTTTGTCGGAACAAAAATATCATTCACCGGAATCGTGTAGATTCCTTTGCTGGTATAATACGTAACCTTATTGATATGCTGTCCCATCATGCTCTTGTAATGTGCAGAAGAAGTCGGGCAGCCATGTACCTGCGTTGTAAATCCAGTTGACCATGCCAGCTCTGTTCCGCGCCAGATATTTTCCACATGACGCATACCATAGTCATTGCCTTCTTTCGTGCTGACAATAACACCATAGATCTGATCGGTTCCAACATCAATCGTGTTCTCCAGTCCGTCGAGATCCAGCTGATAATCTCCATATTTTGATTCAGTCATAAATTCCGGAGATACATTGGTCAGTTCAATTGCAGTTCCAACTGTTTTTCCAAAAGAAAGAGAGCCATCTGCATTTACCGTTGCTTCTTTGTAGTAAGAAGGTGCTTCGCTTAATACATAATATGCATAGTCTGAGTTTTCAAATAAGGCGTCTTTTCCGGTGTATGTCTGTGTAGATGTCTGACCACGGTTTGTTACTGTAATACTTACAGAATCAGAATCTGTAACTTTCTTAAATTTAGAAAGATCCACTCCTGTTACTTTTACCGGGAAGGTGATACCGTTAATCGCACTTCCATCTGCATTGGAATGATAAGAGCCGCCGGCAAGGCTTGATGTTCTTGTTTTGTTCAGTGTTGCAGAGGAAAATACATCTACCGGAACAGAGTTATTTACATCTGCAGCGTAAAATTTATCATACGGAATGTTCATCAGGACATAGGATACCTGCTCGGAAGGTGTTTCTGTCGGAGTAGCTGTTGGTGTTGCGGTAGGTGTAGCTGTCGGAGTTACAGTCGGAGTCGGAGCTTTTACAAGAGCTTTTACTGCAGTATTCAGTGTGTTTGCTGCAGTATCAACAGCCGCCTGAGACTCTTTTGCAGAAAGAGCAGCTTTTGCTGCGGTAAGTGCTGTCTGAACAGCTTTCCAGGAATCTGCAGTGTAATCAGCTTCTTTTAATGCTTCGGCAGATGCGATTGCTTTTTCAAGAGCTGCAGTGTCTACTGCTGCTGGAGTTGGGGTTGCTTTTTGGGTTGCTGCAAGAGCCGCAGTTTTTACTGCATTAGACGTTCTGGTTGCACCCGATACGATATCCCATCCTTCAATATTTTCGATAGTTGCTGCCTGTCCAAGCAATTTGGTTTTAAAGCCTTTGCTGTTTGTAGCTGCTTTTTTAAAATATGTAGCATTTTCTGTATTGTATCCAGAACCAGGTGTTACTGCAATATCAGAAAACTTACCGTCTGCAACTGTGATTTTGACATTAACGTCATATTCATCCCATGCATTCTCATCCTCATCGTCTTCTGCAGTTCTGGTAACATGAGCCGTAGACTCATAAGTGCCATCTGCCAGCACGCCACTTGTAGCATCCGCCAGTGCGGTTCCCGGGAGCAGGCTCATGGTCATGGAAGCTGCCATTACGGCTGCTAATGATTTTTTCTGAAGTTCTTTTCTTTTGATCATAACTTCCTCCTTTTTCCTTTTCCACAGTTTTGCAGGAAAAACAGGGGCAAAACTGTCCTTCATTATTATATTAGTTTTCACTAATCAATAATTGTTTTAACTAACCGTAGATTATTCTACTAATTTTTGATCGTTTTGTCTAACTCTTAACTGATTATTTTTTCTCAAAAGAGGCACAGATTCTGCTTATTGAGTATTTTTACTATTTAATGATCCGATACTGTGAAGTTTGTGGGATGATTTTCGTTCCCACACAGAAAAAATTCCGTAGATATGGAGTTTTCACCGCGAAGAACTTATGGAGTTTTCACCGCGAAGAACTCTTTCGTCCCTCGCGTTTTACCGCAGAAAGAATGCGGTCCGAAAGGATTCCGATCAGCATTCCGGTGATGACTCCGGCCACGAGAAGCGCCGGCAGATAATAGAACAGTTTGCGGTTCTGCACCACGAGAGCCGCCACGCAGATCTGCGCGACATTGTGCGTCACGCCTCCTGCAATACTTACGCCGGTGATACTAAAGCCCTTGATGTGTTTCAGCAGAAGCATCACAAGAAAGCTCAAAAGCCCGCCGGCAAGGCTGTAAAGGATGGACATTCCATTTCCGAACAGATACCCCATCAGAAGAATGCGGGCGACGGAAATCATCAGGACTTCCCCTGCCGGAAGGAAAAAGAGGCCGACGACTACAACCAGATTGGCAATGCCGAGTTTGATTCCAGGAACACCGAGGTTGATCGGGATCAGTACCTCCACATAACTGAAGATCATGGCAAGTGCCATCAGCATGGCGCATAAGGCAATTTTTCTGCTTGCAGTGCGGCTGTCTCTCATAAATTCCAATTCCTTTCTTCTAAGCTGGTATTATTTTACAATCACATCCGGCGCATCGTCGGCGTCGTCCGTTGTGGATCCGTCACTTTCTACCTCCGCAACCAGCTTATGCGGCAGGCACACGATCGTCTCATTTACCCGGGAAATCGTACCCTGTCTTTTGCAGTAGCCGTCCGGGCAGTCAGCTTCTTCCATATGGACACTTCCGTTTTCGATCACCAGGACATTCGTTCCGTGACCCGTCTGAATTTTCACGGTCTGATTTTCTGCGAGTGAATACGTTCCGTAGACTTCGCCGTCCACCGTGACTTTCATGGTATTTCCATTTTCCGTTTTCGGCAGCCGAAGCGCCAGGGCAAGGATTCCAGCCAGGAGCAGAACGGCGCCTGCCAGAATCAGATCTTTTTTCTTCATATAGTTTTCCTTATTCTGAATCAGATGCCAGCCCATAACAGCAGTGTCAGCAGGAATACAGCACGGAACAGCGTAAAGAGGATTTCATTTCCGTGAAATTCCTTTACCCCGCAGCGGATATTACCTTTCGGACACGTATCAATACATTTCTGGCACTGGAAACAGTCGCCGGAGATCTCCACGTATCCATCGGATGGCAGTTCCACCGCTGACGGGCACTGTCTCGTGCAGGCGCTGCAGCCGCGGATGCAGTTTTCGCGTTTCCGGTGCAGAGTAAAGAACGGCAGGATCGGAAGCAGAGAAAAGACAGCTCCCATTGGGCACAGGAAACGGCAGAAAAAGCGCTCCTCAAAGAACATGCCGACCAGGATCAGCACCAGAAGAACAATGCCTGGAATATAAGAGGAAAGTCGGAAATTTCCCGCATGCAGCATGGAAAAGACATCCCACGGGCTTGTTCCTCTTGCTTTCTGATAAACTCCTGCAAAGCAGCAAAGAGCAATCAGAAGCAGAATGCCGTATTTGACCAGCGCCAGTTTTTTTGCCAGTTCCGGTTTGATGCATCTGGGCTTCTTTTTACGTTTCTTACAGATTATACCATAAATTGCGTGCATTGCATCCCCCAGACTTCCAAAAGCGCATGCAAAACCGCAGAAAAATCTGCCGAAAACAATCGTAAATGCACAGACAAGGAGCAGAGCCGACACAAACGCGGTCATCTCAATTTTTTCACCCTGTCCAAGCTGCGTAAAAATGTATTTCACTCCGTTAAATGCAGCGGTAAATACTGACGGAAGAAACAGGAAATATAAAAGCTGGATTCCGGCACGCAGGCAGGAAACGATCTGTTTTCTCTTCTTTGCCGGTAATGTGGATAGATCTAAATTTTTCATGTTATTTCTCCGCCTTTTCTATTGCTTCCTGCGCCGCATTTCTGATACCGGTGGAGCTGAATGTTGCTCCGCTGATCGTATCAACATCGGCGGACTGTGCCTCAATAATCTTTGGAATGATCGCCTCCGCGTTTGACAGATACGCACTGTCCTCGCCGTCGGCGGATGTGATGGCAAGATCGGTAATCTGGCCGCCCTCTACGGTTACTTCAACTGCAATGGTGCCGCCGAAGCCGTCAGCTTCACCGTCATACGTACCGTCCACGTACTGCCCTTCTGCTTCTGCTGCTTCACTTGCGGCCGTATCCGCCGTGTTGGATGCAGCTGCTGCGGCCTGCAGATTTTCCTTCTGAAGCTGGGTCGTCTCAAGCTCTGCCGAGAGCCGCGCGATCTGATCCTCTTTGTCTCTTTTATCGAGTACGGTATTGTAGCCGATCAGAACAGCAGCAATGACAGCGACATTCAAAAAACGAACAATCAATTGTCTCATCTGTTTTCCCCTTTATTGCGTTACTTTCGCAGCATCCAGCGCATTCCGGCATGCCTCAAGAATGGCTTTTGAGGAGCAGGTTGCACGGGAAACGGTGTCGATGTTTTCAAGCGTTCCGGTTTCCAGAATCTGAGCGGAAACGCCTTTGATTTTGGAGGTTCCTTCGGATGCGCGGCGGATGTAGGAGGCATTCTGACTGTCTCCGTCACCGGTGATGTTGCTTAACGCTACGATTTTATCGTTTTCAATTGTTACCGTCACAGAAAGCTGATAAGCGGTAAAATCTTCATCTTCATCCGGCTCGCAGACGGCAATCGCTGTGTATTCGCCGTCCTGATAGATCTTTTGTTCCGGAGTTTCCGTCGGGGTTGGTGTTGGCGTCTCAGTTGGCTCCGGGATTTCGGTCGGGGTTGGTGTTTCCGTCGGTGTCGGGGTTGGATTTTTCTTTTCCTCAGTTACGCGTTCTGCCTCTTTTAAAGCTTCCTCGATTGCCGCAAGAATTCCCCTGGAGCTGTAGGTTGCGCCGGAAACGGTGTCAACTTCCAGTGTCTGGTTTTTCACAACGTCCTTTGCTGTCTGTTTTGCGCGTTTTAAGAATGCTTCGTCATCTTCACTCTCGGTCACGAGAATTGCCTTGATCGTCTCATCCTGAATGACAACTGCCGTTGTAATGTCTCCCAGATAGCCCTCGCCGGTTCCGTAGTAAATGCCTTCCTCGTATGGGAATTTTCCTTCCGGAATCGTTGTGGTTCCGCCGCTGCTCGTTCCGTTATCCGGAACGGTCTCGCCGTTTGTTGCCTTCTTCGCATTTTCCAGCGCCTGTTTTACTGCGTTCTGGATGCCGCGGGAGCTGTACGTTGCGCCGGATACGAGATCCACATCGGTTTTCTGTCCGTCTACGATGCGGTCCGCTACGACTTTGGCACGGTTGAAGAATGTCTCGTCATCTTCGTTTTCCAGAATCAGTACCGCTTTGATCGTCTGATCCTGCAGGGCTACCGCCACTTTGATGTCTCCCTGGAAACCGGCGGCCGTGCCGTAATAAATTCCGTCCTGATAAGGGAAACTTCCCTTGGATGCAGACGAATTGTTATTGTTCTGATTATTATTCTGGCTGTTGTTTCCGTTGTTTGTATTGCTCTGGCTTCCTCCGTTTGTACTGGAAGACCCGTTCACTGCCGCCTGACTTAAGGCACTCCGCACAGCTTCAATAATACCGCGGGAGCTGTATGTCGCGCCGGAGACCGTATCCACATTCGTACTCTGTGTTGAGATAATCGTCGAAATCAGAGAGGAAGCACTGGAAAGGTAGCTTGGCGTATCGCTGTTTTCCACAATATCAATCGAAGCAATTTTTCCGCCGCTGACAACAACGCAGACTTTCATTGTGCCGCCAAATCCTGTTCCGGTTCCGTAATACGTTCCATCCCGGTAGGCAGCCGGTTCTTCGATTTTAGATACTGTAACGGTTCCGCCGGCAGAGGCTCCGCCGCCTGCCGCTCCTGATGCGGATGCCGGTTCTGAAGTGTCCTCCTGACCGGTCAGTGCATTTTTCACGGCTGCAAGGATACCTTTTGAACTGAAAGTTGCACCGGAAACCGTGTCCACATCCACACTCTGGGATGCGATGATACGGTCGATAACTCCCTTCGCACGATTCAGGAAAGCTGCGTCCTCGCCGGGAGCGCTTACAATCGAGATCGACTGAATCGTTTTGTCTTTCAATACGACAGAGACTGTAATCGTACCGCCAAAACCTGTTCCGCTTCCTTCGTACGTTCCGTCCGCCAGCTCAAAGCTGCCGGAACCGACGGCTGCGACAAGTTCTGCTTCGGTATCGGTTGTCTTTTTGGTATCGTCCTTCTTTTTTGTATCATCTTTCTTTTCCGCTGCATCGGTATCCTGTTCCGGCTCCGGTGTCACCAGTGCCTCCGGCTGCTCTACGGCGTAAACCGGTGCAGTGTAGCCGTTCAGCGAAATACCGGCACAGGCTGCTACGATAACTGCCGCGAGAGCCGGTGCAAATGCTGTCAGTTTTTTCCATTTTCCCATGGTTATGTATCACCGTCTTTCTTGATAATGTTTGTCTCGTGATCGGATGTGAAATCGTCAGCAATTCCTTCGGTTACATACAGAACGCCGTCCTCATCCTCCAGAATGGTGTCAAATTCATCGCTGTGTGCACGCCAGTATTCGGCCGCCTTGTCCTTCCCCATGATGAAAAGAGAAGTAGAAAGGCCATCCGCCAGTGTTCCGTCAGCACTTACGATCGTCACCGACACCAGACCGTTATTTGCCGGATGACCGGTCGATGGATCGATGATGTGATGATATTTCATGCCGTCCTGTTCGAAATACCGCTCATAGCCGCCAGAAGTAATAACCGCCCGGTTGGCCGTCGAGAGAATGCCGAGATAATCATCCTCTGCCTCCGGACTCTGCACGGCAACGCGCCATTTACTGCCGTCCGTTTTCGTGCCGACAACCTGAACGTTTCCGCCGAGGTTGATGAGCCCGCTCGTCACACCGCATTCCCGGTAAATATCGGCGATTCTGCCGGAGGTATAGCCCTTTGCGATTCCGCCGAAGTCAATTTTCATGCCGTCCTTGGCAAAGCTGATGGATGCGCTGTCCTTGTCGTAAAGGATATCATTGGCATCGGTCAGCGGAAGGAGGCTTTCGATCGTCTCATCCGAAGGAATCGTATAATTTCCGGTTGTAAAACCCCAGGCGTCCATGATCGGATAAATTGCGATGTCGAAAACGCCGTTTGTGCTGTCATACAGATCCAGCGAGCGTTCCAGCAGATAGGTGGTATCCTCCGATAAGGTTCCGCCGCCGTTTGCATTGATCTGCGCTACTTCACTCGTCTCCTCTCCGGTCGACAGAAGTGCATCCAGCCGCTCAATCTCCTGCTGCGCCTGATCCACCGCCGTTTCTGCATTCGGACCATAGGCAGTGACCGTCATGTACGTATCCATCGCAAAAATGTCTCGGCTGCTCGATGCATCTGCGGCATCGGAAGAAGCTGTGGATGATGCGGATTTCTGCGTGGAATTCTCTTCCGAAGCGTCAGAACTGCTCGAAGACTCCGAAACAGACGCCGGCTGTGTCTGACTTTCACTGCTCTCCGGCTGCGCTGCTGTCCCCGCACCGGAACATCCGCCGACCGTCATCACCATGGCAAGACAAAATGCTGCAACAATTTTCTTTTTCATAAATAAAACTCCATTTTTTCTTATGTTAGGAAATTCTAACTTTGGTATTATAACATTAACTCGTAACTTACGCTATGAATTACTTGATAAAAGTTTTTCAATTAGCGTTCTGCATCTGATAAATTTTCTCATTTTATGTACTCTAAATCAAGTGGATTTTACTGGAATTCAAGCACCGATATACAAAAAGCCCCCACAGCCGCATTGCTGCGGCCGCGGGGGCTTTAGAAATAACATTTTCAGAAATTACATATGATCGTGGCAGGTACGTGCAATTACGTCCATCTGCTGCTCTTTTGTCAGGTCGATGAATTTAACTGCATAGCCGGATACACGGATTGTGAAGTTTGCATACTCCGGTTTCTCCGGGTGCTCCATTGCGTCGATCAGTTTTTCGGTTCCGAATACGTTTACGTTCAGGTGATGTGCACCCTGCTCGAAGTATCCGTCCAGAACGTGTACCAGGTTCTCGGTACGCTCTTCGTCGTTATGTCCAAGTGCACCCGGGTTAATGGTCTGGGTGTTGGAGATTCCGTCCAGAGCATCCTCATACGGCAGTTTTGCTACAGAGTTCAGGGAAGCAAGAAGTCCGCTCTTCTCTGCGCCGTAAGACGGGTTAGCTCCTGGAGACAGAGGCTCACCAGCTTTTCTTCCATCCGGCAGAGAACCAGTTGCTTTACCATATACAACGTTGGAAGTAATGGTAAGGATAGAGGTAGTCGGCTCAGAATCACGATAGGTATGGCAGTATTTCAGTTTGTCCATGAAGGTGCGGAGCAGCCATACAGCGATCTCATCTGCTCTGTCATCGTCATTACCGTATCTTGGGAAGTCGCCGGTTGTCTCGAAGTCAACTGCCATGCCTTCTTCGTCACGGATTACTTTAACTTTTGCATATTTGATTGCGCTTAAGGAGTCTACTACGTGAGAGAATCCTGCAATACCGGTAGCGAAGGTACGTCTTACATCGGTATCGATCAGAGCCATCTCTGCTGCTTCATAGTAATATTTATCATGCATGTAATGGATCATGTTCAGAGTTCCAACGTACAGATGAGCCAGCCAGTCCATCATAACGTCGTATTTCTTCATAACCTCATCATAGTCCAGATACTCGCTGGTGATCGGCTGATATTCCGGAGCAACCTGCTGTTTTGTCTTCTCGTCTTTACCGCCGTTGATAGCGTACAGAAGGCATTTTGCAAGGTTTGCACGAGCGCCGAAGAACTGGATCTCCTTACCGGTCTCGGTAGCAGATACACAGCAGCAGATGGAGTAATCATCGCCCCATACCGGACGCATTACATCATCGTTCTCATACTGGATAGAGCTTGTCTGTACAGAAATATGAGCTGCATATTTCTTGAAAGCTTCCGGAAGATTCTCAGAGTACAGAACAGTAAGGTTCGGCTCTGGGGACGGTCCCATGTTTTCCAGTGTATGCAGGAAACGGAAATCGTTCTTTGTAACGATAGAACGTCCGTCGATTCCCATACCGGCAACTTCCAGAGTAGCCCATACCGGGTCACCGGAGAACAGCTGATTGTAAGACGGAATTCTTGCAAATTTAACCATACGGCATTTCATTACCAGATGGTCGATCAGCTCCTGAGCTTCTTTCTCGGTCAGGATACCTTTTTCGATATCTCTTTCGATGTAGATGTCGAGGAAAGTAGATACACGGCCAACGCTCATTGCAGCACCATTCTGGGTCTTGATTGCTGCAAGATATCCAAAGTACAGCCACTGAACAGCCTCTTTTGCATTTTTAGCCGGCTGGGAAATGTCGTAGCCATAAGACTGTGCCATAACTTTCATTTCCTGAAGTGCTTTTACCTGATCTGCGATCTCTTCTCTTAACTGGAAGTCACCACGACGCATTCCCTGACGGTTGGTTGCAGCGAAATCTGCTTTTTTGCGCTCGATCAGGTAATCAATACCGTACAGAGCAACACGACGATAGTCGCCTACGATACGGCCACGGCCATAGGTATCCGGCAGACCGGTCAGAATTTTATTGTGACGGGCTTTCATCATCTCTGGTGTGTAGATGTCGAATACACCCTGGTTATGTGTTTTGTGATATTTAGTGAAAATTTCATGAAGCTTCTCGCTTGGTTTGTAGCCGTAAGTCTCGCAGGACTGCTCAGCCATTTTAATTCCACCATACGGCATAAATGCACGTTTCAGCGGTTTGTCTGTCTGAAGACCAACTACCTGCTCCAGATCTTTCATGCTGTCATCGATATATGCTGCGCCGTAAGCTGTGATTCCGCTTACAACGTCTGTCTCCATATCCAGAACGCCGCCTTTTGCACGCTCTTCTTTCTGGAGTTCCTGTAATTTGCCCCACAGACGGTCTGTAGCCTCTGTTGGTCCCTCCAGGAATTTCTCATCTCCGTCATATGGAGTATAGTTGTTCTGAATAAAGTCACGTACGTCGATGCCTTCTTTCCAGAGTCTTCCGGTAAAGCCATCCCACTGTTCAAATTCTCTCATTTGCTTTGTTCCTTTCTGGTGTTATTTTGTTTCGTCACGCGCCGGCATCTTCTTTGCACCGGGCATGAACACCTCCGCATGGATAATATAACAAATCTCTGCTTTCAGCGCAAGATATGCACTTGAAAAAATACAAGGAAAAACCACAAAATCTTGTATTTTTATAAGAACAAAATCTACATGTGGCGCTTTTTTTTATGCCCCGTATCCGATTTCATATATCTGCTCTGCAAAGTCACAAATAACATATGTTCCATCGGAAAATTCACTCTTCTGTACGCTTCCGTCCGCCGTCATACACTCGTGGCGTACCAGTTCCAGGAGTGCCGTTTTTTCATGCAGCTCCGTTACAACGCGGCATCTTTCTGTCATCTCTTCCAGACTGATTTTCTCCCCGTCAAATGCACCATCTGTATTCGGATATGCGCCGTCCCGTACAAGATACGGTGCACCGCCTGCAAGAAGCGCATACAGCATATAGTCCTCGTCTTTTGAAACACGGTCCATCATCCACGGCTCGATTACGCAGTCATGATACACAAGATTAAAGAGCGGCACCGGGATTCCTTTTTTCGGTGTCTCTGACGGGCGCAGCATAAAGTCATACGGTGCATAATGGCAGAACACCAGATACGGAACGGCCCAGTCGCTGACCTCCTCGGAGCTTGAGAGAATCCCCTGTGAGAGCAGCCAGGAGAAGCAGTTTCCGCGGTACGTATAGCAGTCTCTTCTCGTCATCACATGCTCCGGATTTGCGCACTCGTCGCCCTCGTTGCACGTAAACACATCGAGGTATGCACCGTCAAGCCGGATTCCATTTTTCTTCAGTTCGGCAAAATTCCGTTTCACATAGAACGGTGCCTGCGTTGCACAGAGATAGCTCTGCGGTCCGCCCGCCCAGTAACTGTGTCCCGGTATCGTTCCGTCCAGAAGGCGGCAGGCATAATTTTCATCGTAGCTCGGCGCTGCATGGTAATAATCGCGGTACTGGTCGTGAATACCGAATTTGTAGCCGAAATCATGCATCGTATCGACAAGCGATTTCATGTCTTCCCATCCGCCGGCCGCTTGGCATGCCGGTGTGTAGTCCGGATGCTGGTTGTCATACCCCGGTTCTGCCCAGCCGTCCAGATGAAGATAGACTTTCTCTACGCCGAGATCATGAATTTCGCGGATCTGCTGTTCGCGCACGGAAAACGGCACTACGCGGTTATTTTTCTCCGGATTCTGCGGATCGAAAAAGCCGGACTCCGGCTGCACAACCGTCTTGATTCCCGTATGAACAAAACACGTTCCCACAAGATCGTGAATGGACGGATTCTGTACTGCCTTTTCTTTCAAAGTGCGCAGATGGCCCTGTTCCCGTACATACTGACGGTATGTTTTGCAGAGGTCGTTATAATCGCAGTCATTTAAAAACGTATAACGGAATACGCGGCGGTAATTCATTGTTCCAAGGCTTGGCTCCAGCCATGCCCCCACGCTGGTATACGGGCCGCCTGCCGGGTGCTCTGCCTGATAACCGGCGTTCCACGGTGTTGTACAGATCGCTGTATAGCCGCATCTTTCCTTCACCTGGCCAAACCACGGCATATAGCCGCCGGAGGTCTCAAATCTGCCGTCAAACGAAAGCTTTCCAAGTTCCGTCTTCCAGGTATTCGGAATCAGAAGTCCCTGTCCCTCGGTAAGGAGTGTATACCAGTCATCGCGCCCGTTTGTAAACTCCATTGCCGTCGGCCACAGCACCTTTACCGGATGCAGTCCCTCCTCGCAGAGCGGAATCCACTCCATCCAAAATGTTTCATCCACAGCTTCGATCCAGATAATCGTCTCGAAGGCATACGGTGTTCCCGCAAATCCCGCATAACGGCTCCGGATGCCGCATCCGACGCCGAAGGAATAGACCTCATGGGAAATCTCCTCTGCATCCAGGAAACGGTATGTTCCCTCTGCAAAAATCAGTTCCGGTGTCTTTTTCGGATCCGTATTCCAGACAACGCCGTCTTTTTCGATCCTAAGTCCCAGCGTCTCTTCATCGAGCATCACAGCAAGCGATCCGCTTTCTATTTTTTTCATCGTGTGATATTCCCCTTTTTCTTTATCATATGCGTTCCAAACACCAGAAAGGCGCAGAGAACCCGTCCGCCTTTCTCTGCACGGTTCCGGATTTTCTGCGCCTTTTTCCACCTAACTTACATAATCTCTTCTTTTTCTACGACTTTACCATCTCTCCAGATTCTCTCCAGATCGTAGAACAGGCGGTTCTCCTCATCAAAGATGTGGATGACAACATCGCCGTAGTCCATCAGAATCCAGTTTGCGGTCTGATAGCCTTCGATCTGTTTTGGATGTACGCCGGCTTTTCCGAGTACCTCCTCTACGTTGTCTGCCATCGCCTGTACCTGGTTGCGGTTGCTTCCGCTGGCGATCATGAAATAATCTGCCAGAGTCGAAACATGGGTAATGTCCAGAATGCGGACATCCATTGCTTTTTTATCTTCCAGTGCTTCCAGTGCAAGTTTTGCAGTCTGTTTTGCTTCGCTCATTTATGCTTCCTCCTTTGCCGTCCGTTCCCGGTGCAGTGCTTCATAGAACTGATACGCCTGCTCCGTCATCGGGTCCATCGTCTTCGGGTTTTCCGACAGATACGCCATACTATCTTTTAAAATTTCATACATGCATTCGTCGATATCGGTGAATGCCAGCTTCCGAAGGCGGGTAAGGTGTGGTGCCTTGTTTCGTGCCGGCTCGATATAATCTGCGATATAGATGATCTTCTCCAGCAATGTCATATCTTCTTTTCCTGTCGTATGCCAGGTGATGGCACTTAAGATCTCCGGATCTTCCACCTTATACTTGTCCTTCGCCAGAAATGCACCGAGCTTGGCATGGATCAAAAACGGATTGGTCCGCTCAAACTCAGTGATTTCAATCTTATTTTTCTCACACATGGTGATTTTTTTCTTATTCGGAATGCATTTTGCACAGTCGTGAAGCAGTCCCGCGACGCGGGCTTTTTCGAGATCCTCGCCCCATACCATCGCCATGGATGCTGCGGTAAACATCACACCGAGCGTGTGATGATAGCGGTCTTCATCGACTTCCTTCTGGAGTTTTTTGTCCAGTTTCCATAAATCGTACTGTTCCATCCTGCTCTTCCTCTAATCCTGATAGATTTTCTGCTCCTGAATGTAGGAAATCACAGAATCCGGCAGATAGTATTTCACGGATTTTCCTTCCCGGATCCATTCCCGCAGTTCGTGGGAAGAAACATCCAGATTCGGTGTGTCGAGTTTCAGAAAGGTACCGTGAAGTTTTTTTGCATTTCGTTCCATACAGGCCAGAAGCTCTTTCTCTTTTGCCCGATCCCTGGTCGCCACAAGGATCTTTGCCGCGGCGCAGATCCGCTCTGGATTTTTCCACTCATCAAAATAGAACAGGGAATCCGCTCCAATGATAAAGTAAAACTCCGTGCACGGATGTTCCTTCCGCATCGCCTCAAGCGTCCGATAACTGTAGGTATAGCCCTCATCTTTCATCTCTTTGGTGCAGAGCACAAAATGCGGATTGGATGCGATGGCACGGCGCACCATCTCGACACGCTGTGCATCCTTTGCCCGTCCCGCCCGGTTCCGCTTATGTGGCGGATTTCCGGCCGGAAGGAACCAGACTTCATCAAGCCCGAACTGCTCGTACGCCGCCTCGCCAAGGATCAGATGACCGATATGAATGGGATCGAATGTGCCTCCCATAATGCCAATTTTTCTGTTTTTCTTTTCCATACGTTTTCCTCAAAAAGCGCCGGAACTGCAGCGGTATGCTCCGGTCCCGGCGGTTCTTTCCTGCGGATTATTTCGGAAGCTGAATTTTCTTTTTCTCTTTTTTGCCCTCTTTGTACAGCACGATCTTTTTGCCGATCACCTGTACGACCTGGGAATTGGTGCGTTCTGCCAGAACTTCTGCGATCTCTCTTGGATCATCGAGGCAGTTCTGCAGTACATTGATTTTAATTAGTTCTCTCGCCTCAAGTGCCTCTGCTACAGCAGCGGTATGCTCCGGCGTGATGCTGCTTTTTCCTACCTGCAGGATCGGTTCCATGGTCATGGCAAGGCCTTTCAGGTATGCTCTCTGCTTGCTGGTCATACGTCTCCTCCTTCGTTATTTATTCGTTCTATTTATAATAATCAAATTCAAATCCATACATCTTGACGGTATCGCCTTCCTGGATGCCGGCCTGTTCGAGTTCGTCTAAGATACCGGTATCTTTTAAGAACCGCTGGAAGAAAGCAAAACCTTTCTCGGAATCCAGATTGGTGTAGCCGAGCATTTTTTCGATCTTCGGTCCCTCGATGATGAAGCGGTGCTCGTCCTCCGGGTCCTGCTCGACGGTGTACGGCAGGTTCTCGGCAAGAAGCATATCCTCCGGGAAGAATTCCTGCTCGAAGACCATACGCTCTTTCGGAAGCTCATCGAGTTTTTTCTGTACGGCATATAAAAGCTCTTTTAAGCCTTTTCCGCTGACGGCAGAAATCGGATAAACCGGGATGCCTTTCGGCTCGAACTCTTTTTTCAGACGTTCCACCGGATCCTCTTCGCCCTCTTCTACATAGATCGCATCGGTCTTATTGGCCGCGATGATCTGCGGGCGTTTTGCGATCTCCGGGTTATAGGCTTCGAGCTCTTTGTTGATCTTGTTGATATCATCCACTGGATCTCTTCCCTCGGTCGATGCAACGTCTACTACATGGATCATCACGCGGGTTCTTTCGATGTGGCGCAGGAATTCATGGCCGAGGCCGACTCCTTCCGATGCACCCTCGATCAGTCCCGGGATATCTGCGATAACAAATCCGCTGCAGCCCTCAAGGTCTACGACACCGAGGTTCGGGGAAAGCGTGGTAAAGTGATAATTTGCAATTTTCGGTTCTGCATTTGTCACGCGGGAAAGCAGGGTCGATTTTCCAACGTTCGGGAAGCCGACGAGTCCGACGTCCGCGATGACTTTCAGTTCCATTCTTACTTCCAGCTCCTGTGCCGGCTGGCCTGGCTGGGCGTATTTCGGAACCTGCATGGTAGCGGTTGCGTAATGCATATTTCCGTTTCCACCTTTTCCGCCTTTTAATACAACCTGACGGCGGTTTTCACCGGACATATCTGCGATGACTTTTCCGCTCGCAGCGTCCATAATGACGGTTCCTTCCGGTACTTTCAGGACAATATCTGCGCCGTTTCCGCCATGGCATCTGCGTTTTCCGCCCGGCTCGCCGTCGGTAGCAGAAAACTTTCTTCTGTGGCGGTAATCAACCAGTGTATTCAGTCCTTCGTCAACTTCAAAAATAACGTCTCCGCCTTTGCCGCCATCGCCGCCGTCCGGCCCGCCGTTCGGTACAAAAAGCTCTCTGCGGAAACTGACATGTCCGTCTCCGCCCTTACCGGAGCGGATCAGAATTTTTGCTCTGTCTGCAAACATGGTATTCTCCTGTCTTGTTTTATCTAAATCCAAATCGGTCTGTTGGACCTTTAATTATTATTAACAAAAACGGCTTCAAACCTCTTAAGATTTGAAGCCGCACCTTTGTCTTACTCTTCTGTTGCTACCGGATATACGGAAACCTGTTTTTTGTCACGTCCTTTTCTTTCGAAAGCTACGCGTCCGTCAACCATAGCGAATAAGGTATCGTCTTTTCCGATTCCTACGTTCACGCCTGGATGAATCTTGGTTCCACGCTGTCTGTAAAGAATGTTTCCAGCCTTTACAACCTGTCCGTCAGCTCTTTTTGCTCCTAATCTCTTGGACTCGGAATCTCTACCGTTCTTGGTAGAACCAACTCCTTTTTTATGAGCGAAAATCTGAAGGTTCATATTTAACATGGTATTACACCTCCTTGAATGCGATCTCTAAGTATTGTGCTCCATAATCGCGGCGGATACTTTCGAGGCCCAGCAAAAGTGATTTTACAAGAAGTGCGGTACTTTCAGAATACCCATTCGGGAATGAAAAATACACGTATCCATCTCCAGCCTCACTTATAATCAGATCCTCTGTCAATGTTTCCACGGAATTTACGGTGTTTACAATCAATGCGGAGACAGCGGCACAGATGATATCCTGCCCTTCCTCTGCATAGCCTGCATGACCGTTTGACTCCACGGAGATGTACTCGCCGTCAGACTCTGTTACGGTTATACAAATCATAAGACTTAAGCGTTGATTTTTTCAATCTTCACTTCAGTGTACTGCTGTCTGTGACCGTTTTTCTTATGATAACCCGTTTTTCTCTTATACTTGTAAACGATAACTTTTTTGCCTTTACCGTTTCCAACTACAGATGCGGTTACGGATGCATTTTTAACGTCCTCGCCAACTTTCAGTCCGTCATTGCTTACTGCAAGTACCTGATCAAAAGTTACGGTTTCTCCAGCTTCAACGCCAAGTTTCTCTACTCGGATAACATCGCCTTCAGCTACCTTGTACTGTTTACCACCTGTTGCAATAATTGCGTACATATGGCACCTCCCTATCAATTACTCGCCAGATTCGGTGGTCTTTCGACTCTTTTACCTCTCTGTGCGGCATACTTCTACAATATATCATCACGTCTGCTGTTTGTCAATAGTATTTTTCAGGAAATTGCAGATTTTTTTTCGCATGCAATTGCCAGTGCGCCAGGTCCGATGTGGCAGGCAACGCTTAAGGACAGCGGATGCGCATCGACTTCAAAATCCGGGAAGGCTTCTTTTACTTCGACAATCCATCCATCGATTACTTCTTTGTCGTTTGCGGTATAGGCAATGTGAAGTCCCATGATGCCGGCTGCACGCTCTTTTGCGAAGCGTTTGTCCATATCTTTTTTCATAGCCTTGATCATGGCTTTCTTTGCCTGTTTCACACCGCGCGCTTTTTCAAACGCGTCAAGCTTCTCTCCCTGGATCGTCAGCACCGGTTTGATATTTAAAACGGTTCCGATCATGGCCGCTGCCGGCGTAACGCGGCCGCCTTTTTTCAGGTATTTTAACGTATCTACCATAATATAGATACTTGCATCCAGCGCATCCTCTTCCAGAATTGCTTTAATGTCTTTTGCTGCCACGCCGCGGTTTGCCATTTTCTTTGCATCCAGAACAGACTGCTGCTGCGTAACGGAGATTCTCTGGTTGTTGACAACCTGCACTTTTCCTTCGTAGTCCTCGGACAGCACGGTCGCTGTATCACAGGAGGTGGAAAGGCCGCTTGACATCGGAATGTAAACAATGTCATCGTACTCTTCGAGAATTTTGTTCCAGAAATCCATCAGATCTCCCGGAGACGGCTGAGATGTGGAAACAGCCGCATCCTCTGCCAGAATCTCGTAAAACTGTTCCTGTGTCAGGTCGATATCCTCAAACTGGATTTTTCCGCGCATGAAGAAAGGCATCGGAAGGACAAAAACGCCCAGCTCTTTCGCCTGACTCTGTGTAATACCGCTGTTGCTGTCGGTAGCAATAGCTGTTCTTGCCATAGTTCTTATTCCTGCTGTCTCTTGTTAGAGAAACAGCTTTTCCTTTCTGTAATATCGTGTAACGCTTGATTTGCTGTTATTCTATCATAAATCGTACCTGTTTTCTACCCGGCTTGGACATTTCTGCAAAATTGCCCAAACTGCTTTTGATTCTTTTTACATCATACCAATACCAAGGAAAAACAGTCCGCCAAGGATCAGCAGAATGGTCGGAATTACGATTTTTGCAATGGTCTTTTTTCTTCTCTCCTTCGGGAAAAATCCTTCGCTTTTTGTCTGCTGGTACATCAGAAGACGGCTTCCCATATAAAGACCGATCGGCATCAGCGCCGCTTCGATCAGATACATGCCGATGTACGTTTCCGTTGCGTATCCGCTGCCTGCTGCTGCGTTCCCCTGCGAGAACATATAGAGGAAGCTTGCCGCAATGCTCGCCACAATCGTCGATGCGTTATGGACGAAATGAAACAGCGAGCTGTAAAACATGTTGTCGGTCTTCATCCGCACATACGAGAGAACGATTCCCATCATCATCATCGGAAGAAAACGGACGATGCTCATGTGGAAAGCGCCAAAATAAACGCCCATCAGAAGCAGCATCACCCATTTCTTTTTGATTCCGCGCAGGCTGTACTGCAGAAGACCGCGGTGCAGTGCTTCTTCACAGATGGCCGGTGTCAGCGCAACGACAAGCAGCTCGCCGAAATAGGAAAGGCCCGCCATACTGCTGTCCATGGATTCCGAGAGGCTTGCGTATTCCTGCGGGAAAATCCATTCCATCAGAAGGAAAAGAGCAAGCACACCACGGTACGTCACATACCACATCAGAATGGTTCCGAGGATTCCGGCTCCATCCGGCTTTTTTAATGGGAACACTTCTTTTAACGGAATATGAAGTGCCCGTACGACGAGAATGGATCCGATCAGGAATACAATGATCTCGTCCAGCGCATTTCCATACATCCCTCCTGCAAGAACCAGCGGAATTCCGGCGAGATTAAAAAGAACCATCAGAAAGGCAAACACCAGCAGGCCCTGCCATGGTTTCAGTATCTTTTCTTTTTCCGCCGGATGCGGCCGTTTTGCCGGCATCTGGTTTCGAAAGGGTTCGTAAAGATATGGGGTATCATTTTCATTGAGGTGAATCGGTTTCTTTTGTGGTTCCATATTCATTCCTCCTTTGTAAGGTCACTGTCATTTCATCTGTTCTGCCAGCGGCCGGCGGATTTTCTTTCTCGTCAGTTCCACGAGATGAAGCGCCGTCATATCCACAACTTTGGTCGGAACGGGATCTTCCCGCACAAGACCCTGCAGGAAGCCGAGAAGGCGCTCCTCCTGCTCTTTTTCCGGCATGTTGATAAAGTCAACCAGGATCAGACCGGAAATCCCGCGCAGGCGGATCTGGCGGGCGATTTCGCGGGCTGCCTCCTGGTTTACGCTGTACAGAAACGTATTTTTCCGTCCGCCGAGCTGCTTTCCGCTGTTCACATCGATCGCGGTCAGCGCTTCGGTCGGTTCGATCACGAGGAATCCGCCGGAAGGCAGATCCACACGTTTGTCGAGTGCCTGTTTTACGTGATTTTCGAGATTTTCTTTCTTTGTCAGTGTGGTAAGCTGATCCTCATACCAGGTCAGGCGGCAGTCGTGAAAATCATGGCGCTCCAGATATTCTCTGCAGATCTCATACGTTTCTCTGTCATCTGTCACAAGTTCTGAAACTGACGGTGCATACCGTTTGACGAGCTCCGGCACGGCATCTGACGCCCGATACAGGCAGGAGTACAGGCTCCGCATTGTTCCATACTGGACAATCCGCGCGAGTTTTTCGGACAGCTCGAGATATTCCTGCCGGATCTCTTCTTCCGAAGCATCAGCGGATGCGGTGCGGAAGATCACGCCAAACGGAAGGCTTCCGCCGGAAAATTCTGGAAAGATCCGGCTTCCCAGTTCTTTTAACCGTTTTTTCTGCTCCGGCAGAAGGCGTCCCGAGCATGAGATTTCCGGCTTTCCATAATAGAGCGCCAGGGCACTTCCCGAAAGAGAAAGTTCTGCTGTCGCCGACGGAAGCTTCGTTTTCTGCGCTTCCCGCTGGATCTGCACGACAATTTCATCTCCGACATGCAGTTCTGTTCCCGGTGCTTTTTTCAGAAGATACCCTTCTTTTACACGGGACAGATCAAGAAAACAGCTCTGCTGCTCCGCAAACGAGACAAATGCCCCGCGGATCCCGGGCGCCAGTTTTTCCACCCGGCCGACATAGATATTGCCAAGCAGCGTTTCCTTCTCCCTGCAGAGGGCCGTCAGTTCGACCGGTCTTTCTCCTTCCACCAGCGTGTGTACCAGGTAATCTTTTCCCGCCCACGGCAGATGGGCAATGACAACTCGTTTACTCAACTTCTTCTCCTAATGCTTCCAGCGGAACCAGCTTTCGCTCTTCTTCCGTTCCGATGTCTGCGTAAACTTCCTCGCGCAGAATCGTGTATGCAAACGGCGGCAGTTCAACCCCGCACCATTTGCAGAACGCTTCCATCACGAGCTCCGGTTTCAGGTTCGAAACACTTCCGGTGGAGAGCTGCATCCAGACACCACTTTTCTTTGCTTTCATATCGTAAATCCATGGGCGGATATCGGTCAGCTTTTCGCTTCGTTTTGTCTTTCGCATGATCTCAATCTGCGGAAGTGCAAAAAACACCGGTACTTTCGTTTCCAGATCAATCTCCGGCATTTTTCCCTCGCGGAACTGCACGAGATAATCGGCTCCTGCTACGAGAGACATTGCCTTGCTTGCTTTTCCATCCGGCACATGGCGGGCGGAAAGCACTTCCATTCCCTCAACCATCGTCGCATTCAGACGTTTTACAATCTCGTCGGTTTTCATATCTTCCGCGAGCACCATATCGAAATATTCACCGGTGCTGCTGATGCCGACACCGAGCGGAGAAGCAAACGACAGCAGCATGTGCGGGCTGAAGCCCTCGGAATAAGCGATCGGAAGTTCCGCACGGCGGATTGCTTTCTGGAAGTAACGCATCACATCCAGATGACCCACAAATTTCATCACACCTGTTTTGGCAAACTTAATTCTGATTTTCATAGCAGACACCTCCTCCGAATGATTTTGCTCCGCAGCCGGAACACTGCATCTTACAGTTCGGGGTAACGGTTTCTTTCTGTGCCCGCTCCCATTCGCGGATCAGGAATTTTTTCGTCACGCCGATATCAAGGAAATCCCACGGAAGGATCTCATCGGTGCTGCGCTTACGGCAGGCATAGAACGAAACGTCAATGCCGGTCTCTGCAAACGCTTCTTCCCAGGCATCTTTCCGGAAATACTCGGACCAGGCATCGAAAATAGCACCTTTTCGGTACGCTTTTTCAATAACTTCGGCACATTTCCGGTCACCGCGTGCAAGGAATCCCTCCAGAAGGGAAATATCTGCCTCATGATAAATGTAACGGATGCTCTTCTGATTCAGCTGTGCGCGGACCTCTGCCTTTACAATCGCCGCTTTGTCAAGAAACTCCCTCTCCGTGTTCATCGGTGCCCACTGGAACGGAGTGAACGGCTTCGGAATAAAGAACGAGGAGCTTGCCGTAATCTGGCATTTTCCGTTTCTCTGGTCTTTCGGAATCTCATAGTAACGCTCTGCGATCTTTTCCGCCAGATGCGCAATTCCTTTGATATCATCCTCGGTCTCGGTCGGAAGGCCCAGCATGAAATACAGTTTTACTTTATTCCAGCCGCCCTCAAACGCTTTTCCGGCTCCGTCGAGAATGACTTCCTCGGTCAGACCTTTATTAATAACATTCCGCATCCGCTGGCTTCCCGCCTCCGGTGCGAAGGTCAGGCTGCTCTTTTTGATATCCTGTACCTTGCTCATGACATCGAGGGAAAATGCGTCGATTCGAAGAGACGGAAGGGAAATATTGACACCCTTTTCCGGGCAGCTGTCGATCAGATAGTTGACAAGCTCCGGAAGATGGCTGTAATCACTCGAGCTCAAAGAACTCAACGAAATCTCATCGTGGCCGGTATTGCGCAGCATATGGGTCGCAAGTTCTTTTAACTTCTCCACATCGCGCTCTCTTGTCGGACGGTACACCATACCCGCCTGGCAGAAACGGCAGCCGCGGATACAGCCGCGCTGGATCTCCAGAACGACACGGTCCTGTGTTGCCTTGATAAACGGCACGACCGGTTTCTCCGGATACGTTGCCTCGGTCATATCCATGACAAGCTGTTTTTTGATCTTTTCCGGTGCTTCCGGAATGGACGGCGTAAAGGCCGCGATCGTTCCGTCCTCGTGGTACGTTACTTCATAAAACTGCGGTACGTAAATACCAGGGATCCGGCATGCCTTTTTCAGGAAATCCTGACGGGTTCCGCCGTTCTTTTTATTTTCCAGATACGTGTCAAAAAGCTGGTCGTACACAACCTCACCCTCTCCGATGTAAAACAGATCGAAGAACGGAGCGATCGGCTCCGGGTTGTACGTACACGGGCCGCCGCCGATGACGATCGGGTCCTCGTCGGTACGCTCCACCGCATGCAGCGGGATTCCGGCAAGGTCGAGCGCCTGCAGAACGTTTGTATAACACATCTCATACTGCAGGGTGATGAACAGGAAATCCTCGTTTTTCACCGGCTCCTGGGATTCCAGACCGAACAGCGGAATGTTCTGTTCACGCATCACGCGGTCCAGATCCGGCCATGGGGAATAAACTCGCTCGCACCACATATCCTCGCGTTTGTTGAACATATCGTACAGGATCTGGATGCCAAGGTGGGACATACCGATCTCATACACATCCGGGAACAGGAATGCGCCGCGCAGGGCTACTTTCTCTTTGTCTTTTACGACACTGTTGAATTCATTTCCAATATATCGCGCAGGCTGCTCAATCTGGAGCAGCACTTCTTCTGGCAATGCTAATTTTCTCATGCAATTCTCTCACTTGTTCTTATTTTTATTTGTCCAGATACGCCGCAAGCAGTTCCAGCGTATTCTTCACGCCGTCCACATGGCTTCTTTCATATCCATGGGATGCGTACACACCGGCGCCGATCAGGGCATGGCGTGCGTCTGCGCCGCCGCGGAGCGTTGCCTCCACGTCAGAGCCGTAGTGCGGGTAAACATCCGCCGCATAGTCGATTCCGTTTGCTTTTGCTGCCGCAATCAGCTCGCCGGTAAAATCGTAGCTGTAAGGGCCGCCGCTGTCTTTGACGCAGATGGATACCTGATGCTCTTTACACTCCAGTCCGTCGCCGACACAGCCCATATCAACAGAAAGAATATCTGTCACGCCCTCCGGAACGGAAGCAGATCCGCCGTGGCCGACCTCTTCGTATACGGTAATGTGCTGATAAACCGGGCGGGACGGTGTGACATTTTCTTCTTTTAAATACTTCGCATAGCCGAGCAGAATTGCAACGCTCAGTTTATCATCGAGGAAACGGCTCTTGATGTAGCCCTTCTCCGTGATGCGGGTTCTCGTCTCAAAGCAGACGATATCACCAGTCTCGATGCCGAGCGCTTTTGTCTCCTCTTTGGAGAAGACCATCTCATCCAGAACGACCTCCATATTGTCGTAGGTGCGGTCCTGCTGGTCGTAGGAACCGTTGACATGGATCGACGGGTTGTTCATCTGGAAGCAGCCCTCGTACCGTTTTCCGTCTCTTGTGATGACAACGCAGTTTTCCGTCTCCGCATTGTTCGGATTCATACCGCCGAGCGCGGTGAGACGAAGACGGCCGTTTCCTTTCACTTCCGCTACCATGCCGCCGAGCGTATCGGTATGTGTCTCCACAAGGACACCGCCGTTTCCTTCACAGCCTTTGGCAAGCTGCACCAGAAGGCCGCCCTTTGTGGTGATCACCGGCGCATAGCCCATCGCTTCGTACTCTGCTTTCAGCCATGCAATGGCATCTTTCGTGTAGCCGGTCGGGCTGTCGATGGAGAGCAGTTTTTTCAGTTTCTCTGTTATAAAATCAACATAAACCTTTGTATTTTTCATGTTTCTTCCTCCATTTTTGTTTCTGTTTTTTCTTCTTTTTTCGAAACATTTTGAAACAGAAACTGCAGATTTTTTTCTTTCCGAAAAAAGATCCTGCCCTTCATCATACCACAGAAATAAATTGGATACAACCATCGGAAAACGGAAAAATGGAAATAAGGAAAATGTAACTGGACAAACTACCCTATGCCATGCTATGTTTGAAGAGGGGGATACATTATTAGCTGTTATTCAAAAAAGTTTCTTCTATAATAAAATAAAGGTCGCCTCAAATTCAAATAAAGGAGCAAAAAAATGGACACAAAAGAACAGGCATCGCAGCCTGCATTACAAACGTTAAAAGAATATGCTGTCATTACCGCAGCTGTTCTGATCATGGACATTGGAATTTATGTTTTTAAATTCCCTAATAATTTTTCTTTCGGCGGTGTATCCGGTATGGCCGTTGTCATCTGCCGGTTTCTTCCGTTCACTGCCTCACAGATCAACCTTTTTATCAACCTGCTGCTTCTGCTGGTTGGTTTTGCTGTGCTGGGGCGGAACTTCGGCGTCAAGACAGCCTACGTGACCGTGCTTTCCTCGGTTCTTCTGAACATTTTTGAAAAGCTGTTTCCGATGGCACATCCGCTTACCGATGAGATCATGCTGGAGCTCTGCTTTGCCATTATTCTTCCGGCACTGGCGGCAGCACTGCTGTTTTTTGAGAATGCCTCCGGCGGCGGCACAGACATCATCGCCATGATTATTAAAAAATATTCTACAATGAATATTTCCACTGCCCTGCTGGTGACCGACCTCATCGTTGTCATCCTTGCTTTCCTGATTTTCGATACCTTAACCGGACTTTGTTCGGTTCTCGGTCTGATGGCGAAAACACTGCTGATTGACAAAACGATTGAGCGGATGAAGCTGAATAAATTTTTTACGATTATCTCCAACAATCCGCAGCCGATCTGCGATTTCATCACAAAGGATCTCAATCACAGCGCAACCCTTTACGACGCCGTCGGCGCTTACTCCGACCAGCAGCGGACAGTCATTCTCACGGTTGTGGATGTCAAGCAGGCCGTCTATCTTCAGCGGTTTATTCATGATACCGAGCCGACCGCGTTTATTGCGATCACAAAGAGCAGCGAAATTATCGGAAAAGGCTTCATGAGTTATGTCTGATCGATTCAAACCATATTTTTTACGCAAAAAATCCGAAGGTTTTTGACGCCTTCGGATTTCTTTGTATGTGCTTATTCTGTTTATTTCTCTTCTGCTGCTTCGGTATCTTCTGCCGGTGCTTCTACGTTGTGGGAAGCCATCAGACTTACGACAATGGATTCCGGATTGGTCTTTATGGTGATATCCGGGTCAGCGGCCAGGGACAGATCTTTGACGCGGATGACATCACCGATCTTCATCTCTCCGACATCGACCATTACCTGATCGACCAGGGATGCCGGGTATGCCATGTAGGCAACCTCGTTCAGATCCTCCTGCAGAACGCCTTCTGCGATCTTTTCATGGTTTACAAGGACAATCTCTGCAACGGAATGAACTTTCTCGTTGCTGACCAGTGCCTGGAACTCGATCGAATCGATCTGTCCGGCTACCGGGTTATAATCAACATTTTTGATCAGGACATCGTATGCGGTTCCGTCGACATCCAGCATAATCTGGCTGCCTTTGTGGTCTGTCTTCAGCAGTTTCTCGACATCTCTTTTTACCATCTTAACTGGAATGGATTCTTTCATCTCTCTGCCGAATACATTGCCGACAACGTATCCTTCTCTTCTGAGTCTTTTTGCTTTTACATCCAAACTTCTCTTTTCAGCTTTTAAAGTATTCATTTACCTTTTCCTCCAAAAATCTGATTCTTAGCAGGCTTCTTATCTTGTGAAGGGTGTTAAGTTTGCTTTGCCTTGTGGCTATGAATAAGTTTCTTGGAACAGGATGTTTGGGAACATGCAAGGAAGAATTGGTTTCTTGTTGATTCCTTTTCTTTGTTCTAGTTGTAATATAATACCACGAACACAATTTGTCAACCCGGATTTTCCGATTTCACAGTTTCTTCACATTTTCAGCACGCTTCCTTATATTCCATCAGTTTCTGGCGTGCTGTGCGGTTCAGACTGCGCGGTACAGCAATCTCAATCGTCGCATAATGATCACCGTGCACGTTCGCATCTTTCATCGATACCATGCCCTTGCCGCGCAGACGGAGCTTACTGCCGGACTGTGTTCCTTCCTTGATTTTGCAGACCACATCTCCGTACAGTGTCGAGACACGCGCTTCGCCGCCAAAGACTGCCGTTGTGTATGGAATCTGAATCGTCGTGTAGATGTCCATTCCGCGCCGTTCAAAACCTTTCTTTTCTTCTACATTGACCTTCAAAAGCAGATCGCCGCGGCGGCCGTTTGATCCTGTATGGCCTTTGCCGCGCAGACGGATGCTCTTTCCGTTCTCGATACCGGCCGGGATTTTAACCAGCAGCGTATTGGTCGTTCCATCCGGGTTCCGCAGGGTAATCTGTTTTTCACAGCCCGATGCCGCTTCCTCCAGGCGGATCGAAACCTCAGCGTGCAGATCGAGATCCTCTGCCGTACCGCGGCCGGAAAATGCATCCTCAAACGGATGTCTGCTGCTTCCCGAACGCGTATACCGCTCGCTTCCGAATCCACGGCTTTTGCCATGAAACATCTGATCAAAGAAATCGCCGAACATATCGTCCGCGTTTCCTTCAAAGTGAAATTCGTGATAGCCGCCGTTGTTTCCGCTTCCGCCGAACGGGTTTCCATACGCACTGCCGTACGGATTTCCACCGCCCTGCTGGCTGTACGCGCTGGCTCCCTGGTCGAACGCCGCGAATCCGAACTGATCGTACATTTTCTTCTTTTCCGGATCGCTTAAGACAGAATACGCTTCTGTCACTTCCTTAAATTTCTTTTCCGCATCCGGGTTTCCCGCATTCGTATCGGGATGATATTTTTTCGCCAGTTTCCGGTATGCACGCTTGATTTCTTTCTCGTCTGCATTCCGGCTGACGCCTAATACTTCATAATAATCTCTTTTTGTTTCCATCATCAGGCACCTCCAGTCAAGCCTTTTCCTGATTTCCCAGGTGAACAATTCCTGGCTCTCTTTATCTGTTCTATTTGTACTATAACACGCATTTTTTACACTGTCAATTCTTTTCACGGAAGATTCAAAATTCCTATACGAATTGAAAAACCTGCCGTGCACTGTTACAATAAGAGATATACGATTCTCACGATTTTTTATGGAGGTACTTGATTGATGCATTCCATTTTCTGGTTCCGCACCCGGCAGTGGGTGTTGAGCCGCGTTCTTCATCTGACAGAGCATAAGAAACAGACACTCCTTGCAGCACCGGATGCCGTTCTGCTGCTCCCCGCGTTATTCCGGAAACGCCGGATCTCCCGGATTCTCCTGGTGACTACCCCCGGCTTTGTCCGCCGCGGAACACTGACGTCTCTGCTGGATGGCTGTAAAAAAGAAAACATTTCCGTCACCATTTTCTCCGAAATCGCCCCGGATCCGCAGATTGAGAGCGTGGAACAGGGTTTCCGTCTTTATCAGCAGATTCAGGCTCAGGCTATCCTCGCCATCGGCGGCGGATCCGTTCTCGATACAGCAAAGCTGATCGGTGCCCGCGTCTGCTGTCCGAAAAAGACGGTTCCTGCGATGCGGGGCCTCCTGAAAGTCCGTCGGAAACTTCCGCCGCTGTTTGCCGTGCCGACGACAGCCGGAACCGGTTCGGAGGCAACGGCGGCAGCTGTCATCACAGACTGTATCGACGGGAAACCATACAAATACGCCGTCAATGACCTCTGTCTGATCCCGGATACGGCAGTTCTCGATCCGCGTCTTACGATCAGCCTCCCGTCCTCTATGACCGCAGATACCGGTATGGATGCCCTGACCCATGCCATGGAAGCTTTTCTGAACCTCTTCGCCTCCCGCAGCGTGCAGAATGCATCCATCGAGGCAGTCTGCGAAAATTTCCATGCCCTGCCCGAAGCCTGGCGTGACGGCTCCCGTCTTGCCGCACGGCAGGAAATGCTTCATGCATCGTATCTGGCCGGTTTCGCTTTTACCAACAACTTTGTCGGCTACGTCCATGCCATTGCCCACGCCGTCGGTGCACTGTACCACATTCCGCACGGAAGAGCCAACGCGGTTCTGCTGCCTGCTGTTCTGCGCGAATACGGTTCCTGCATTGCGCCTAAACTTGCCGTTCTCGCCGATGCGCTTTCTCTCGGCGGAGATACCGTTTCTGAAAAGGCTGAGCGGATGATTGCAGCTATCGAGGCTATGCGCGATTCGTTTGACATTCCATCCACTCTGCCGCACCTTTCGCCGAATGATTACACAGAAATAGCACGCCGTGCTTTAAAAGAAGCAAATCCCACCTACCCTGTTCCGCAGATCTGGGATTCTGAAAAAATCTTTTCTGTGCTCCGCCGTGTACAATCCTAAAGCCGCTGTTTTCTCGAATTTAAATTTGACAGAACGCAAAAAACATGGTAATTTATTAGAGATATCGCATAGAGGAGTGAATAAAATGAATAAAAGAACCATGAAAAAAATGGCCAAAGCGAAACAGCAGGCTGCAGAAGCTGCAAAAACAGCGGAAACCGTTGTAAAGACAGCGGCACCGGCAAAAGAAGTAAAACCAACGACTGAAAAAACCTTACATACAGAAGCAGCAGAAGGAAAAGCAGAAGCTGCAAAAGAGCCGAAAAAAGCAACCAAAAAAGAAACCGTTAAAAAAACAGTAAAAAAGGAGACCACGGAAACCATGGCAGAAGCAACCAAAACCCCACGTAAAATGACAAAAGTATCTGATACCGTTCTTGAGATCTTCGAGACAAAAGTATCTATGAAAGACCTCGAAGCAGTCATCAAAAAAGAAGTAAAAGCAAACGGATTAAAAGGCGAGATCAAAATCTACCTGAACGCAGAGCAGAGAGCCGCTTACTACACCGTAGACGGACAGGGATCTGACGATTTCAAAGTAGATCTGACCACTCTTGCTGAATAATTTTTCTGTCAGCTGATCTATCAGAACAGACCAAAAGCGGCATGTCCGAAACAAAGTCTTCCGGATTTTGTTTCGGGCATGTTTTTTGCTGTCTGTTCCCAAACCTAAAAAACGACAAGGTATTTTTCTATGAAAACTGTAAACCATCTCGGAACCGACCCGATCGGAAAACTGGTTCCCCGTATTGCTTTTCCGAGCATGCTGGCACAGTTCGTGAGTGTTCTGTACAGCATTGTAGACCGTATGTACATCGGCCACATTGCCTCTGTCGGTGATCTGGCGCTCGCGGGTGTCGGCGTCTGCGGTCCCATTCTCACCATGATCGGCGCGTTCTCCTCCCTCATCGGGGTCGGCGGCGCACCGCTGCTCGGCATCCGGCTCGGAGAGAAAAATGAAAAAGAGGCATCCCGCATCCTGGCTAATGCGTTTCTGATGCTTGTTTCCCTGTCCCTCGTTCTGACAGCCGCGGCGCTTTTTTTAACCCGCCCGATGCTGATGGCATTCGGAGCCAGCACCGTTACGTATCCTTACGCCAGAGCCTATTTTATGATCTACGTTTCCGGCTCTGTGTTTGCGCTTTTATCGACCGGCCTGAACCAGTTTGTGATCTGCCAGGGCTTTGCCAGTGAGGGAATGAAATCTGTTCTGCTAGGCGCCGTCCTGAATCTGCTGCTGGACCCTGTGTTTATCTTCGTTCTGCATCTCGGCGTGCGCGGCGCAGCAATTGCAACCGTGCTCTCCCAGATCGCAAGCTGTCTGTATGTGCTGCATATTCTGTTCGGAAAGACGATTCCGATCCGCATCACCTTCGGCGGGTATTCATTTGCGATCATGAAACGCATTCTGACAGTCGGTTTTACTCCGTTTCTAATCATTGCCATCGACAATGTGATGATCATTGCGATGAACGCCGTCCTGCAGCAATATGCACCCGCCGGACAGGGAGACAGCTTCATCACCTGTGCAACGATCGTTCAGAGCTTTATGCTGATTATTACGATACCGCTCGGCGGAATCAGTGGCGGAACGCAGTCAATCCTCGCATACAATTATGGAGCTGGAAATTCCAGGCGTATTCTTGAGGCACAGAAAACCATCATCGCACTCTGTGCCGGATTTACGACCTTGATGTTCCTCGTCTCCAATGCCGCCGGAACACTGTTTGCGCAGCTTTTTACTTCCGATCCGCAGATCGTCTCGATGGTGGTCCGCGCGATTCATATTTCGACACTCTCAGTCATTCCGCTCGGCATTCAGTACGAGATTGTAGACGGCTTTACTGCAATGGGCTGCGTGCGCTATTCGTTTGCACTCTCCTTCTTCCGGAAATTCGTCTACTTTACCGCTCTGTTTCTTCTGCCGCGGTTCTTTGCACTGGAAAACATCTTCTACGTGGAACCTATTTCCGACCTGATCGGGCCGGTTGTCTCAATGATTGTTTACTGGACTTCGATTCAGAAGATTCTGAAACAGCGGGAAGAGGCGGTACGGCTGATGCACACAAAAAAAGCATAAAAAATCTCATATCAAAAAAGCTGTTCTTTTCCGCGGAGTTTTCAAAACTCTCACCAGAAAAGAACAGCTTTTTCTGCTTCTGTTAAAATGTCTTCGGCATCGGAACGGTTTCCTGTACTTTCAGACCGTATTTTGCTGCCAGCTGCAGTGCCTTCTGTTCCGTCTCCGGATTCCAGACGGCTTTCGGCGTATGGGCATCACAGCCGAAAACGGCGGTGTTTCCTTCTTCGCCGGCGATCTTCCAGAACTTCTCGTTCGGATACCATCTTTCTTCCATCAGACCAAGGAAATTGATCTCCAGCGGAATGTTTCTCTTTTTCACCTCACGGCAGAGTCTCCGGTATTCCCGGTCGAACACTGCTTCGTCGCCGTTGAATAAAAAGAGATCCGGGTGTGCCAGATACAGGTATTTTCCGGTATCGATGCCTGCCAGGCACTGGTCCACATACTGTTTCAGGTAGCTTCCGTCTGTTGTTCCATGGCCGCTGTAGAGAATCTTTTCGATCTCATTTCCCAGGCTGTGCTGGCCAAGCACAAAGTACTCAAACGGATAGTCCGACAAAAAATCAATCAGCTGATCCCAGAATCTCGGGAAATACTCTGTTTCGAGTCCGAGATGGATTTCAATATCCTTGTCATACTCTTTTTTCAATGCCAGCACGGTGTCTACATAGCCTTCCACCTGATCGAGCCGCATCCGCATGCCGGAATCGTAGCCGTCCGGGAACGGATAAGGCGAATGGTCGGAAAAACCGAGAATTTTAAGGCCGCCCTCAATCGCGCGCTCCACATACTCCCGCTCCGTTCCGTCCGCATGGCGGCACCGCCATGTATGGGTATGATAATTTGCAATCATGATCTGTAACCTTCTTTATTTTGTATCTTATTCTGCTGCTTCTTTGGAGATATCCGTTCCAAAATATTTTTCCGAAAGCTCTGTCAGTGTTCCTTCTTCTGCGAGCTCGCCAAGTGCTTTGTTGACTGCCTCAAGCAGCGTCTTGGTCTCATCGCCTTTTTTCATCGGAATACCGACTTTTGTGGATTCCGGATCGAGACATGCAATTTTGATCTCTGCATCCGGGTGTGCTTTCATATAATCGTAATACGTTACCTCTGCGTTCAGAGTTGCATCGATACGGCCGCTTAAGAGAAGCTCGAAAGTCTGCTCCAGATCGTCAACACCGGTAACGGCTGCGCCATATTTCTCGGCAACTTCTGCATACGTACTGGAAATGGTGTTCGCGGTGCTCTTTCCGTCGAGATCCTCCATGGACTGGATTTCATCGTTAGCAGAGTTTACGATAACAGCGGTGCGGTTGTATGCGTATGGATCGGAAAAGCTGTATTTCTCAGCGCGCTCCTCTGTGATATCTACGCCGTTTACCATGATATCGTACCGGCCGGAATCGATTCCTGCAAGAAGGCCGTCCCACTCACCCTCTACAAAGGTTGCTTTCACGCCGAGTTTCTCTGCGATCTGCTGTGCCACTTCTACGTCATAGCCGACCAGGTTGTCGTCCTCATCGTGATACGTCCACGGTGCCCAGGTTCCTTCCATTGCCACAACGATCTCACCCTTGCTCTGGATCTGCTCTAAAAGATCCCCAGACGCACTTGCAGAAGATGCTGATGAAGAGGAAGAAGCACTGCTGTTATCTGCCGTGCTGTTTCCGCATCCGGTCAGTAAAAAGGATGATGTCAGGATACCTGCCAGAAATACTGCTGCCATTTTCTTTTTCATAATATTCGCCACTCCTTTTTTGTTTTGTTCTGGAAGAAGCTGCCTTTGCTTCTTCTGTTTTCTTTATTGCAAACTGTCCGGATTCCGTGCTCCGGGCAGGATTTGCCGCTTTGCGGGATACCTTACTCGTAATGCTGTTCAATATTCTGCAAAAATGTTCTCGTCCGCTCTTCCCGCGGATTTGCGAAAAATTCCTTCGACGGACCTTCCTCAACGACAACGCCGTTTTCCATAAAGACAACCTTGTTCGAAACGTTTCTTGCAAAGCCCATCTCATGCGTGACAACGAGCATCGTCATTCCCTCTTTGGCAAGCTGGCGCATAACACCAAGCACCTCGCCGGTCAGCTCCGGGTCGAGTGCTGAGGTCGGCTCATCAAAATAGATAATTTCCGGATCGGTTGCCAGTGCACGGGCGATTGCCACCCTCTGCTGCTGTCCGCCGGAAAGCTGATGCGGATAGTAGTCCGCACGGTCCAGCATGCCTACTTTTTCAAGCGCTGCACGCGCTTTTTCCTCCGCCCTGGTTTTTGGCATTTTTCTGCCGATGATCAGGCCCTCGGTTACGTTATGAAGGGCTGTTTTGTTCAGGAACAGGTTATAGTTCTGAAATACAAATGCGGTTTTCTGACGGATCGCCGCGATATCTTTTTTGCTGATGTTGTGGAACGGATATTCTTTCCCGTCAAAGATCAGGCTGCCGCCGTCCGCATGCTCCAGAAAGTTGACACAGCGCAGCATCGTCGTTTTTCCCGAACCACTCGGACCGAGGATTGCAACAACATCGCCCTGTTTTACTTTTAAATCTACACCTTTTAATACTTCCAGGCTGCCGAACGCTTTCTTTAATCCTTTAATTTCCAGCATGGCTTATTCCCCTTTTTTCTGATATGTACTCAGTTTCTTCTCTCCGATTCCCTGCAGCTTCGTGAGCACAGTGGAGAACAGCAGGTAGATCAGTCCTACTTCAATATACAGTGCCAGCGGCTCATGGGTGCGCGCTACAATCCGCTGCGTTACCATAAACATCTCCGTTACGGTGATATTTGCGGCAAGGGAAGTATCCTTTACCATGGCGATCAGAGAGTTGGAAAGCGGCGGGAAAGCGGTGCGCATCGCCTGCGGAAGGATAATTCTCCGCATGATCTGCAGATACGACATGCCGACACAGTAGCCGGCTTCGAGCTGGCCTGCCGGAACGGCTTCCAGGGCCGCACGCATCGTCTCGGCACTGTAGGCGCCCTCATTCAGGGAAAAGACGAGAACTGCCGCCGGAAACGGATCGATCAGAATACCGGCGCGCGGAAGTCCGTAAAACACAACGAAAAGCTGGACCAGAAGCGGGGTTCCGCGGAAAATCCAGATATAGAAACGTGCAATCTGACGAAGGCCTTTGATGTTTGCAAACTGTACCATAGCCATTGCCGTCGCAATTACAAGTGCAATGGAAAACGAGATTACAGTAAGCGGAATCGTCACCTTAAGGCCCGGCAGAAAGATTTTCCAGAAAGAATCCAGAAGAATATTCCATAATCTTTCGCTCATTTCGATATATCCCCCTTATTTTTACATTTTCCTAGATAGGATAACACTTCAAGTCCGCTTCAAGTCAAGTGTTTTTTCATATACCCCTCCCCCGCATGCAAGAATCCCCGGGAAACACGTTTTTCAACGGCCCCGGGGACACTTATTTATGGTTGGTTTTAAGAGGAAGGATCTTGTCTTTTTTTATGGTATTATGTTATTTACTGCTTAGTCCTGTGTCACATTAAATGCTCTTGCACCAGGGTATACAGCGGCCGTTCCAAGTTCTTCTTCGATTCGGAGAAGCTGGTTGTATTTTGCAACACGCTCGGTACGGCTCGGTGCACCGGTCTTGATCTGGCAGGTGTTCAGGGCAACAGCCAGGTCTGCGATGGTGGTATCCTCGGTCTCACCGGAACGGTGGGAGGAAATTGCGGTGTAGCCTGCTTTGTGAGCCATTTTGATTGCCTCAAGGGTCTCAGATACAGAACCGATCTGGTTCAGTTTGATCAGGATGGAATTTCCGCAGCCAAGGGAGATACCTTTTGCCAGACGCTCAGTATTGGTTACAAACAGGTCGTCACCGACAAGCTGTACTTTTCCGCCAAGCTCTGCGGTCAGCTCTTTCCAGCCTTCCCAGTCTTCTTCATCCAGAGCATCCTCGATGGAGATGATCGGATATTTCTCTACCAGTGCTTTCCAGTGAGCGATCAGCTCTTTGGAAGTAAATACAGTGCCGGCTTTCGGCAGTTTGTATTCACCCTTGGTTCCTGTCTTCCACTCGGAGGAAGCAGCATCCATCGCGATCTTGAAGTCTCTGCCTGGCTCGTAGCCTGCTTTTTTCACTGCCTCAAGAATGGTCTCGATGGCTTCTTCATCGGATTTCAGAGCCGGTGCAAAACCGCCTTCATCTCCAACCGATGTTGCCAGTCCGCGCTCTTTTAAGATGGCAGCCAGTGCATGGAAGACCTCAGCGCACCATCTTAAGCACTCTTTGAAAGAAGATGCTCCAACCGGCATGATCATGAACTCCTGTACATCCAGGCCGGAAGAAAGTGCGTGGCATCCGCCGTTGATGATGTTCATCATCGGAACCGGCAGACGATTTCCGGAAACGCCGCCGAAGAAGCGGTACAGCGGAATCTCAAGTGCGTTTGCTGCTGCTCTTGCGCAGGCAATGGATACAGCCAGAATGGCGTTTGCACCCAGGCGGGATTTATCCTTTGTTCCGTCCGCATCGATCATAGCTTTATCTACAGCGTAGGTATCGGATGCATCCATACCTTTTAAGGTATCGTTGATGACGGTGTTGATGTTTTCTACTGCTTTCTGCACACCTTTTCCAAGGTATCTTGCTTTATCTCCATCTCGTAATTCCAGTGCCTCAAACTCACCGGTAGATGCGCCGCTTGGTGCCATGCCGCGTCCTACAACGCCTCCTGCAAGAACAACCTCAGCTTCTACGGTTGGGTTTCCTCTGGAATCCAGAATTTCTCTTCCTTTTACTTCCTCAATTTTCAGGCTCTTCACTTTTCGTGTGCTCCTTTCTCGTTTGTTTCTGGAGTTTCCCGCCTGCGAAGTGTCCAGGATCCGCAGACGGGAGATAACAATGATTGATTCACTTTGGTTAGCCTTTACTAACTATAATTCATTATAACTAATTTTTTAAAAATTGCAAGTGGGTAAAGTGATACTTTTTCTCAGAAATGCAAAAAGTTTTTCTGTTCTTATTTTTCCTGTTTAAATGCCTCTTCCAGCGTATGCCATCCAAGCACTGCACATTTCACTCTTGCCGGCATGTGGGAGATGTCCTTCAGTGCACCAGCCTCCTCGAGTTCGTCAATCTCCTCGTCGGATGCTTCTCCTTTGATCATGCGCAGAAACAGATTTCCCAGGCGCAGTGCCTCGTCCTTCGTCTTTCCGATGATCATGCCGAGCATAATGTCCGCCGATGCCTGCGAAATCGCACAGCCGTCGCCCACGAACGCACCGTCCGTGATCACATCGCCGTCGACTTTTAATTTCAGCCAGATATCATCGCCGCAGCTTGGGTTGACGCCCTCGAGTACGATGTCCGCATCCGGCAGATCATGCTTGAATTCCGGACGCAGATTGTGCTCCGTCAAAATTTCGTTATAAAATCCTCTACTCTCCATAGCCCATTCTCCTTCTGATTGTGGATACACTTTCGATCAGTGCATCAATCTCTTCCGGTGTATTATAAAACATCATGCTGGCTCTTGTCGAACTTCGGACGCCAAGATATTCCAGAAGCGGCTGTGCACAGTGGTGGCCTGCCCGCACATCGATGCCGTCAGAAGAAAGAATTTCGCTCACATCGTGCGGATGCACGCCGTCAATCGTAAACGAAACGATGCCCGTGTGGTTGGCCGGATCTTTGGAACCGAGGATATGAACGTACGGCAGCGCGCCGAGTCCTTCCATAGCACGTTGCGTCAGTTCCAGCTCTTTTTTCTGGATATAATCAAATCCTTTTTCCTGCAGATACCGGATCGCTGCGGCCAGCCCCACCGCACCGGCTGCATTTACCGTTCCCGCCTCAAATTTCTGCGGAACCGGTGCAAAAACGGCTCCGTCGCGGTAAACGGAATCGATCATCTCGCCTCCGGTTAAAAACGGCGGCATTTTTTCCAGCAGTTCCCGTTTTCCATACAGACAGCCGATTCCCATCGGGCCCATCAGCTTATGGCCGGAAAAGGCGAGAAAATCTGCATCCAGCGCCTGTACGTCGACCGGCATATGCGGAACGCTCTGGGCGCCGTCCACAACGACAACGGCTCCCACGCGGTGCGCCATCTCCGTGATTTTCTGGATCGGATTCACGCAGCCGAGCACATTCGATACCTGCGCAACAGCCACAAGACGTGTTCTCTCATTAATGCCCTTTTGGAGCTCCTCATCGGTCAGCTCGCCCTCACTGGTACATTCCAGATAATGGAGCTTTGCCCCAGTCATACGCGACACCATCTGCCACGGAAGCAGATTGCTGTGATGCTCCATGATTGTTACAGCGATCTCGTCGCCTTCCTTTAAAAAGTTCAGGCCATAGCTGTATGCCACAAGGTTCAGGCTTTCCGTTGTATTCCGGGTAAAAATAATCTCCTCCGGCTCTTCTGCATGAATAAACTCCTGTACGGTCTTTCTTGCCTCCTGATAGCTCTCCGTCGCCTCCAGGCTTAAAGGATAGAATCCTCGCAGAGGATTTGCATTTTTCTGTTCGTAAAATTCCTGTACTGCAACAAGAACGCATGACGGGCGCTGTGCCGTCGCCGCGTTGTCCAGATAGATCGTGTCCATTTGCTGCAGAAGCGGGAAATTTTTTCTGATGTTATCTGTTGTCACGGTCAAGCACCTCCGCAAGCTGTGTTTTTACTTTCTGTTCGATGTCCGCATCGCCGATCTTCTGGATTTTTGCTTCCAGTTTCGCCCGCGCCATCGTATTTTCTGCCTGTGTACGGTCCATGCCGCGCGCACCGAAGTAAAACAGTGTCTCTTCATCGAGTTCTCCGATTGCCGCGCCGTGGCTTCCCTGTACGTTTTCCTCTGCACAGAGGATCACAGGAATCGTCTTGTTGACTACATCATCGCCGAGCAGCAATACCTGTTCTGTCTCTGCTCCGACGGAATCTGCCGAACCGCGCACAAAGTCGATTGTGCCGCGGAAGATCTTTTCCGCCGCATCCATCAGCGTTCCGTCTGCCTGGATCGTGCTCTCGGTTACTTTTCCGAAGTGGCGCACATTCAGATTGACATCAAATTTCTGCTGATTCTGCAGAAGATAGCCGATTTCTGCCTGCAGTGATGCGTGATCCTTCTGCAGTTCGGTCCAGATACCGTCATAGACATCGCCTTTTCCGACAACGACCTGTAAAAGATCCAGTGCACCATTTTCCTCGCAGATGCATCCGACATCATTTAAAAGCTCCTGTCCCTCACCGCGCATCATCACCTGCACGAGCCGGATGCGGCTGTCTTTTTTCGCGTAAAGTTCTGTCCGCACCGCGAGCTGTCCCGCTGCCTGTGCCGGTTCAAATACCTCGAAAACGGTAAGGGAAGCTCCCTCTTCTGCCACCGCGCGGATCTTTCCGGATGAAACCGTCTCTTTTCCCTGTCCGATGGAAAGCGTGACCTGTTTCGTCTGCCCCTCCTTTGCAGAGACATTCCAGTTTTTCGTCTGCTCCGGTGCAAAAAGGACATCCGTCTCTTTTCCTGCCCCGGTATTCATAGCTTCCGGAAAACCCGTTATCTCATCATCCGCAGACGGCTCTTCCGCGCAGATTTCACACGGCGCACCCGCCGCCCATTTTACTTTTGTATCATTTAATCCCAGCCAGTACCATGTTTTCGATGGAAGCTGGTTGATTTTCATGCTGTTCTGTTCTTCCATGTGTCTGGCCTCCTTATCCAATGCTGCCCTTCATCTCGAGGCGGATCAGATTGTTCATCTCCACCGCGTACTCCAGCGGCAGTTCTTTTGAAACATCATCCGCGAATCCGCTGACGATGCACGCTCTCGCATCCTCTTCCGTCATGCCGCGCGACATCAGATAAAAGACGGCTTCATCGCTGATGCTTCCGATCTGTGCTTCATGGCCGATGTTCGCATCTTTTGTACGGATATCCATCGCCGGAATCGTGTCCGACCGGGAGATATCATCGAGCATCAGAGACTGGCAGGAAACGGCTGATTTCGTGTTCTTTGCCGCTTTTGTTACAGAGACTGACGAACGGAAGGTGCTGATGCCGCCGTCCTTCGAGATCGATTTCGTGTTAATATAGGAACTCGTATCCGGCGCGCTGTGGACAACCTTCGCTCCGGTATCGAGATTCTGGCCCTTACCGGCAAACGTGATGCCGGTAAATTCCATCTTTGCGCCTCTTCCTTTCAGCACGCTCATCGGGTACAGGTAGGAAACGTGGGAGCCGAATGAACCGGAAACCCACTCGATTTTTCCGCCCTCCTCGACCTGCGCGCGCTTCGTGTTCAGGTTGTACATATTCTTCGACCAGTTTTCAATCGTAGAATAACGGAGTCTTGCATTCTTTCCGACAAACAGCTCCACACATCCGGCATGGAGGTTGGCCACATTGTATTTCGGTGCGGAACAGCCCTCGATAAAGTGAAGGTCCGCGTCCTCATCGACAATAATCAGCGTATGCTCGAACTGGCCTGCGCCCGGCGCATTCAGGCGGAAATACGACTGCAGCGGGATTTCCACGGAAACCCCCTTCGGCACATAGACAAACGAACCGCCGGACCAGACGGCTCCGTGCAGTGCGGCAAATTTGTGGTCGGTCGGTTTCACCAGTTTCATAAAGTGTTTCCGCACCATATCCGCGTACTCACCATGCAGCGCACTCTCCATATCGGTATAGACAACACCCTGCGCCGCAACTTCCGCGCGGACGTTGTGATAGACCAGCTCCGAATCATACTGTGCGCCCACGCCGGCGAGTGATTTCCGCTCTGCCTGCGGGATGCCAAGACGCTCAAACGTATTTTTGATGTCATCCGGCACATCGGACCACTTTGCTTTCATTTTCGTATTCGGGCGGACATACGTTACGATGTCATCCATGTTCAGACCCTCAATCGACGGACCCCAATCCGGAATCGGCATCTGGTTGTAGATCTGTAAAGAACGCAGACGGAACAGCTGCATCCAGGCAGGGTCTTTCTTCTCATCCGAAATTTTCTGTACAATTTCCGGCGTCAGGCCGGCTTTTACTTTATAGGCATCCTTTTCATCGTCTTTGAAATCATAGATGCTTCGGTCAATATCCTCTACATAACTTTTTTCTCTCACAGCGTTTTCATCCTTTCTGTACCTTCGGTTTTACGCCAGTGACTTTTCGTATTTTCCAAATCCGTCCCGGTTGATCTCCTCTACAAGAGATGCATCGCCGGTTTTGACGATTTCACCTTCCACCATGATGTGGGTCTGATCCACCATCAGTGATTCCAGAATCTTCGTGCTGTGCGTGATGATCAGAAGACTTCCTCCGCATTTTCTGCGGTATGCCTCAATTCCGGCAGAAACGGTGCGGACCGCATCGACATCCAGGCCGGAGTCGGTCTCATCGAGAATGGTAAGGGACGGCTCGAGCATCAGAAGCTGCAAGATCTCGGCTTTCTTTTTCTCACCGCCGGAAAATCCGACATTCAGATCACGGTCTGCATACGACGGATCCATCTGCAGAACTTCCATTGCTTTTTCCAGTTCTTTCCGGAACTCAAACAGACGCATCCGTTTGCCGGTCTTTAACTCGACGGCGCTGCGGATAAAAGAGCTTAAGGTTACGCCAGGCACCTCAAGCGGATTCTGAAACGAGAGAAACAGTCCCATTTTGGCGCGTTCATTGACCGGCTCTTCTGTGATGTTCTTTCCCTGGAACCAGATTTCGCCGCGTGTCACGTTATATTTCGGATTGCCGAGCAGCGTATTGCCAAGCGTCGACTTTCCGGTACCATTCGGTCCAAGCAGCACATGCGTCTCCCCTTTTCCAATCGTAAGATTGACGCCGTGCAGGATCTCTTTTTCTTCTACATTTACCGTTAAATCTTTCACTGTTAAAAGATTTTTTCCCATATTGATATCCTCCTTATTTTGCTTCGAGGTTAAAATCTCTGTTTTCGCCTCCGATTGTAGATCTTTTTTCCGAGTATTTCAATCGGATTTATATATTTGAAAAATTTTATCAAAAAACGCACCTGCCGCCGGATTTTTTTTCCGCACGACAGGCGCGTTTTCTATCAACATCGTTTCAGCCGATTCCGCCCAGCACGATTCCGAGAATCAGAACCAGCACACAGATCGGCACGTAGATATATTTGCAGATCGGATAATACAGATCCGTGAATTTGCTGCTTCTTCCCTTGTCTACCTGGGACTGCACATACTTCTTTCCGCAGATCCAGAAGAACATGACTCCGGCAAGGCCGGCGCCGAGCGGGCAGATGTAGATCGACAGAACATCCATCCACTGGGATACAATGCCCTGGATCAGAAGAGATACGACCACACCGATAACCCCGATCACACCGCAGGCTGCTACTCTTCCGAGATGAAATTTTTCCTGTACCGTTGCAATCGGTGCTTCGTACAGGTTAATCAGAGAGGTAAGGCCGGCAAAAAAGACAGCGACAAAGAAAACGATTGCGATCAGCGCGCCACCCGGCATAGACTTTATCAAATTCGGAAGGAAAATGAACAGAAGTCCAGGTCCTCCTGTATTTAACTGTGCTCCCGTAGTTGCCATCGCCGGGATAATAACCAGCGCAGCAAGCATAGCAGCGAGCGTATCAAAAAATGCTACTCTTCCGGCGGCGGCCGGAATATTTTCTCCATCTGACAAATAGGAACCATAGATCAGTGTTCCGTTTCCGGCTACAGACAGGGAAAAGAATGCCTGACCAAGTGCAAAAATCCAGGTCTTCGGATCTGCAAGTGCTTTTGGTTCCACACGGAAAATATAACGGTATCCATCCGCTGCACCGGGCTGAAAGGCAACATAGATACCAAGTGCAACAAACAGGAGAAAGAAAACAGGCATCAGCACCTTATTGACCTTCTCAATTCCCTTACCAACACCAAATGCCAGAATGACCATCGCAACCACAAGAGCTACGATCTGCCAGAAATTGTTTCCAAACGCAGATGCCATGGATTCAAACGCTCCGGCAAAATCCTCTACGCTCACAGCTGACAGTGTCTTTCCGGTAAAGGTTCCGATCATGTACCTGAAAATCCACCCCATGACAACCGTATAACCGATCGCCATTGCCAGGGAACCCAGCACCGGAATCAGACCAAGCGCCTCTCCGGCTTTTCGTTTTCCTTTCGTTTCACATGCAAAACCGAACGCATCAACCGGACCGGATCTTGTGGCACGGCCAAAACTCATCTCCCCGCTCACACCGGTAAAGCCGATCAGTGCAACGAACAGGAAATACGGAATCAGAAAGGAACCTCCTCCGTACAAGGAAACCCGGGTAGGGAACATCCAGATGTTGCCCATTCCAACTGCAGAGCCGATGCAGGCCAGGATAAATCCCCACCGACTGTTAAATGACTCTCTCTTTTTCATACTGCTCTCCCTTTTTCTTACTTTTTCTGAAGATATCATGGCCAAAGTACCTTTTGACTCCAACATCTTCTGAATATTTTATCATAAGCTATTGGGAAAAGCTATAGCATTTCTCATCTTCCTGCAACTTCACTTTATATTTTATGCTTTTTCCGCCTTGCTGCTGCCATTCCCGCGGAGAACATCCGCAGTGGCGTTTGAAATAGCGGCTGAAATGAGACAGATTGGAAAAACCGCAGATTTCCGCGGTCTGTCCGATGGAAAGTGCCTGATTTGTCAAAAGATTTTTCGCCTTGTCGAGCCGTACTTCAATCAGATCGCTGTGCGGGGTGCTGCTGAAAAACTGTTTATAATAAGAATAAAACTGGCTTTTTTCCATATTGGCCATCTGGCAAAGCTTTTCTGTCGTCCAGCCTTTCTCATAATGGCTCAACATCTTAAGGCGCAGCTCCTGGAATTCCTGATACAGTCCGGCCGGCTCCTCTGCCGCTTTCTGGTACAGCCGCATACCGCGCGATGCCGTAATCATCATCTGACGAACCAGTGCTTCCTCATATTCCACTGCGTATGGATCTTTCACAATATATTCCCTCTGCAAAAGGCGAATCAGCTCATCAATTGCTTCCGTATTCTGTGGATAAAAAACAGCATTCTGCGGAATTCCATACGTTTCACCCAGATTCTTACCGCACCAGAAATGGACATAGCTGTTGCGAAACTTCTGAACAGCCTGATAATGCTGCTCGTGATCCGGCGTGTAAAAAAGGCAGGCATTTTCCTGTGCAATGAAAAACGCAGTTCTGTCATACACCTTCATCGGCGTTTTAAACAACAGAAACAGATAGTCCCCGCTGCCCTCCGGCCGATATATCGTCTCATAATCGGCGTTGGATCTATTATATTCACAAATATGAACTGAAAATTCCATTCTTCTCGTTTCCCCTTTTCTTTTCTTCTCCCTATTTTACCGCAAAACCGGAAAAAAAGTCAAATTTGCCGGACAAAAATCTCTGGTTTTTTTCTATCTTCCTGCTAAAATTGAAACTATCCAAAGCGAAAGCGAAACGGTGGAATAAAATCATAGACACGCCGGTGATCCTTTGTTTTTCTGGATCGTGTCTGAAAACGAACATTTCTTTTAACAGGAGGATTTTTAAGTATGAAAAAAGCAGAGATTATCATTGACAAATATTTTCTTACCGGAAAAGTTGACAAACGAATCTTCGGTTCCTTTATCGAGCACCTGGGACGCGCCGTTTACGAAGGCATCTATCAGGAAGGAAGTGCTCTCTCCGACGAGCAGGGCTTCCGAAAAGATACCCTGGATCTTGTCAAAGAGCTTCAGGTACCGATCGTCCGTTACCCGGGCGGAAACTTTGTCTCGGGCTATCACTGGGAAGACAGCGTAGGTCCGAAAGACAAACGGCCTGCAAAACCGGATCTTGCCTGGGGCGTGATTGAGACAAACGAATTCGGTCTGAATGAGTTTGCGGACTGGTCGAAAAAAGCCGGCAGTGACATCATGATGGCCGTCAATCTCGGAACCCGCGGACCGGAAGATGCAAAAAATGTGCTGGAGTACTGCAACTTCAAGGGCGGCACCTACTACAGTGATCTGAGAAAATCCCACGGTTACAAAGATCCACACAACATCAAACTCTGGTGCCTCGGCAACGAGATGGACGGACCGTGGCAGATGGGACATAAGACCGCTTCTGAGTACGGACGTATTGCAGCAGAGACTTCCCGTCTAATGAAATTCATGGATCCGACGATCGAAACTGTTGCCTGCGGAAGCTCCAATCTTACGATGCCAACCTTCGGTTCCTGGGAATATACGGTTCTGGACGAATGCTATGATGAGGTGGATTACCTTTCTTTACACCAGTACTACGGAAATTATGCAAATGATACTGTCGATTTCCTGGCAAGCTCCAAGGGCATGGATGATTTCATCTCCGGTGTAGTTGCGATCTGTGATGCAGTCAAAGCGAAAAAACACGGCAAAAAGCAGATTAACCTTTCCTTCGATGAGTGGAACGTATGGTATCACAGCAATGAGCAGGATCAGAAGCTGGAGAAATGGGTACGCGCACCGCATCAGCTTGAGGATGTTTACAACTTTGAGGATGCACTTCTCGTCGGAAGCATGCTGATCACACTCCTGCGCCACGCAGACCGTGTCAAGATTGCCTGCCTCGCACAGCTTGTCAACGTTATCGCTCCGATCATGACATCCGATACCGGTGCATGGCGTCAGACGATCTTCTATCCATACATGCATGCAAGCGTATACGGCCGCGGAACCGTCTTAAATACACAGGTTCTGACACCGGTTTACGAGAGCAAAACGTACGGCGAAGCTCCGTATCTCGATTCTGTCTGCATCTGGGATGAGGAAAACGATGCACTGACCATTTTTGCAGTCAATAAGAGCCTGGATGAGGATATGGAGGTTTCCTGCGATCTGCGTCAGTTCGAAGGATGCCGTCTGGCTGAGCACATCGTGCTGACAAACGACGATATGAAAGCGGTCAACACCGAAGCAGATCCGAACCACGTTACTCCGACCCATTCCGATGCCACCAAACTGGAGAATGGAAAAATGCACACCGTTCTTGGAAAACACAGCTGGAATGTGATCCGTCTTACAAAATAATGGAACCGTATAAGGTATGGCCTGAAAAACAGAACATCTGAATTTTTCATCCAAACATATGCATAAAGGAGTTTTATTTTATGGCACAGGCATATTTATTTGTTCATTTTCGGGAAAAAACAACACCGGACGGCGAACAGGTTTATTTCGGCATCAGCCGCGATGGTTTCCACTGGGAAGCTGTCAACGAAGGCGCTCCTGTTCTCTGGGCGTATTATGGAGATAAGGGTGTACGCGACTTTACTATCACTCACAGCATAGAAACCGGGAAATATTATATTTTCGCCACTGACCTGAGTCTTTCTTACGGTATGCGGAATCAGTATCACAATTCCTGGGATGAGATCGGCAGAAACGGCAGCAAGTATTTCTCCGTCTGGGAATCAGAGGATCTCGTAAACTGGAGCGACCAGCGTCTTGTAAAAATCGGTGATGATGACTTCGGCTGCCTCTGGGCACCGGATCTGATTTACGATAAAGAAAACGGTGAGTACGTTCTGCACTGGTCTTCTTCCCCTGCAGCAAACGATTACGGTCCCAAAAAAATCTATTACAGCACAACGAAGGATTTTGTTCATTTTTCAGCTCCGCAGGTTCTGTACGAAAAAGAGGACAGCGGCGTGATTGATTCGGCGATCTATGAAGAGAATGGGGTTTATTATCTTTTCGTAAAGAGTGAAAGCAATCCGGCGAAAATTATTCTGCTCCGCTCCGACCATGCGGCCGGCCCGTATGTGCGGATGGAAAGCTTCGATGAGAGCATGAAAGATGTAGAGAGCGGTCTCTATGAGGCTCCGACCGCAGTACAGCTTGATGACAGCAGATGGTGTCTGTTCCTTGACTACTACGGCGTTCCGGGTGCCGGCCAGGGATATGTGCCGTTTGTTGCAGACAGCCTTGCTTCCGGAAAATTTGTTCGTTCTGATGCTTCCTTCTCGTTCCCATACGGCTACAAGCATGGAACGATTCTTCCGATTACAGAGGAGGATTACGAGCGGATCAAAAACCATGACTGGTCAGATCACGGATATCAGTAAAATCGCTGTCCGCCTGATGGGATTTTCATACAAAAAGAACTGCGGCAGGCTTCCTTTTGGGGAAGTTCCTGCCGCAGTTCTTTTTCGCTTTTCTTTTCCGACAAAACCCATCCGCTTCCTTTTTGTTCTGGCGGACAGTACCTTTTCTGCAGATTGGTAAATGTATCGTTTTGATGGTGTCTGAATTTTTCTTTATCTCTGTGCCTGTGCAGCGGTTCTTGCATGGAACATGCGGAAGACGCCGGTCTGCTCGATCAACTTCGTCAGGCTATAGAAAATGATGGAATCGATCGGCCACATAATCAGGTTCTTTAAGGCACGTGCCGGAAGAAGCACCATGATTCCTTTTCCATACAGCATGCTGATCCACAGGGTGTTCAGCAGTACGTTGACAGTCAGCATAACGATGAACTTGGCTGCAAGCACACGTTTGATGGTCAGTTTTTTGCGATAGTAGAAGCATCCATACATAAAAGATGCCAGCATCGCATTAAAGGTGAATCCGAAGAAGAACGGGCCGCTCGGTTTCAGGAAATATTTTACGACATCAAGAATGCCGGAGAAAAGACATCCTGTCACTGGTCCGAACAGGTAATCGACAAGGCGGTTCGGGATTCCGGAAAATCCAATGCGGACATAAGGTCCGATATCAATCGATGCTACCTGGTTCAGAATCATCGCCAGCGCTGCGAACATGGCACAGGCTGCGAGGGTTGTGACTGCTTTCAGCTCTTTTGCTGACTGCAGAAACATGTTTTTTGTTTCTTTTGCTGTTTCATTTGCATTTTTCTGCATAAAAAATTACCTCCTTTACAGATATCTGACTACAATAGGAGATAATCTCTTGTCTCTATCTTCTGTTGCAGCGAGATGCAATTCATATACCGCAAGATTTTCTCTTTTCGTCTCCCTGGCTACTCTCTATCCCGGGAGCACTTTACGCATATGAACTTACTCTGCAGTTGTTTTTGTCCTGCTCATTATATAGTAAAATCCCCTTGATTTCAAGAGGATTTTACATTTTTTTCTAATTTTTTACGATCAAATATCAGCCCTGCATTTTACGGTCTTTCCGGTGATAAAACGGAGACAAACGCAAACTTTTTATCCAGCAGTTTTCCCATCAGCACAATACCTTTTCCCATCGTAAAAGCAGCTGCTACCGTTCCGATTCCAAGACCTTCGATTCTTCCAAGTCCGAAGAAGGTGAGCAATGCGGTTACCATAAGGCAGGTCACATCGAAGTCGATTTTAATTCTGGAATACGGCACTTTCGTGCAGACTTTTTCGACTTAAAGATTGACTCTATATTTGAAGAGGGCGAATGAAAATGATTAGGAACAAACGAAAGCAGATGAAACTCGAATTTTATCGGAAAATCTCAAAATTGCACATCCCAAAAACCCAGTATTTAAGCAATGTCATTAACTTTAGCAAAGAGCAGAAATCGTAAGCATTTATAAAACTATGATTCCTGCTTTTTGTTTGTATATGGGCATACTTATCCCCTTCTCTTTGTACTCGTATTTTTTAGCTCAGTACGCTCTTTTATGGGTATTCGAATATTTTCCTGCTAATTGCCCTTTCGTTCTGGTATAATGCCGATCAGGACGAATGGGAACAAGATTTTTACTGATATCTTCATATATTTGCTGAAATAACATATTTTTCTTTTGACCATCCGTTTCAAGAAGTATATAAATCAGATCATTTTTTAAGATTCCAATACTAACAGTCTGATTGATCATCATTTTATGTTTTCTGTTCGCTTCTTTCTGATCCAGTTCACGCTCTGCATCTAATATGATATCTTCAACTAAATTGCTCAGATATATAGTGCTGTATATATCTTGTAATAACAGAATAGGTTTTGTTCCTGTAAAATTCTCTAACTGTAACCGACTCTTTAGCGTTTCATACGCAGTCTCTATCCCCCACCTCATATGATATAATTCTTTTATTTCTTCTGTATGAAATTCAGTTTGTGAAAGATTTGTAGCCAAAACTTCTAAACTTCCGTTTTCTAATAGGATTTTTACCATACGCAATGAAATTTCACCTAATTCTTTCATACGTTCTCCATCTGGCGTTCCCTCGTAATGTCTGATTCTTGACTTATCAAGTTTTATTTTAACTAGCTGATCCTTTTCTATTAAACTGTTTTGCTCTTTTTTGTAATCACTGCTTTTTAAACGTACGATAAATTTAATATCCTTATCCATCATATGTATAAACGCTGGCGTAGAAGGATAGCCTCTGTCCATGATAATAACATAGGGAATGCTGCCTATTGTTTCCGGTATTCGCTCCATCTGTTTTTCGGCCAGGCGCATTTCATTAAATTTCACCTTATTACAGTCACTTTCCAGTATCATACGATTCATTACATCATAA